>Ga0307989_1001551_pt1 | contig 12129 bp, 9 predicted proteins | sample EllFjometagen185_FD_203164 | JGI IMG/M metagenome (GOLD analysis project Ga0307989, IMG submission 203164) | Marine microbial communities from Ellis Fjord, Antarctic Ocean - #185 | ecosystem: Environmental > Aquatic > Marine > Unclassified | place: Southern Ocean | collected 2014-10-08 | reverse complement strand
TGTAAAAACATTCCATTAAAACGTATTGGAGACCCTGAAGAGGTTGCTAATCTGGTTCTATTTTTGAGTAGTAACTTATCAAATTACATAACCGGCCAAACTATACATATTAATGGTGGATGGATCTGATGAGTATCCCCTTATCTGATAAAATTTGTTCTGCAGAAGAGGCTGTAAGCCTGATCAAAGACAATGATACTATTGCTTCAGAAGGATTTACCCTTTTTTTACAGGCGGAAGCATTAAGTAGTGCTCTGGAAAATCGTTTTTTAACGACGGAAGAACCAAAGGACCTAACCCTCGTTTTCACCGCCATGCACAGCTTGAGCAATAAAGAGGGTGGTATCGGGCACTTTGCTCATGAGGGACTACTAAAAACAATTATCGGTAGTTATTTAGGATGGTTCCCTGAAATTGGTAAAATGGTGAGGGATGATAAAGTATTAGTTTACAACCTGCCGCAAGGGGTCATTTCACAACTTTACCGGGATATCGCCGCAAAACGTCCTGGCTGCATAACACACATTGGGTTAGATACTTTTGCAGACCCACTAATTGATGGGACACGGGTTAATTCCTGCACTCCTTCTGGTTTTGTTGAACGCATAAAACTCGATGGTAATGATTGGCTTTGGTATAAATCATTCCCTATCAACATTGCCTTCCTAAGTGCCTCGGCTATAGACACCTATGGGAATTTACTGTTTGATCAGGAGCCCTTTTTTGGAACGAGTTTATCGATTGCTCAGGCTGTACACAACTCTAACGGTATAGTGAAGGCTGAACTATGGATAAGAAAACACCTCTATTTATATTATACTGTAACGTACTCACTTTTTTGAAAAATAATGAACTTTCACATTTCTATGTTCATTTAGAAAAACATTAACCAATGTAATCTCAAGTATAAATATATATGCTATAATTCACTCTATAATAGCCTTGATTGGAGTGAAAATGTTTCATGAAGTTGATGAACTAATAAAAAGTGGTAAATATCAGACAGCCGAAAAACTACTTCTCACTATTTTACAAAAGGAAGAAGAAAAAGCTTTGTATGATGGAGGTGTAGCTCCTGGACCTTATGAAAAGTTAATCAGTTTATACTGGAAAACTCGTGAAATTGATAAACGAAATAGAACTATTGTCAGATTCCTAATTCAACCTAAGTATAGAGGTGCGAGACCACGAAAAATATATGAAAAATATTTAAAGGCTTTCAAGGAATATTCGGAAAGTGAATTACAAGAAATGATTTACACTGGTTATTTAAGTAATATACAAAAATCACCAGTATTGAAAGTGAAGCTTACTTGTAGTTCTTGTGGTAAAATAGGCCTTTATTTAAGGCCAACTGGAATAGAGATCATAGGTTATTGTTGTGCCTATTGTTGTGAATCTAATGTTGGCGTGTTTGATGAAATCCAAGTTAGTAATGATTCACTTAGTTCTTATGATGATAATGTGGTTTATAGGGATTCAACTAATAAGAATGATCAAGAAAAGAAATTGGGATCTAATCTAGGTGGTGTATCGTATATATCTGAAAAAGACATTTTTAAGTTAATAAATTCTGAAATTACTAAATTAGATACTTACTATGATAGTTTAGGTTTACATGCAATTGAGAAAACACTGAAGAGTACTATTAAAGGAGATAAGAGAACGATAATACAGGAAGTTCATGATGGATCTTCACCAGAAATGATGGTTCATATAATAATTAATAATATAACTGCTGATTTTTTAGAAAGTGGTCGTTTTCATATCTATAGAGGAGCATTAAATATAGCTGGTGAAGGTTTGTTGAAAGTCTTTATAAAAAGCTATGATAAATTACATGAACTTGATCCGATCACATATACCAAAGAATTAATTAAAGATCAAAATGAAGTTGTTAAGAGGAATATAAAGGTTGTCGGGTAAAAGGCACATAAATAACCTATTTGAAAATGTATTAATATAAGAGACTTACCCTATACCATACGACAAAGTGGATATAAATTTATTCATATCTCAGAATAAAAAAGCTAGAGATAGTTTGTAATTAGTATCTTGGAAATATTATTGCTAACTTAGTATTCTGGAGCAAAATGAGCCACAGTCCAGCGTTTGAGAATTTCGATTAGAATAAATACTATCACCTAGTAAAGGTGAAAATTTATTCTAAGGAGGGTCATCATTGGCCAAATACCAAAAAAAAATCGGCTATATAGCCAAGGAATGGGCCAGCGAAATATTGCTATCAGCTGCGAATGCTCTCGCAATACGGTAGTGTCACAGACAGCATAAACCTCCCCTGATGTATTCACAAATTTGTTATGACTATCAACAATTTTCCCAGAAAAAACGTGCATCAATGCATATCTCAAGGAAGCTTGGGGCGCAAGTCGACTGGGCTGGCAACTATGTCCATATTATTAATCGAATAACCGGTGAATTAATTCCAGATTCTCTTTTTGTAGAAGTCCTTTCTTATAATCAATTTGCCTTTACTCAAGCATCTTAGAACAAAAATCTGGATTTATTTATTTTATGAACCGGTTTCCTTACTCAGTGTAATTCAAATATCTATTACTCCTTCCTTTACTCACAAGAAACTTACCACCCCACTCTCTCCTAAAATATGTGTTCCTATGTGAATTTAATCTGGTGCCTCCATCCGGGGTGAGATTGGTCGCGTTTCGAAGGTTAATCATACAGCAAAGCTATTCCATTAAATTTGTATTTTTTTATATCCTACACTCGGCACCTTTTCCCGACAACCTAACTCTCACTCTCTTCTATTTCTTTTTCCAAAAGCACTTTACTCAACTCATCTAACCTAAAACTTGTGCATACTTTAAAATCGATCCTGGCGGGATCGTTCAATCTCACTGTATGTCAGAGACCCGCCTAGATAACCAATTAGTTAAAAGTAATTGCCACCTTACCACAAGCACCTTTATCCATTAATGCATATGCCTCTGAAATGTTTTCAAGAGAAAAAGTATTTGTAATTAATTTTTCAGGGTGGATTCCCCAACGAACCAACTTTTCAACAAGATCCTGCATCTTCCATATCGAAGTTACCCATGATCCATAAATAGTTTTTTGTCCATGAATTATATCAGGACTAGGCTCAAATTTTGTGGTATTCCCCTCTCCAATAAAAACAATACTCCCCCATTCCCTTGCGGCTTTTATGGCAATCAATCTACCTCCCTCTGCTCCAGAGCAATCAATTGTTTTCTCAAATCCTTTCCCCATATATGTATATTTTTCAAGTACTTCTTCTAAATTATCATCAACAGAAAACACAGCATCAGCTAACCCTAAATCTAATGCCAATTGTAATCTTTCAGAATTCAAATCGACACCAACACACTTATTAGCTCCCATTGATTTACATAACATCAATGTTGCAAGTCCAACAGGACCAAGGCCTACAACTAATACTGCATCGTTTCCAGATATCCCGCACTTTTCTAACCCTTCATAGACAGTACCAAACCCACAGGAAACCTGAGCCCCATCAAGATACGATAATTCATCAGGAAGTAAAATTAAGTCTTTCTCATCTGCCAGACAATATTCTGCCATCCCACCATCTCTTTGCCAGCCATAAGCTTTTCGATGCTCTGATAAACAGCTAACCATATATCCTCGTCTACAATTATAACAAATTCCACACCCAGATATATGATAAATAATAACCCTATCATTTTCTTTGAACTGTTTCAGACCACTACCACATTTAATAATTTGACCACACGGTTCATGGCCGGCAATAACATTTTGGTAGGCTTCAGGTCCTTTCCCAAGATGTTCTCGATAAATTGCCCTTATATCACTACCACAAATAGTTGATGCTTTCATTTTGATTAGAACCTGTCCATATCCAGGTTCTGGAACTTGAACTTCTTTTAATAAAGTAGAACTGTTTCCAGGTAAATAAGCTGCTAACATTGAATTCATATATACTCTCCTTTTTTATCCTTTCACTGCACCATATGTCAAACCACGAATTAAGTGTTTTTGGATTGAATAGAATAAGACAGCTAGAGGGAAAAGAACAACTGTACCAGCGGCAGCCATATTTCCCCATTCTATACCTCGATCATTAACAAATGCAGCAATAGCAACTGGTAATGTTTTTGTTTGAGTACTTGTTAGCATTAGAGCAACCAAGAATTCGCTCCAGGACAATACAAAAATAAATATCCCTGTTGCCAAAATCCCGGGTTTAGCCAATGGAATGACAATCCTAGATAGAACCTGCAACTTTGAACATCCATCAATTATTCCAGCTTCATCCAATGAATATGGAATTTCCTGGAAAAAAGTTATTAACATCCAAACAGCATAAGGTATATTAGCCGCACAATAAGCAAGAATAATGCCGGGATAGGTATCCAGAAGAGATAGTTTGGACATTAATAAATATAAAGGTGCAACAATTGCGATTGGTGGTAACATTCTATTTGAAAGTATCCAAAACGATAAATTATATGTAAATTTTGATTTATATCTAGAGAAACTATATGCTGCTAATGAAGAAATAACAACAGCGATTATCGTGCTAATGATTCCAATAATCAAACTATTTTTAAAAAAGACTAGAAAATTTAATTTTGAAAAAACATTCTGATAGTTTTCTAATGTTGGTTTAAAAAACAAATGAAACCCTGGAGAACTTGAGACAGCCTTAGTTTGAAAAGAAGTCAATAAAAACCAAATCACAGGAAAAATAAAAAACAAAAGCAAAAATATTGCTATTAAACCTAATATACCAGTCTTGATTTTATTATTTTTCATTTTTCATCCTTCTAAAAAACAGATTAGCAAGTACAATTGTTATAACTAGCAAAATAAATGAAGCTGCAAAGGCAGAAGACGTATCAAAGAATTTAAAAGATTTTCGATAGATGAAATAACTTGCTGTTTCTGTCGAATTGCCGGGTCCTCCCATCGTCATAGTAAAGACCTTATCATATTCTCTTATAGTATCCATCAATCGAATTAGAATACATATAGTTAATGTAGATGAAATATATGGTAAATATATATGTGTAAGTACTTGAATTTTTGATGCGCCATCAATTTTTGCGGCCTCTAAATAGGAAATGGGTAACGACTGCAAACTGCTGTAGGTAAGTAGCATTACATAGGGAGACCATTGCCACACATCAACAAGAGATAGATAATAAATTGTATTTTGGGGATTTGCTAAAAAAGCTATACGATCAAATCCTATTTCCTCGATAAAAAAGTTTATCATACCAAAATCAAAATTATACAACAATCTCCACATAATACCAACAATAACTGGAGTCAACATCATAGGGAGAAGAAAAAACGATAAAAGAGCATGCCCAAATTTCTTCAATTCATGTAACAGTAATGCTAAAGCAACTCCTATCAACACCTCTAAAGTAACAGCTACTATAACGAATTTACTTGTAGTTAACATGGATTTTAAATATTCTTTGCTTCCAAACAAATTCTTATAATTTGAAAATCCTACAAATCTAACCGTATCAGACTTTATAAGGCTAAAATCTGTAAAGCTATAATAAAAGGAATATATTAATGGATAAATATTAACTAATAAAAGAATAACTAAAGCAGGCATAACTAGAAAAATATAATATTTATTTTTATACAGTTTGTTTGTAAACAATTTCTTCTCCTAGATTAATGATGAGAGCAGATAAGAATTGTCCTTATCTGCTCTTTAAATCACAAAGTGTAATTATACCTATTTAAGGTAATTATTAACATCTTTTTCTGCTTCTGCTAATGCTACACTAGGAGAGCTTTCACCTGATACTGCTTGAGAAATTCTTAAGTTAATCAATTCACCCAATGCTGCTCCTTCAACTCCTTTAAAAAAAAGTTTCGAGCCGGATAAAACACCAACTATTGTAGACACATGAGGATTTACTGATAAAAGTTCCTCATTCTGCGCCATAGATACCCTTGATGCATGCTGGCGTCCATTTATTTGCATTTCAGTAACAATATCTTTACTTGTCAGCCACATTACAGTGTATGCAGCAGCAGCTTGGGCTTTCGAATAATCCGAAACACCCAAAGCCCATCCGCCTAAACCTGCTGAATATTTTGGCTTAATATCTAATGATTTCTGTGGAAATGCAGCTGTTCCAATCAATCCCTGTACTTTAGAGCCATTTGCTTCAACTTCAGGAGTAATTGAAGACGCAGCAACTCCCATAGCAATATTACCATTTACAGTAGCCTGGTTTACTTCATACTCTCCATATGCATCAACATCTGGCGGACAATAATCCTTCAATTTAATAAGTAGATTAAGAGCATCAATCCCTTCTTTACTATTAAATACAGGCACCCTATTATCAAACAAGTCGCCACCAGCAGAGAACAAGAACGGAACCCATGCTAGGGTTAGATTCCAACCACGCATTGCTGGGAAACCAAAACCATATTGATCAATAGTTCCATCTCCATCAATATCTTTTGTCAATTTTTCGGCTACAGCAATCAGTTCATCCCATGTTTGGGGAACTTTCAAGCCCTCTTTCTCTAACAAATCTTTTCTATAGAAGAAGACTCGAGTATCGGGCTGATATGGAAACCAGCTAATAGAGTCCAGATCAGGGTTGAAATTATTCCATACATATGGGATGAAATCATTTTCCTCAATATCGGGATATCCTTCTGCACCGATGTATTTGTTTAAAGGTGCAGCAAATTGCTTATATTCATAAGACCACTCTGTACAAGGGTTAATGATATCATATCTTTTAGCTCCAGCTCTATCAGTCAATTGCTTTGCCCTAACCTCTTCGTAAGGAACTTGATCAATAACCAGATTAATTCCAGTTTCCTCTTTAAGCCTAGGTGCCAAAACCTCAATCATGTAATCCGTATCAGAACTTTTGAAAATCAAGGCATTGACAGTTTTACCTGCCAGATCGCTCTGGGTTGTCTTTTCTTCAATCCCATTTGAAAATACTAATGATATTGTTACCAACATCATTACCGAAATAAATAGCATCTTTTTCATAAAATCCTCCTTAGTGAATTTAATTTATTTTAGTATAGTTTTTTTCTTATGTCAATTAATTTATATTATTTATCGTTAATTAATTATTTTATCGTTTTTTATTTACAAAAACCCATATTTAATCTAACATATATGTATGAATGATTATATAAACAGATGTGTTTTATTTGATATAAAAGAATTCGCTATTCATGACGGACCTGGCATTAGGACTACTTATTTCTTTAAAGGGTGCCCATTGCGCTGTAACTGGTGTCATAACCCAGAGGGATTTTCCCAAGATCCGCAATATATCAATACATATAATAGTAAGCGCTTGGTTGGTGAATATTATTTCAATAAAAAAATAGCTGAAGAAATAAATAAAACTATGCCAGAATTACTAAAAATTAATGGCGGCATCACTTTCTCCGGAGGAGAACCTCTCCACCAAGCAAAAAGTATTCTTAAAATCATCTCATTAATTAAGAAACCCAGAAATCTTACGTTACAAACTTCTGGGTATGCAACCGAAGCCACTTTTAATGTTCTTGCACCTCTATTTGATAATATCTTATTTGATTTTAAAATTTATGATAATACCGAGCATATAAAACATACAGGTAAAAGCAATAAACTAATAAAAAGAAATTTAATATTTGCTTTTACCCACCTCTTACCCTTGACCATTAGAATTCCTCTAATACCTGGAGTAACAGATACTGATAATAATATTGAATCAATTTGCTCATTTGTTCATAGAGAATCTGAACAAAGAATTAAATTCGAATTATTACCCTATAACATAGCTGCTGGAGGAAAATATAAAGCCCTAAACACTTCTTTTACACCGCTTTTTGATGAGAACCAGCCAGTTAATCCACACTTTGATATATTTAACAGATACAATTTTGAGGTAGAAGTTCTATGATTAGTAAAAGATTAAATGACTTGAAACAAAAAACACAGGGAAAATATTTTCATAATTTCAGAAAAAATTTGAATATGTATTCACATTCAAATTTACAATCCGAAAATAAAACATGGATGCAACAATCTGCTGATATAACTGTAGCCATGTGTCATCTGGAAACGCCTATTATCGATGAAGATGAAGTTATTGTTTTCACCAGAACAAATAAATATGTACCTGACTTATATACAACCTATAAAAGTAATGATTTTTTTAGTGGACATAAAAAGCATGAGCTAGGATTTGTCAGTAATATCTGTGCTGATTGGAAAATGATTTTATCCAGAGGGCTTCTTTTTCAAAGAAATCTTGCAGAAAGAAATATAGCAAACAAAAACACCTCAAACACTAAAAAAGATTTTCTTTTAGCAACCATACGCACAATAGATGCCGTTTTGAAACTTGCTGACAACTACCGAAAAAAAGCTTTAGAAAAAAACAGGCATGATATTGCAATTTTATTTGAAACTGTACCGGCATATCCACCGGAAACTTTTCATCAAAGTTTGCAGATGCTTAGATTTCTACATTCCATGATTTGGCTAAGCGGAAATTATCATGTAGGGTTAGGAAGGTTTGATCAGTATTTATATCAGTATTACAAAAAAGATATTGTTAATGGAATTATGGATAACGATGCTGCTTTTGAATTGATAATAGAGTTTTTCCTATCCTTAAACCGAGATTCCGATATTTATCCTGGTATACAACAGGGAGACAACGGGCAATCACTTATGCTAGGTGGAGTAAATGCTAATGGTATATTAGCTGATAACGAATTAACTGAATTATCGTTAATTGCCGCTAATGAGCTAAAAATGATAGATCCAAAAATCAATCTTCGTGTCACCTCAAAAACAAGTAAAAAAGTATTCAGTTTAGCTGCCAAATTAACAAAAAGTGGTTTGGGATTCCCACAGTATTCAAACGATGAAATCGTTATTAAAGGGTTAACAAATTATGGATATTCCTTAGAGGATGCAAGAAACTATACTGTTGCTGCTTGTTGGGAATTTATTATTCCTGGTTTAGGTATGGATCTGGTAAATATTGGTGCTGTTTCTTTTCCCGCAGCGGTTGATTCAGCACTAAGAAAAATCCCTAATAATGGCTCTTCCACCTTTTCTGATATTTTAAAATTAACAGAAGAAGAAATTATTAAGCAAACAACAAATCTTGTTAGTTCATATAAAAGTATAAAACTCCCCCCCGCTCCATGGTATTCAGTTTTAATGAAAGATTGTATTGAGAACGGAACTGATATAACTGTTGAAAGCAAATATAAAAACTGGGGAATTCATGGAGCCGCTTCTTCAAACGCAGCTGATGCATTAGTCGCGATTAAACACTTGATCTTTGAATTACATAAATTATCAATAAATGAATTGCAAGATATTCTTAATTCAAATTGGAGCAGTAATTCAATCTTACGAAAAAGTATCATTGAGAATTTCCCAAAAATTGGAAACGATGATGATGTTGTTGACAATTTATTAAACAAACTCTTCAATTTTTTTGCAAAGGCTTGTTTGTTACAGAATAAGTATAATAATTTAGGATCAATAAAAATCAGACCAGGAAGTGGATCAGCTATGTATTATATTTGGCTAGCAGATAACTCAGTCAATATGTTGGAACCATCCGTTGGAGCTACAGCTGAAGGCAGAATTGAAGGAGAATACTTCAGTTCGTCTTTAGCTCCGTCACCAGGAGTGAAAGTAAAAGGACCTTTCAGTATTTTAAAATCATTTAGTAAAATTGATTATAATAAAATCATTAATGGTGGACCTGTAACCCTTGAATTGTCTAACACTGTATTTCATTCGGACGCAGGTATTGAGAAAGTGGGTGATCTTATTAGATTTTTTGTTAACACAGGTTGCCAGCAATTACAATTAAATACATTGGATGTAAATAAATTAAAGGAAGCTCAAAAGTATCCAGAAAAATACACCAATTTAATAGTTAGAGTGTGGGGATGGAGTGGTTATTTTTGCGAACTTGCACCAGAATATCAAAATCAGATTATCAAAAGACATATGCTAAGTATCGATTAAAGTGTTAATATAGTATAATATTAACTAATTGATAAGGAGGATATAAAAACTTATGCTTAAAGTTACGATGAAAGATATCGCCAAAAACTTAAACACCTCTATCAATACAGTATCAAAAGCATTAAGAAATAAAGATGATGTAAACCAAGAGACAAAAGAGCAAATCATAAAAGAAGCAAACCGTATAGGTTACAATATTCACTCTGTTAAAAACAATAACGATGCAGGCTCAAGAGCATGCATTGGATTAGTCGTTCCAGATTGTTCTAATCCTTTTTTTGCTCAAATAATAAGAAGTGCTCAGCAGACAATAGAAACAAAAAATATGATGACCCTTTTATGTGATACAAATGAAAGCTATATAAAAGAGTCAAATTATATTGATACTTTAATTTATGAAAAAATTGCTGGGGTTTTACTTTGTGCGACCCAAACACATAATGAAGATATAAAAAAATTAAAAGATTCAAATACACCATTTGTATTAATTGGTAGGTTTTTTGAAGATATAGAAACTGATTATGTAATAAGTGATGACTATGATGGAAGCTATCAGGCAACAGAACATTTACTACGTTTAGGGCATAAAAATATTGTTTTCATAAATGCTAAGTCCTATGTTTCTAGTGCTAAATATAGACTAAATGGTTATTTAGATGCCTTTAAAAACCATGGGATAGAAGTCAATCCAAATTATATCAAAGAAAGTGAAACAACTGTTGAGAGTGCTTATAGTGTTATGAAAAGCATTTTTTTAGAAGGGTTAGAGTTTACGGCTGTTTTTGCTTTTTGCGATCTAATGTTATTTGGTGTTTATAAGGCAATAAGTGAGTTTGGTTTATCTTGCCCAAAAGATATTTCATTAGTAGGTTTTGACAATATTTTTTACTCTGAAATACATTCTTGCCCATTTACAACTATAAATCAGCAAAAAGAAAAGTTGGGTGCTATAGGAGCTGAACTCCTTTTAGAAAAAATAATTTCCGGGAAGAAAAAACTTTCCCATATTACCTTACCTACTGAATTAGTTATTAGAGAATCTACTTCAAGAATAAACCCTTAACCAATAGATCAAATGAACCGCCCCGGTTTTACCAAAGTTTTTCTTATGCTTATGTGAGTCCGGTTGCAGTTGATATGGTGTTAACAGCTCCACCTAGAAAGAACACCATAATAGATTGAAGTCCCTGAATTAAAATATATTAATATAAGAGACTTACCCTATTGTAATTGCTCAGGTTGGAAAAATATTGGATAAACCAGCACATCCGCATCAGGTAAAAGTTCCTGGTATTTTAGTAGATAAAGTTGTAGTAGGCAGACCGCATGAAAAATCTGAACTGTATAGATCAAATTTTAAAGTAGAATTCTGCATGCCCGCTCCCGCTGAATCTGAGCAGCCTGGAAATGCAGAGATATTACCCATGTCTCCCCGACGAATTATTTCGGAAAGAGCCTGTGCTGAAATACCCGAATATGCAATTGCTAATCTGGGTATAGGAATGCCGGAATATATTGCCAAAATAGCAGCTGAAAAGAATTTACTGAATAAAATAACCCTTACTGTGGAGAGCGGTCCCATTGGTGGACTTCCTGCAAGTGGATTAGGGTTTGGTGCCGCTGCTTATCCCCAGGCAGTAATAGATGCAAATTCCCAGTTTGATTTTTATGATGGGGGCGGACTGGATTATGCCGCATTGGGAGCTGCGCAAATTGATTCGTTTGGGAATGTAAATGTTTCAAAATTCACCCATAAAATTGCAGGAGTTGGAGGATTTATAAACATCAGCCAAACTTCCAAGATTGTTGTCTTTTGTGCAACCTTCACCGCTGGAGGACTTGAGATCGCAGTTAATAATGGACAATTAAATATTGTTAAAGAGGGAAAATTTCCTAAAATTGTAACCGCTGTTGAACAGATATCTTTTAGTGCTCAACGAGCTCTCATGAATAAACAAAAAGTGTTATATATCACAGAGCGAGCGGTTTTCCAATTAGGAGATACGGGTCTTGAGCTGATTGAAATTGCCCCGGGTATTGATCTGGAAAGAGATATTTTGGCACTTCTGGATTTTAAACCCTTAATCAGA
>Ga0307989_1001550_pt1 | contig 12130 bp, 10 predicted proteins | sample EllFjometagen185_FD_203164 | JGI IMG/M metagenome (GOLD analysis project Ga0307989, IMG submission 203164) | Marine microbial communities from Ellis Fjord, Antarctic Ocean - #185 | ecosystem: Environmental > Aquatic > Marine > Unclassified | place: Southern Ocean | collected 2014-10-08 | reverse complement strand
CAAAAAGTGTCTCAGGGTCTTCTGCTCTATTAACAAGAAGAAATTTTATGGCTTTGGCGGATATGGTCCCTTTTTCGGCGAGAAAGAGTGCCGTTTCCACACCCACTGCTCCACCACCGATGATGGCAATTTTTTTGCCTGTAAATACCTTATCCTGTAAGACATCCCATGATTCCACAACATGGGGAAGGTCTATCCCTGGAATAGATGGAATCAAAGGTTTTGCACCGGTTGCAAGTATGATTATGTCCGGTTTTTCTTTTTTTATGAGTTCCGGGGTTACTTTGGTTTTAAAAATAATTGGTATTTTTTTCACACCAATCTGGGTTTCAAGATCTTCAGCAAGCTGGACAAACTCGTCTCGCCCGGGAGGACAGGCGGCAAGGTAAAGTTGTCCCCCAGACCTGGCCTGGCTTTCATAAATTATCACATCATGGCCCCGTGAGTGAGCTGTGAGAGCTGCTGTCATTCCTGCAGGCCCGGCTCCTGCCACAAGAATTTTTTTAGGGGAGGTACTTTTTTTAACAGGTTTTGTTCCTTCAAACCCTGCTAAAGGATTACAAAGACATTCAACATGTTTTAATTTGAAAAGGTTATCAAAGCACCCTTGAGCACAGGCAATGCAATGCATGATTTCTTTTTCTTTTCCAAGCCTTATTTTTTCAGGGAGAATAGGATCAGCAATAAGGCTGCGGCCCATGGCCACCATGTCGCACATGCCGTCATCCAGCATCTGTCTTGCAGTTTTAGGATCATTAATCCTGTGGCTTGCAATAACCGGCACATTTACTCGTTCTTTGATCCCCCTGGCAAGGTATGAAAAAGCTCCCCTTGGTACGCAGGCTACAATTTGAGGCACCCTTGCCTCGTGCCATCCCACATTAATGCAAAGAGCATCAACCGGTCCGTCTGACAAGGCTTTGGCATATTCTTGCAGCTCAGATCTTGAGTTTCCATCGGGCATAAAGTCATTGCCGTTCATCCTGACGATCAAAGGGAAATCTTTCCCTATAGCTTCTCGGACAGCTTTTACAACCTCAAGTCCGAATCTCATTCTGTTTTCAAAGCTTCCACCATAGTTATCCTTGCGGTGATTGGTCAAAGGAGAAAGAAATTCGCTAATGAGGTATCCAGTACCGCTTAATACTTCAACAGCATCAAATCCTGCTTTTTGAACCCTTAAAGCCGCCTGTGCAAAAGAGTTGATAGTAGTTTTTATTTCATCGGCCGTCATTTCTTTAGGGGTTTCCCGGGTCATCCTCGACGCAATAGGAGAGGGTGCCACAGGCTGTTTTCCATTGAGGAAAAAGGAAAAATTATATCGACCCGCATGGTTTATCTGCATTGCGCTAAGAGATCCATTATCATTAATGGCTTTTGAGAGTTTTTGAAGCCCGGGTATAAATTTGTCATCATGGGCGCCTATATTCTGAGTATTACCTGAAAGATCATCCACAGTGGCATACCCGGCACAAATCATTCCAGGCCTGCCCTTTGCCCTTTGAGCATAGAAATTAATGATCTGGTCTGTGACTTCAAAATCCTTTGCCATGCCAAGGTGCATAGCAGGAAGATATATCCTGTTTTTAATTTTCAGCTTGTTTATGATGATGGGTTCAAAAATGGGATCTCTCATTATTTTTTCCTCTTTTTACTATTATTTATTTAAATTCTTTGAATGCCATGAAGATTTTCATATGATTGGTACAGATTTATTTTTTAAAGGCCTTAATAATCCTTCCTGTGCCACACTGGCTACCAGTATCCCATCCCTTGTATAAATGGACCCTATGCTCAACCCTCTTGCTTTACTTGCGCTGGGGCTTTTCATGACATACAAAAGCCAGTCATCCATTCGAAATTCTCTATGGAACCACATGGAATGGTCAAGGCTTGCCACCAGCATGTCCGGGGACCAGAAGGTTTTGCCATGGGGATAAAGAGCTGTTGAAGATACATAAAAATCCGAAGCATAGGCCAGCATATACCGGTGGGCGGCTGAATCATCCGGGATCTTGTCAATTGCCCTGAACCAGGCATATTTTACAGGTGGCATGGCTTTAGGGTTAAAAGGATTCACCGGGTTGACCGCCCTTATTTCAATGGGTTTTTTGCAAAGAAGTTTTTCAAGAATTTTAGGTGGAATCTGATCCGAGAGACGTCTGGCCATTTCAACATCAGATTCTATTCCTTCAGGCCCTTTAATGTCTGGCATTTCGTCTTGATGCTCATAACCTTGTTCTTCCCTGTGAAAAGAGACACCCATTGAGAAAATGGCATTGCCATTTTGAACGGCCACCACTCTTCGGGTGACAAAGCTTTTTCCGTCGCGGATGCAGTCTACTGTATAGACAATGGGTTTTTTGGCATCTCCAGCCAGAATGAAATACCCGTGGAGACTGTGGGCATGGAATTTTGAGGAAACTGTCCTGGATGCGGCAGACAAAGCCTGGCCAAGAACCTGGCCGCCAAAAACATTACCGAATCCGAGATCCTGGCTTTGGCCTCTGTAAATATTTTCTTCTATTTTTTCCAGCGCTAACAGCTGGAGCAATTCTTCTAAAACATTGCCTTCAGAACAGACATTCATTCTTATTTCCTTTTTCTATGGGCTGAGGTTTTTAAATACTGAGAAAGTAGCTTAAAATCAACAATTTGTTATTTCAATTTATTATAAAATGCTTTACACACTAAGGTTGATACTTAAAAAATATCTCCGGATTGTGCAACTCGATATCAAATTTTTTTGCCTGGTTGCGGCAGATTTTATTGAATCACTCCCGGCCAGTTTTTATCTGCTTTGATTATGAATTCATCTATTTTTTTTAACCATTTATTTTGAATGGAATCGTTATAATTTAAATATAATTTGTTTTTATATACAGTCCAATTTTTTGGGTTTCCGTTTGCTGTATCTCCTTGAGCAACTGCCCAGGCACAATACCCACCATATTTGGGAGCATACTTTTCAGGATTTGTTAAAAATAAGTCTAAATTTTCTTTATTCATAAAATACCAGGATGCTTTTTTATATGATGTTTTATATTTGTCATTTCCTTTAACAGGTTTTTTTAAAGTGAAATATGCAACCGCATCATACTTTTCAATTGCTACATTACTAAAAAATCCTGTATTTATTTCACTTTTTGCGTATAAGTGTGAAGAAATTACAAATCCAGATAACATAAATAACAAGGTTATCTTAAATAATTTCATTTTATCTCTCCCGATTAAAATATCTGATCGCATCTTTCCCTTCCAAAGGACCCCCATGTCCTACAAAAATCCGGGTGGGATTCATATCCATGATTTGGGTAATGCTCTTTTTGGCTAAATCAAAATCTGAATACCAGTGGTGGTGGCGGGGACGTCCCGGCTGCAAAAGCCCCATGAGTCTGCCCCCTCCAATCAGATCACCTGCAATGACTTCACCACTGTCGAGCAGAACACAGATTGATCCTGGAGTATGTCCTGGTGTTGAGATGACTTTTCCATCTATACCATAAGAATGCAGATCAAACTCGTCGTCCATCAAAAGGTCAATTTTTGTAGTGCGATATCCATCTTTCATAAAAGGTAATATAAATTTACCGAAAAGATTAATGGCTTTAATATCGACACTTTTTCCTTCCAAAAAAAATTGGGAGTCGGATTTATGGATCGCAACAAGAGCACCTGATTTTTTTTGAAGATCTGCTGTACTACCGCAATGATCAAAATGGGCATGGGTGTGAACAATTAGAGATAAATCCTGAATATTCAGGCCAGCCTTGTCAAATGCACTGATAATAGCAGGTGTTTCATTACGGGTTCCCGTGTCAACTAAAACCAGCTTTTCCCCTAAAAGCAGAAAAGCGTTGGAAAGTTTTAAGGGAATTTGAATAATATGAGTCATCTTATAAAATAACTTGCTGACAGGGCAATAAGCATCTGGCCGCTATAATAGAAAGCAAGACTGATGCGATTGTATTTCCATGGCCGCCAGAACCGGTTGGCCGCCAGGATTACGTCGGAAATATAAAATAACAAGGCACCCAATACCATTATTAATGCCTGGAAATTGGTAATCTCCGGATTTGCAAATACTCCGACAGCCTGGATGACCATGAATGATATAATCAGGACATAGGCTATGACCGGGCCTTTCATGGGGCCAAGATTAGCTTGCATCAGCCTGTAAATACCAAGGCCCGACAAAAGCAAAACCAGGGCACAAATGGCAGAAAAACCTGAAAACCGCCCTATAATAGTAAATATGGCAGCGTAGACTATGTGGGCCAGAAGAAAGAGGACTAAACCTATCCTGAACGCCTTTTTATCATCCTGGAACATCAGGGCAATGTCACCGCCCATTGAAAAGATCAATCCTATTATTACCCCGAAAGTGTATGTGGTATTCCAATAGGGTTCCAATAAAGAAAACAAGGCTGCTAAAATGACAAGGATGGTTGAAATTGGTTTGATAAAATATATGTTTTTCTTATTACCGCTCAATTCCCAGCGAATTAAAAAGCCAACAGTGACAATCAAAACAGGTATTAAATATATTGCAGGTTTTATGTTCATATCAGGCTTATACCATACAGTGCACTATAACCTGCAAGAAAAAGTGTTGGTGTATCCCATGTATGGGGGGAAAATGCTTCAACAATGGTCATAAGGAAAGGGATAAAAATCAATGCTGTGATAAATTGTAATTGATTAAATGAAGAATGAAAAACCATAACTACAATAATGCTTGCAAGAAAAACACAGGCACTTCCCTCCAGAGAACGAACATATTTCTTTTTTGAAAAAAAAGCATAGGTTTCGTATTTATGCCTTCCGAACCTGATTCCGACAGGCTCTGCTAAACCATCACCAAAGGTTATTATTAAAAGCGGAATCCAGATTAATTCTGCCAAACCGTTTTGCACAAAAATTATCACGGCCGGAATAAGGACAATATAGCCTACAAAGACCTGGGTGACTAACCACCAAAGTGTATTAGGGCGGTCTTCGGGACGGTCAAATGAAAGAAACATGGTGGCAATTATCGATATTTTATCCCGAATAGGTTTGAAATAAATTAAAAAAAGAAGCGTCCCTATTATGCAGCCAAAAATAAACTTCTCAAAGGATCTTTCATAGGGAAAAATTGATCTTAAAATGACAGGAATAAAAAAAAGTGCAAAATGGTTTATCTTACGAGTGTAGTTAACTTTAATCCCTTTATAACGGACAAGAAGGCCGGTACAGTATTGGATTGATAACAGGCTGGTTATTGTAAATAATTGGTAAAACACAAACTCAGTCAAAACAGCTCCTTTTTTATCTTCTTAAGCCATTTACTAATCTTTACTATTTTTTTCAATAGGCGTCGCAATTTCCTGGCCGAAATAAAGTTCCATTATCGCGATATCCTTCAATATTTTTTTGAACAAATAATTTTTTAGCTTTTGATTATTATCTGTGAATCGGCTTTCTGACCTTTACCAAACTTATAGTTGGCAAAAGCCGTTTGATTTAACATTTTACTTATATACAACTATTTACACACTACTGGATACGTGGCCTTAAAGAAAGTGTCATCCCATTTTTTTTTGTTTTCAAAGCATGTGATCATTCCAGGGCCGTCATACCAGAATCTGTGCGGGTTAAAAGGGGTATAGTCTCCCTTATCAGGATCTTTTGTTCCCAAGGTTTCAAAATGAAGATGAAGTATACCTCCAGCCAAAACCCCTGTCCGTCCAAGTTCTCCAATCTGTTGTCCTCGAACGACGATATCTCCTTTTTGAACCAGCCGTTTTTTCATGTGGTGATACTGAGTCAAGATGTAAAAATCATCAGGACCTTTGCCGTGAAAAATTGTAAGGGTATTTCCATAACCCGGCCCATAAAATGAACTGGTGACTTTGCCATTGGCCGGGGCAATAACAGGTGTGCCTGTCTTTGCAAAAATATCAATACCATTGTGTCCTGAAGCGGCTCGCCCATACATCCCTTTGTTTTGTCCGGAGCTAAATCCGTTTAAAATTGATGGCGCATTTTTTGGGATAAAAAGAGGTTTGCCATCTATTTGTTTAGGGGCAAAGCCAGGTGATATGGTTCCATATGGTTTTGGGAGAAAAAGTCCACAGCCGCTGAGTGCTGGCATAGCAAGGGATATTAAAATAAGGATGATGCTGGTTGCATTCAAAGAAGATTGTGAATCATTGAGAGAATTCGGGTTAATATTCATTTTCCATCCTCCAGGGAATAGGGTTTTGTCGTAAAAAAAACGATCTTGTGCCTTGAGTATATGGATTATCAAACCCAAAATGGGCCAAAAGCTTTTCGTCTTAATATTATAAATCCCCAAACTTAGTGTGACAATATATCCAAATAATTTATTTCCTTATTTTACCAAATAGTTTGTATGTAATAAATAATTAAAAAGGCCGCCCTAACAGAAAGTTAAAATTTATTGCAGTATTTCAAGTGTATCTGGCCATTTCCGGCGCAGCGCGGATGAGACGTTTTGCATCCTCTGAGCTTGGATCAATAAGAGTGAAATCTGAAAATTCAAAACCGGGTGCAACAGAACAACCCACAAGGACTGTATCTGATATTGGCTCTGCTGCTTGCCAGGTGCCGGCAGGTATTACATGGCAAAAACAGTTTCTTCCGGCTGATAAGGTGATGCATCGGGGTGGTATGTTTGCGCCATCCCAGGTGTACAAATTTACCCCTGGTCCTTGGTAAAGATTCCAGACTTCATCTGAACTCACTCTATGAAACTTGCTTACTTCGCCCGGTTTCAGTGAGAAGTAAATGTGGGTCAAGGCAGATCTGGTACTTCCACTCTGTGTGGAAACCATTTTGACGGATCTGAATACTTCACGGAACCGACCGCCCTCTGGGTGTTCTATGAGATCAATAGGTTTCATAACTTTTGTTTGATGATATCCTCTGAAATTAAAATTATGGCTTCAATCCCTTCTTTTTTTTGCATGTACAGGAGCCCATTTATCCCAATATTCTTGAAAAATAAAATACTTGCATAAGCTAAAAATAGCAAGCAATGTCGCTTTCAATGGTACTTTAAATTATCAACCAAACAGAATGCTTGTATTTGTAAAAAATGTTCCTGCAATACAGGCTGTCAGTAAACAGGCCAGGGTAGCTGCAATCAAGGCTTTAAATGCAACTTTTGAAACGGCTGCCGTCCGTTCCGGTGCAATAGCTGTGACGCCTCCTACAAAAATAGCCATTGATGCCACATGGGCAAAACCGCAAAGGGCGTAGGAGGTTACAACAGCAGACCTGGGATGCTTTAATGCCGTGTTACTGATAGCTATTGCCAGATCCTGGTAAGAGGCCACTTCTGTCAGAATAATACGCTCACCAATTATCTGGGATATAATTTTGGCATCTTCAATGGGAATACCGACAAATATATTACTGGCTGCACATAAGGCTTCTGCTCCTGAAATTTTCATAAGCCTTGTGAACAGTTTTGCAAATTGGCGAATGATAAAGGGTAATATGTTATAATAGTAGAGAATAGATACCAAAGCAGAGAAAAAGATGATGGTGGGAAACGCCTGAAAAGCAAGTATAAATCCCAAAGATTCCTCAGTTCCCGGCGGGGCTGCAAGAGTTCCAAAAACAAATTTTGCTCCGTCAGATGCAGTGGACAATACAATGACCGCAAGATCATTTATCGCCTGGAAAAGTGTTATCCCGGCAGGAACAATGAATATAAAAAGCGCAAACAGGATTTGTAGTCCTATGCCCCAACAAATCAAAGGCCAGTTAATGATGTCCCGGTTACCAAATACAAAGCGCGATATGAGCCATGCAATGGTCAACAGGATAAATATGCCGGCAAAACTAACAAAATTATATAGCTGCAAATTATTTTTCCTCAGATAATTTCTTCCACGATTGTATCTCAACTATGTTTCCTTCTGGATCCCTGAAGTACAGAAATTTTAAAAATCCAACACCTTCGATTTTCTTTTCAGTGACTTTGCCCAACAATTTACCACCATTTTTTAAGGCATTTTTTAATATGTGATCCACATCATCTACTTCAAAAGCGATATGTGTAAACCCTTTAAAGTTTGCCATTGTGGGCTCAGATTCATGCATGTCTTTATAGGAGAATATTTCCAGGGTAGGGCCGTTATCGCCATGGCCGGGCAATAGCAAATGGACGCCTTCTAATGTGGCTTTTGATAAACCTGTGGCTTGATCTAACCAATCGCCGGAAAGTCTCCTTACTGGCGGTTTCACTGAGCAGGCAAAAACATTAATATAAAAATCTGATAATTTTTTCCAATTTTTTGAAGCAATATTTGTGTGAGCATATCTCATAATTTTATTTTCCAACCTTTGGGATTTTCTCTATTTTTTATATCAGATAATAAATTTTGTATAGTTCAAAATAATTCAAAGTTATTTTATTATTGGAATATAAATTTATCAATAATCGAATGGGTTTTATTTTTCCTCGAGTTTTTAAACAAGACATTAGCAAAGTATCAATACTGTAAAATGAGATAAATATAAGGTTTAAGGAGTATTCATTGATTTTCAACAATTGCTAAAAATAGTAAAAAGTAGTATAAGATTTGGATTCAGGCATTTCTATTAGTTTCCACTTTGGAGGATGCAATTTTTTTATAAAAACTTTTATCAATTTATATCAGGAGGATAATATGGTAACAACAAACGATAATTTAAAAGAAGCCTTTGCAGGAGAAAGTCAGGCCAATCAGAAATACAGAGCTTTTGCTAAAAAAGCCCAAAAAGAAGGTTTCAAAAATATCGCTAAATTGTTCTTAACGACAGCAGAAGCAGAAAGGATCCATGCCGAAGGACATTTGAAGGCTCTGGACATGATCGCCTCAACAGCTGACAATCTTCAATCAGCCATTAATGGTGAGACAGATGAGTTTACCAATATGTATCCTCCCATGGTTGAACAGGCAGTTGCAGACGGTCATAAAGCAAAGATCATGTTTAAATTTGCAGTTGAGGCAGAAGCGGTTCACGCCCAGATATATACAAAGGCGCTTAAAGCCGTTAAAGATGGTGTTGACCTTGAGGAAACCAATTTTTATCTTTGCCCGATATGTGGCTATATTGAGTTGGGAGCGGCACCGGAAAGTTGTCCTGTCTGCCAAGCGAAACAGAAGGTTTTCATCCAGGTTTAATCCTTTTACTTTATCGGCAGTGGGGGTCTGCTCCTTTTTTTAAAGGCGTTCAGGATTTCCCGCTGCCATTTTTCTCCATAGTCATCTGCTTCAGGGACATTTCTATTTTCACCCGTATGAGCAAAGTTTACGCGGATAAAATCGCGAAATCGTTTGGCTACAATTTTTCGGACAGCCTTGGCAAGGCAGCTGTACATCTCATCATCAATTTCATTGAAATCAAAAAATATGGCAAGATTATTAATCAAGGTTTCCTGGACTGTCAAAGGAGGTTCCATTGCCTGAGTGTCTTTGAGTATCTGATTAACCAGGTTCGCCAGCCCTAAACGTATTCTTTGTTTTATGTTTTGTAGCTGTTGTTCAGTCCAGAAAATGCGGTTACGGTCCATACTCAGTTCGCATCTGTCTTTTCCCTTAAGGTTAATCCGGCCGATCACGTTTTGTCGTGCACCTTCCGGCAGCAGAGCATCTGTCTGAGTGACAAAGATACCGTCCTGAAAAATAGAGATACCTCCCTTTGCTGTATCAAGTGCATAAAGGGTTTGAAGGTTGCGTTTGGCTTTAAGAAACAGATAGGCTTCGGAATCTGTAAAATTCAGTGGAGCTAAAAAAACACAATCTAGTGTATAGTTTTTTTTGTCATAAACCAGGGTTTCATTTCCGATTGTCAAGGTCTTGCCTTCGTGGTCAAGGAGTTCAACAGGAATTGACAGATACCGGATATTGGTTTTAAGATAGCATATGTATGCCATGCCGCGGGCATACATATTTTTTATTTCGTTGAAAAAGAGGGTAACCTGAGTACCGGTTGGGCAGTTATCCGGTGCAAATCCTACATCAAAATAATCCTGCAGGTTGGTGATGGTTATCAAAAGACCCTGGGAACCCTTTTTACGGGTTTTGATGACGATCCTGTCTGATACCAGAAAGCTGGATAGAAAACCAATACCAAACTTGCTGATAAAATTAAAATCCAAATGGTTTCGGCTTATGGTTTTTATGTCGCCGGACTGATAAAAGGAGATCCCTATTTTTAAAAAGTATTTTTCAATCCACTGCCGATCCATTCCAATACCATTGTCTTTAAATTTTATGAATCGAATGTGTTTATCAAATTTAATGGATATATCTGGCGTATAGTTCTTATCATATATTTTTTTTAAGTTGCAGGCATCCACTGCGTTCTGAATCAACTCTCGCAAAAATACCCGCTTATCAGAGTAAAGCCGGTTGCCGGTAAAAAGTTGAAGAGCAGCCATTGAATCCACTGTAAATTTCATATCCAGGGGAATATATCCTTGCGGCTCGATTTCAAATATTGATTCGGAAAAAAGAAACCGGGGGCTTACTTGGCCATTTATTTTATGCAAAAGTCTTTGCATCCAGGTTTCATGATGTTTCAATGCCTGATGGACTATAAAATTGCGGCAGCTGATTCTTAACTGGATCGTTCCTGGTAAAAACGGATGGGGTCCGGCAAATGAGACGTTGAAGCTGTTAAAAAAAGTTTTGGAAGAGATGTTGCCATAGAAATCCTGGTTATGTCCAAGGTAGCCAAAAGTATTCGGATGTTCTATATCCAGTTGTGCAGCCACAAAGATGGCACTGGATAAAAGAGTAATATTTACAGCGGAGCCTTTATATACAGTCTTATCTGGATTGTTTGCTTGCCCTGGATCTATTGCATAGTTCATGGTATTAGAACAGATTAAGGCAATGATCCGGGCCTGCTCCACATCTTTGATGCCCAGATCTTTCCAATGTGTTTTTATCAATTGAGCTGAAGATGTTGCAATCGTGTCCGGTTTTGGAGCACAGGCCTTAGGTTCTGAGTCCTCAAAGGGTTTCGAGGTGCCGATCTCAAATAGGTGGGCAGCAGCAAAAAGAAAAAAGATATTCCAGGAATTGAGTTTCAAAACCTGCTGTTGCTCATCATCCAGAAGCCAACTGTCAAGATATTTAGTTGTTTTTTCTCCACGCATCCGTGGATATTTTTTTTCAATTGCTGTTTTAATATTTTCAATGCGTTGCTGCAGTTCACAGGGCAGACTGTTAAAAAGAGTATTCAATTATAATTGTGCCTCCCATGAGTATTTGTTATGAACAATTTGCCATCATTAATTGTACGACATGGCCAAAAAACAATCCAGGATCTTATTGCATGTATATAACCTTTAGTTTATCAGCCACGAAACCCCAATGCAAGAGTACTGTCCAGCTTTTGAAACAGCCTGTATGCTTTTATTGACAAAAACTAACTTCCTTTCTATTATACCTCGAAAAATTTCTATAACCATATTTTTATAGGATAAAACATTGAAAAATCCACATAGCTCATCTTCAGGCAATGACCATGATAAATCAGCGAGTAGTCCTGAAAGTCGATTAGGTATTGTTTTGGTTCTTGTCTCTGCCATTGTATGGAGTTTTGGTGGTGCTTTAAAGCATTTTATTTCCTCGGGAGAAAGTTGGACAATCGTTTTCTGGCGATCTGTTTGGGCGGCGCTGTTTTTGTTGGTATTTATGATTGTCAGACAAGGAATACGCGGCACCCTTAATTTGTTTGCAAACATGGGATTACCGGGAATTTGTGTGGGGGTTTGTTTTGCAACTGCCTCAACCAGTTTTATCGTTGCATTAGAGCACACCACAGTGGCGAATATTCTGTTGATGCAAGCGGGTGTCCCATTGCTCGCGGCGTTGATTATTTGGATATTGTTTAGGGAAAGGGTATCGATTCCAACTTGGATTGCAATCATATGTGTTATTATGGGTGTAGCAGTCATGGTGTCTGATTCCTTTACCGGCAAGGTGTCACCCATAGGCGATGCATTGTCTTTGCTGATTGCTTTTTCCTTAGCCTGCGCTGTGGTGATTACCCGGCGGTACGCTTATGTACGAATGGTTTCGGCGGTTTGTCTTGGTACTATGCTATCGGCATGTGTGTC
>Ga0307989_1001549_pt1 | contig 12132 bp, 10 predicted proteins | sample EllFjometagen185_FD_203164 | JGI IMG/M metagenome (GOLD analysis project Ga0307989, IMG submission 203164) | Marine microbial communities from Ellis Fjord, Antarctic Ocean - #185 | ecosystem: Environmental > Aquatic > Marine > Unclassified | place: Southern Ocean | collected 2014-10-08 | reverse complement strand
GACGAACATTATATTTTTTATCATAAGTATGGTCGATTTGGGCAGTTACCCTACCCAGAGGAATTCCATCAATATAGCCAACAAAAAAGGCAACTTCTCCATGCGCAAAAAAGGGCCCCTTTTTAGGGTGAAAAAATTCCTTCATCATCATCTTCAAAGGAGGTGTCCAATTGGGCTCATCTCTATAAAGATCATATACCAGATTGATGAAATCCTTCATCCCTTTTTTGTCATTTGTTACATTTTTTATGGTGACCATTTTATATTTACTCAAGTTTTTTTCTAACTTTTGGTTCGTAAATTAGTACTGATGGAAGTCTTATTGCTAATTCTGATTTGTTAATTTCAGATCTACACCTTTGCATCATATCTAGCTTGAATTGCCAAAAGCATAAGAAAATGCCTTTTTGCTGTCAAGGCTTGATTTCTAAAAAAGAGATAAAAATCAGGCAATTTCAAAATGATATGATCAATTAAAACCAGTTTATGACCCGAATAAAATTAACAAAGATCAAAAAATATTGGATCAAAATCGTATTGGTGTTGAAAAAACCGGTTTAATCCTCTACAAGAGAAAGATAATTTGACACCACCAGACAGGCCAATAGCGGGTAAAGCAGGTCTTTATTTTTTCCGATTATTTACAATCAACAGCCCTCATTTAGCTAAACCTTTTGTCATTCTCGCGAAAGCGGGAATCTAGGGCATTAATAAAAATCTTTATTTGCGCACTGGATCCCCGCTTTCGTGAGGATGACAATGTTAGAGAAGAATGGGATGTCAATTGTATATTATCAGGTTCTTTTTTATCTGTTATCCTACTTTTTTCAACCCGTTGATTTTTTATTTATTTGAATGTTGAACTCAAAAAAAAGTATTCTTCTATTATGCTGGCTTCTTATCTCTGTCAACGCACTTGGCTTTGTACCCAATAGGAGGAGAAGCTATGAAGATCGTGATCCAAACACATACATGTTCATTCCAGCCATTGCATCGCTTCCCGGAATGGGGACATTTGTCGGGGTACTGGGAAGTTTCTCAAACATCGCTGACTCGGGAATTGACGCCGCAATTACTGAAGCCCATACCATAGAATCTGAAACGGATATACATGTTCGGGCCTACGCACTCAGAGAGATTCCCCTCTACTTTGAAGGACTATCCTTTGAATACTGGTTTGGAAATATCAAGTTTACAGATATGTACATGTATCTGCCCGGACGAAATTCTCCGAATTATGTGATCCCTTATACCGGTAAGTTTGATTACTATTTCCTTCGCCCTGCATACCGGATATGGGATAGACGAATCAACCTAACCTATAACCTTGTTTTTTTTAAAGGATACGGTGTGTCGGATGATGGGAAAGACGAAATCATGGCAAATCACTCCGCTTCTGGAAATCTACTTTTTGATTTTACTGATGATTGGGTAGATCCTCGCAGAGGGTTGCGAATTGGCTACTCCTTCTCAATGACACCCCCTGAAAAAAGTATAATAGGTGAAAATACGGAAAAAAGTGAAGATGATGAAGTGGTAAAAACCAAGAGTCTAAATATAGGACTATATATTCCCTTTGGAGAAGAGTTTACGCTGGCACTTTATCAGGAAATCTTCGAAGCAACGGGCAAAGAAGACTCGGACGAAGTGGTCAGCGGAGGGAGTCTAAACCTCAGAGGTTACCCTCAGGGCCGATGGTCAGATCGTTTCGGCCTGATGCGAATTGCCGAGGCACGCTGGCATATTCCAACAAATTGGAAGCTAAACTGGCTGATTATCAATGGAAATGTTGAAGATATTCAGCTGGCTGTATTTGCTGAGGAGGGACAGGTTTCACCGGAAAAAAACTCCCGTCTCGAAGAAGGTATGCACAAAAGTTATGGTGTTGGCATCAGGGCATTAATAGATGTTATCGTACTGAGATTTGATATTGCCGCCTCAGATGAAGGAACTCAAACCCATTTGACTATTGATCACGCGTTTTGATTATGGCTAAAAATTTGCTATTTTATTTGATTCTACTGGTATTTTTCGCTAGTTGTGGTGGTTCTGATGAAATTGAAGAGGAAGATAAAACTGCACTTGGGGTCGGAACCTCTGTTACTATGCCTTCTGGAGGCGAACAAAGTCAACCGGTTACGGATAGTACGGGGAACACTGTTGGAACCTTTTCTTATGATAATATTTATTTTTTCATTAACCCGCTGGTACCTCCCATAGACCCCATTATATTATCATTGGTCAACGCAGATGGGACACTTTTTGTAACTGTTACACGCAGCCAGGGACGAGCCGATACCGCTTGCCGATATATTGTCGCCAGATTAATGAGAGACAGCAACTACGAGGATGGAAAGACGGGTTGGAAAACCAATAGCTATTCTCAGGACCTGTATATGGCCAAAGCCCAAAAAACGACCTATCATGCCTATTATTGTGGTAAATTTGGCGATACCAGTAACGGCCTGATCGTTGCGGCTATTTCAGGCAGCGCAGCACCCCTCGAATCCAAACCACTCTTCGCCCTGCTCAACTCAATTCAAGCCCAATAGATAAAAGAGGGACCCGCTTATTACTGTTCCCCTTTGCTAAGAATCAGGTATGCCATTTCAGTGAATGTTCTACAATAACCTAACCAGACATTACTGAATTTTATCCATCATTTTTAAAGGCAGCCTTTAAAAATGATGGATAAAATTTGCTCTGGTCATATATTTTTGAATTAATAAGAATCAATATCGGCAGCCCCGTTTTTTGATTTTGTTAATGATACATATAAAGCGATGTCACAATTTATTGACAGACTCTGTATATTGCAGTAATATACAAATATGAAAAATATTGCTGGATTTGATTGGGACGAAGGAAACAAAGACAAGAACTGGAATACCCATCAGGTTGATTTTAGTGAGTATGAAGAGGTATTTTTCAACATTCCACTTCTGCTTGATGACGATGTCAAACATTCGCAATTGGAATCCCGATATTTTGTACTTGGACAAACCAACCAGATGAGAAAACTCTTTATGGTATTCACAATAAGAAACAGTAAAATAAGAGTTATCTCTGCCAGAGATATGAACAAGACGGAAAGGAAAACTTATGAAAAAGAATATTCCAAGATTCAATAATGAAGATGAAGAACGAGAGTTCTGGGCTTCTCATGATTCGACTGAATACCTAAATTGGAAAAAAGCCAAGCCAGCTATTTTTCCTGACTTAAAACCATCAACAAAAACAATTTCGTTGAGGTTGCCTGAATCTATGCTTTACAAGATCAAGACTATTGCAAACAAGAGAGACGTACCTTATCAGTCACTTATTAAGATGTATCTTAACGAACAGATTGAAGCAGAGTTTAAAATCTAACCGGTTTCTTCCTTCTTAAGCCTATCGGCACTACTGAATAATTACAGTTGTTGTGCTGCTTTTCCTGCCAAAAAGGATCCCCAACTTTCTCATTTTATAACGGAGGGTTCCCGAATTCATTCCCATAATTTCGGGAGCGACAAATTCAACCGTATTTTCCGCCTCTCTTATATCCCCCTCGGCCTACTCAAAACGTCCATTCTTCCTTGTTATTGCTTCAGTAAAGGCTCCTTTTTCATGTTTGATTATTTCTGAATCCATAAGAGACTCTAGAATTGCGCAACAGCTATCTTTGATAAACTGACCGCTTCTTCCAGGTGAAATATTGTGAATGACTCCAGCATTGATCTCAATTTAGCTTTTTTATGAAATTTTTTTCAAGCTGAAACGTTTTTGGAAATTGGATAATTTTTTAGAAAAATACTTACTTCAAAGGTAAATCAATAAAAAATATTGGATTCCTCAACCCTCAATATTAGATAATATACCGCCTATCTTCTACCATCCTATCTTACTTATTTAGTTGACATATTTTTAATCTTACACTAGTTTCTACATATGCTTTCCAGAAAAAACCATCTTTGATTTAACCCGCCTATAAAAGGGAAAAATGAAATTTTTTAAGTTACTATTTTATAGTAGTCTCCTTACTGTCTTAGTGCTTTTAAATGGTTGTACCGATAATCAAGAGAATGCTGATTCTCAGGACACTCCCCAAAAGACCATGTCTCTTGAGTTTGCTATTGATTTTAGTTATTTAAGCAATTCGGAGGTATCTCTTAAAAACGCGATTGGGACTTATGACGAGGTTACTATAGTTCTTTTCATTTGTCTTCATACTATTCTTGCATTCCCTGTTTTTTTATTATATAATAACGTTATAGAGATTAGGATATAATAACAAAAACATTGGGAGAATTATATGTCGTTTCAGGGCGTTGAATTTACTCCAGAAATGCGCAAAATGGCAGTAAACGTAAAACATTATTTTGACAATTTAAAGTCAATCCCGAACACCTTGTCGAGTCCTGCCACTAGGCTTACCGCCTCTGCCCTTGGCATAAGTGAATCAACGGTAAAAGTGATCATGGCCGCTTACAATAAAAAGGGAGAAGAAGGGCTTGACTGGAGCAAATCACAGCAAAAAGGACGTCCCGCATATGCGGTAGACTCTGGCGTCGTCCCCCCTGTTCGCCAATTCATTCGCAAGGCCAATAAAAATGGGGATCAAGTAAATGTAGAAATAATCCGTCGTTATATGCGAGATGAGTTGCATTGTGATGTTGCCCATACGACACTATGGAGAGCACTACAACGATGGGGTTTTGAGTTTGGGACAGGGATTCGATCTGCACAACTAAAAGAAAGCGAACGAATTGTTATTTTGAGAAGGCAATATTTAAGACAAAAACTGGCTAATCGTGATGACGAAGGTCAAATAATCCGCCCTGAAGTTTACCTGGACGAATCATATATCAATAAAAATCATTCAAATGACAAAACTTGGTATTTTGAGGAAGACGGCATTATTATTGGAAAACCAACTGGAAAAGGAGATCGTTTAATCATTCTAAATGCGATAACAAAAGATGGATGGGTTCCAAATTCAAAACTTGTTTTCAAGGCATCAAAAAAGACAGGCGATTACCATACAAATATGAATTGGGATAATTTTTCAAAATGGTTTCAAGAAAAACTACTTAAAAACATTCCGGAAAATTCGCTGATTATTATGGATAATGCACCTTACCATAATGTACTTGTAGAAGAAGCCTTTCCTAAGAAAAGTCATTCTGTAAAAAAAATGCGTGAATGGTTATCAAATAACGAAATTCCTTGGACCAAAGACATGCTAAAGTCAGAGCTTTTTGACTTATGTTCCCGGCTTGCAGTAAAACCAGAATTTTTGATTGATAGAATTGCTCGCAAAGAGGGGCATTCTATTTTACGAACACCTCCATACCACCCTGAACTGCAACCTATTGAAACATGTTGGGCAATCGTCAAAAATCATGTTGGTCAGCACAATGACTGCACTATGAAAAAAGTTTTTCTTTTATTAGAAAAGGGCTTCACAAAGGTAACCAACAATACATGCCAGAAGTTAATTGAAAAAATAAATTTGCAAGAAGAAGCCTTTTGGACTGAAGACACCAGCAACTCTACTTAGTTCAGACTGAGGTCATATGAAATAGACTATAGTGTAACTGTAGATGTAATCAATGGTACGTTAACATTGATTTCTGCTCAAGATTTAATTAAGAATGGTGAAACATGGACAGGCACATTGAATGACATCCTCATTGGGCCCCTTTTAACCTTCACCGTTCATGCTTATGATGCCTCCTCTAAAGAACTTTATAGTGGAACAACCCATCAAATTATAACAGGGACCGATGATTCCGTAGCGGTTACGCTTGTTCCAGTTGATGATGGCTCAAGTAATGTTTTTCCCATAATAACAAAAATTGAAAAACCCCAAGAAATTGGTAAGTCCAAAACAGCATCCATCAAATTTTATGTTGAAGGAAGTAGTGGAGAACAATTAAATTATCAAATTACAGGCGCACTTAATGGTGGTACATTTAACCCAAATTCAGGAAGTGTAACATTAAATGGGGCAACAGAAATATTGATTATCACCTACGAGGCCCCTGCTATTGTTGGAAGTTATGATCATAGTATTACTGTAATCAATAGCCAAGGCAATTCTGTTACATCTACTTTTGATACCGGTGTAGTAAAACAAGCAAAGAACCTCGGATTAGTCCCCCTGTTTAATCCGGTAATTACAGGAATTGATGGTCAGAGAAGTAGTAATGATTTAGTTTTTACTGCTGCAGTCAATGATGATGGAGAACAATCTGAATTAAGGTTTACGTTTGGGTTTGATAGTGGACTTTCCTTTGTGGACAGTACTGTTAATCCAGCTATTCTCCAAAATTATTCTGAAACTATTTCAGGAAATCTAACTTTAACAGTATCTGATCAGAGTGGTAATGGTGGTAGTACAACTGTCAACTATATTATTGCCGAAGGGCAATTTCCAGATGTGATTATCGACAATATTATAAAACCTGCCTATACTGTCGGTGACCTATCCTGTCCTGATTGGGCCCAAACAGATGCTAATTGGACATGCCAAACTCCACGACAGAGTATTTCAAATAAGATATATGCTTCCTATTACAGCTTTAGGGGATTTTGTTTTGACTATGGCTTAGAATATATCAGCTCAACAATAGAATCTAGACAGACCTTTAGTGGCGTTTATAAAAACTCAACTGAAGGAGCTTGGGTGACTAAAAATTACTCCTATCATGATCCAACAGCTGCAATTACCTGTGGAGACATACCAAGAGTTACTCCTTCAACAGCTTATAAAGCAGTCAATGAAATCGTAACAACCAATACAGGGATTACGGAAATTCAAGCGGAATGGCAAGACCGTACAACATATACAGAGGCTGTTGTTGCATGCTCTAACCTGGGAGGACGAATCCCCAGTCTGGTAGAACTTTACTACATTAGTGGGGCCCAAGGTGAAACATATACAAATTGCAATACAGACGGATTTAACGATTTTCCGCCTAATCCAGATTCCTCATTAGATCTAAAAGTATGGTCGTCCGGTGAAACCGGCTCAACTTCTAGTCCGACTACAATAACATGGTGGGCTAGTGGATTATGTCGTGGTTCTGAATCATCAGCATCTCACTCAAGTAAACTTGAATATATCTGTGTAAAATAACCCATAAGATATCTTGATTAGGTACTATGGGCAGAAAACTTCCAAGAGAGATGCGGTGAGCACATGCTCATTTTTTGATATGTTGGGCGATCATCAGATTTTAAATCGGCGGTGCTATTTAGCAATTAACCGTTGTCTTGGATATTTCAGTTTCTTTATTGCTCTTTTGAACTAAAAGAAAATAGCAGGGATTTGAATGATATTTTTGGCTAGAAGTTCAATTTTTTCAGAATTGTTTACAACAATACCAAACGGTGCTCGAGTATCTTCTAGGAAGTTTTTTAAAGGCTTAAGCATCCTTTGGGTGATTTTATTTCCAAGTTTTATCTCAATTGGAATAAGACCGAATGGTGCCTCAAGAATCAGATCGATTTCTGATCGGTCGCGGGTTCGATAATAGAAAAAATCAATTCCCGGTTTTATTAGACATTGAAACCCTCTGATAATCTCTTCACTGATAAACGCTTCGAAAGATGAACCTGCTGATGGATGGATTAGTAATCTATCCAGGTCATCTAACTTCAGAAGATGGTGCAATATACCTTGGTCTCGAAAGAATCCTCTGGCTGACTTTTGAACCTTCTTTAATGAATTTTTTTCATAACTTCTTAAATTTCGCCAAATAAAAGTGTTATGAATGATTTCAAGATATGATTTTGCGGTGACTGAACTGACCTCCAGTGCCCGAGAAATGCTAGAATGATTAATGGTTGTGCCGGAGTGAAAGGATAGTGTTTGAAGAAACAGTCGAAAAACCTGAGGATTTATTCTAGGGAAAAGACGCTGGATATCCCTGCGAATGTAGTCAGAAAAATATTCATCCATCCATAGACCATGGAATTCAGGGATTTGATTGCTTTTGATCCTGGGTTCTGGATAACCGCCCTTTAACCATTGATCATAGACCTGCTCCAACAAGATATCAGATTGTAAATCCAACAATTTCTCAAGCTTTACTTCATTTTGCGATAGAGAATAGTATATTTCAGGAAGTGGTTTATCATAAAATTCTACTGTCTTGAATGGCCAAAGTTCCAGCGTTGCAATTCTTCCGGCCAGACTTTCTGTTAATCCCCTTACAATCTCAGGTGAGCTGGAGCCCGTCAGAAGATATCGCCCGGTTGCCTTTCGATCCTTATCGATGACGCCTCGTAATACCGGAAATAACTCAGGTAGTTGTTGGGCTTCATCGATGATGATCTTTTCTTTACGACGATCAAAAAATCCTATCGAATCACTGGAAATCAATTGAAAATCATCTGGTCTCTCCAGATCATAATACTTCCAGTCGGGTCGAATGGCACGAACCAAAGTTGATTTACCACATTGCCTGGGGCCGACAATGGCGACAATCGGAAACATTTCTAGTAGCCGATCAATTTTTTGGGCCAATAGTCTATTTTTATCCATTATTTTTAAAGGCTGCCTTTAAAAATGATGGCTGTCAAGATAAAATGGAAAAAATTTACTCTGGCCATATACTTCTGAAGTAATGAAAATCAATATTGATGTCCTTCTTGCTTTTTTTTTGGTGACAGTTAATTTTCGGCAGATCACTTGTTTTTCCTGCCAAAAGGAATCCCCAACTTTCTCATTTTATGACGGAGGGTTCCCGAATTCATACCCATGAGTTCGGCAGCTCCATCTTTTCCATGAACCTTCCCCTTTGAAATATCCAGAACTTTTTTGATATGTTGGGTAATCATCAGATTTAAATTAAGTGTGCTTTTTTCAATATGAAGATTCTGAGGAATCGATCTAGGCAGGTCCTCCCCTTGATTTGCTTCAAAACAGATCAGACTGTCTTTACTTAAAATCATCGCCCTCTCAACCGCGTTTTCCAGTTCTCTGACATTTCCCGGCCAATGATAGGCTAGCAGGGTATCAATTGCTCCCGGTTCCAGAGTCGGTGAATCCACTCGCTTCATCTCCCGCGCCTTTTTTTGAATAAAATACTGCACCAACATGGGGATGTCTGCCATACGCTCTCTGAGAGGAGGAATGACAATAGGGAAAACTTTCAGACGGTAGTAAAGATCTTCCCGAAAACGGTTTTGCTGAAGCATCAACTCCAGATTCCGGTGGGTCGCTGCGATAATACGAATGTCAACCTGTAAGGTTCGAGTGCCCCCCAAACGTTCAATCTCTTTTTCCTGGATGACTCTTAACAGTTTAATCTGAGCATCGGGTGAAAGCTCTCCGATTTCATCCAAAAAAATGGTTCCTCCATGGGCACGCTCAAAACGTCCTCTTTTCATTGTTATGGCACCGGTAAAAGCCCCTTTTTCATGTCCGAAGAGTTCTGAATCCATCAGGGAATCTGGTAATGCGCCACAATTGACCTTGATGAAGGGTCCATTCCTTCTCAGGGACATATTATGGATCGCGCCAGCAATGACCTCTTTGCCAACACCGGTTTCACCCATCAAAAGTACCGGACTATCCAATAGAGCGACCTGCCCAGCCATTTCCATGACTCCTCTGAGTCCATAACCAGAGCCAATAACCTCTTCTCCGGAAAGACGGCGGAGCTCATCCTGAAAATACTGACTGTCGTCCTGCAAACGATCCTGCAGAGTTCGGAGTTCACGAAATCGCAAGCTGTTTGAAAGTGCAATGGAAAAGGGTTCATTCAGCTGTCGTAATAGTTTTAAATGATCAGGGGATATAGATTCACCTTTTTCATAAACCACAGATAAAACACCGATGAACTCTTTTTCAAGAACCAGATCTAAAAATATATATTCAAGATCCGGAGTCAATTCTAAAGGTGACAATTTTGAAATGAACTCTTTGAGCACTTCACGATCAGCAGGCTTACTATGGGTTCGCAACTGGACAGATCTTTGATCCAACAAAGCCTTTCTGGATTCAGGGGAAAATGATGTTTTTAGCGACATCAGTTCACCTCCACCAGGAGTTGCGTGAGCAATGGTCTCGACAATTCCCAAAGACTGATCATACACATGGAGATTCATCTGGTTGGCAGGGATGAAATTTCGAACATACAGCAAACACTGCCACATCGCTTTTTCAATCTCAAGGCTGCCGCAGATCTTTAATGTGGCTTGTTTAAAGAAATCTTTTTCGTCAATTTTCATTGGGGTTCCATTCAATCCTGAAATCTAATTGTCGTATTTATTAATTTTATTAGGATATTGCCACATATGTTAATTAATTTTACCAAATACGTCAATTATTGAAAAAGAGGCAATATCAAATTTTTTTTACTTCATTAGGTACCTGATTATTTTAGCTAAAAATCATTCTTTAAAGATGGTATGACTATTGAAATAAATATACTTAAAAATGAACAACAATTAAGTGTTTTACCATTCATAATTAGTGTCTGAACGAAAACTCTGTAAAATTCGGCTATTATTCATTTAGCTGAATTAGATCCATATTGAAGATTCAAGCTTTCAGTGATCAGCTATCAGTCCTTAGTACCTTATAAGTTATTTTCTGCGTTTTTTAGTACCTTATAAATGGTTTACTGCGTTTTTCAGCAGGAAATTATTAGTTAAGGTACTTATCCAGCTGGGCTTGGCAGAAAATACTTTTAAGGTACTCATCCTGTTTGTAAGGGCTAAGTGACTGAAAAAATGTTTGTTTTTATTGAAGGCTGATAACTAACAGCGTCTTGTCTTCCAGAATGGATTTTATTTATAGAGCCAGATTATAATTGAAAACAGAGGTTTTTCGCTCAGGCACTAATTAACAGACATTGCACTATCGAGGAGAGCATGGAATTCAAGTTGACACGGTCCCAAAGAGAAATACAAAAAGCGGCAAGGGATTTCACCAAATCAGAGTTCGATAAAGAGTTGGCCAACGAGATGGATAAAAAAGGTGAATTTCCCCAGGAGATTCATCAAAAAGCAGCTGAACTTGGATTTACCAGTGTTCATTTTGATGAGGAATATCTGGGCGGCGGTCTCGAATTCCTGGAAAACACTTTAATGGCAGAAGCGCTTTGTCGAAAGGATTCAACTTTAGGAAGTGCTCTGATGTTATCTGGCTTTGGAGCTGATCTTCTCAATGATTTTGGATCTAAAGAACTGAAATCGAAGTTTTTGATCCGTGTTGCTGAAGGTGGAATGCTCGCCAGTGCTACCATAGAAGCTTTCAGTTCAAGTAATAGGGTGAAGGAAATTCAGCTAAAAGCTAGCCGGGATAATGATAGCTGGGTGATAAATGGACAGGTTAATACGATGATTAACGCGGATTTATCAGGGTTTTATTGTATAATATGCCAGACAGAGCCGGAAGAGTCCCCACAAAAATCTGTGTCTATGATTTTGGTGGAAAAGGAACGGGAAGGCATCAGTATCGTCAATACAGGCCCAAAACTAGGCCTGAGAATGACCCCGATGGCCGATTTGAAATTTGAAGATGTTCAGGTTCCGTTAGGAAATATCATCGGTAAAACAGGTGATGGTTTAAAGCAGATGATCTCATTCAACAATCAGAATAGTGTCTTAATTGCCGCATTATCGCTGGGAACGGCTCAGGGAGTATTGGATCGAACATTAAGTTACGTCAAACAGCGGAGCCAGTTTGGGAAGAAGATAGCAGAATTCCCGGCAACACGACATAAGCTTGCCCAGATGGCATTGAAGATTGAACAGTCCAGAATGATAACATATCAAGCCGCCTGGCAAATCGGCCAAAAAAAGCAAGATAAGGCACTACCTGCGATGGCTAAGCTGACAGCAACCCAAACGGCGTTAGACTGTGCCCACGAAGCTATACAATTACACGGGGGCTATGGGTATTCGACGGAGTATGAGGTGGAGAGATTTTGTCGAGATGCAAAAACACTTCATCTATTGGGGGGTAGTCCAGGGAGTTTAAACGACGCAATCGCTGATACAGTTATTGGAAAGATTTAATAAATTGCGATGGAGCCGCAGCAATCTCAGAAATTTTGGATCCCTGAGCGGAGTCGAAGGGGAAATGTATTCTGAAAGAGCCCTTCGACTCCGCTCAGGGAGCTGATTTAATCAAGT
>Ga0307989_1001548_pt1 | contig 12141 bp, 6 predicted proteins | sample EllFjometagen185_FD_203164 | JGI IMG/M metagenome (GOLD analysis project Ga0307989, IMG submission 203164) | Marine microbial communities from Ellis Fjord, Antarctic Ocean - #185 | ecosystem: Environmental > Aquatic > Marine > Unclassified | place: Southern Ocean | collected 2014-10-08 | reverse complement strand
CCTCTCAGATTCTCCTGGCTCAAGTTTAGAAAGCCTTTCGGCACTTTTTGTCGAGTTTAAATAACCTGATCGGGGTGGTACATTTTTAAGTGATCAAAGTGGTACACTTTTACGTTGTCATTTCTACAGGGATGCCGATTTGTACCCCTTTTCAACAAATATCTCTAGTGCTGCCGCTGCAATATAGGCCTTTCGTTCTTCAAGACTGATTCTTAACATACTACCCTCCAACCGGAGAATTCAATTGCATTGATCTCTGCTGTTTGCGTTGTCATTAGATCCTGAGATTGCATCTACTAATACCTCTACGGGCCTTTTTTCTGCCACTGTCTGCCTGCTATTCCCAACTGGTATCTGTTGGTTTTGAAGAAATCGGGGAATAGCAGCTTGTATGTCATATCAATCTTCGTGAAATTGTCAACCCGGTTTTTTTTTACTATTTATATCCTCAACAGGTTTAACCTTACCAGAACACGTCTCTTATTATCCCTTGTCGCCTTGCCAGTCTGGTTTGAAAGCAGGCGGTGGTGATTCCCCATCAGCATTTAAAAAATAAACTCAAAAAAATAGCGTCAGGGTCTTAAAACAGACGCCATCACACATCATTTCTCGATAAAACTATCCAGAATTTACGATTTATATGATCCCCAAAAAACAGTTGACAAACGGAATCCAGGGAGATAAAAAAATTGCACAGACAAAACCGGCCAGCCGGTTAATTTTTGAAGGTAATCGATCTCTTTCGGACTGTCTGTTTTTATTCGGCCCCTCCTGAAAATGGAACTGTTTTGGTTAGTGTTGGTGATGAAGGGGTGGATTCCAGAAATGCGTGTTGGTATTTACTCATAAGATTTGAAAATGGATTTCTTTTTTAACGGTACATGAGATTTATATAAGGGAGAGTACAAAAATGAGACTGCTTCAAAAGGTAATGTTGAGTTTGACTGTTTACAGTTTCTGTTTAACCTTGATGGCCTTGCCGGCGTTGGCAAAGTTGCCAGGGATTGATCCATCAAAGATATCTGACATGTCGGATTTTGACCCAAATAAGCCAACTTATCAGGGAGATGACACCATCAAGATCGGGTTGGTGGAAGCTTTTTCAGGTCCGGCTGCAATCAATGGGCAGTATTACCGTCTGACCACTCATTGGGTCGCGCATGATATCAACAAAAGAGGTGGTATCTGGGTTGACGGCAAGATGAGGAAGGTGGAGGTGGTGCTGGGTAACAGCATGGGAAAGCCCTCCATGGTGAAAAAAGCTGCAGAACGTCTGATATTAAGGGACAAGGTTGACTTTCTATGGGGAACCGCCGGGAGTCACAATACGAAGATCCTGTCGCAGGTAGCGAAGAAGTACAAAAAAGTCTTCATGAATCCCATGTCTCTTTCCGACTCTCTGCATGATGGAAAAAACTTCAGTCGCTATACTTTTCGTACAACGTTGAACACAACCATGCTGGGAAGGGCCATGGCCTATTTCTATGCCAATCGTCCGGAGACCCGGTTTTATATCCTGAATCAGGATTATGGCTTCGGGCATGCACTGGCAAAAACATTTAAAAAAGGGCTTAAGGAGTTCAAACCCAACGCGGAAATTGTGGGCGAAAGTTTCCACCCGCTTTTTATGAAGGATTTTGCTCCCTTTATTACCAAGGTCAAGGCTTCCAACGCCCAGGTGATTTTTACCGGTGACTGGGATCCGGATGGTGCCAACCTGATCCGCCAGTCACGGGGACTAGGATTGAATTTGCCGTTTGCTCATATTTATGCTGACAGTTATACGACAGGTCGGGCTATTGGCGGTCCGGCGGGTGCTGGTAATGTGAATGCCAATGACTACATGATTACTGTGGATACCCCAGCCCAGAAGAAGTTTAATGAAGTCTGGAATAAACGGTGGAAGCAGGGATATGATAAGCCATATGGCAGACCGACCTATACGTGGCCGTCAACCATCTTCGGACGTACGGCTGAAGCTACCTACTGGATGCTGGATGTTGTCAGGCGAGCCAAGAGTACCAATGCTGATAAAGTCATCAAGACCTGGGAAGGCGACAAGTGGGTTGGATTTTCAGGTGTGATGGAGATGCGGGCCTGCGATCACCAGGTGGTTCGTGACCTGTTTGTGACTGAGTTTATCTTCCCCAACAAGTGGTTCAAAGATTCGGCTGCTTACGGTGATCCGGTTGTGATGCCCCGAAATATCGCGGTATCCCCTGTCCCCAAGGACTTGAAGCGCTGTAACCGGTAATTTTAAAAAAGGCCCGATCGCCCGGTCGGGTCACCTGTTTTTCAAAATCCCGTGGCAGATGATATTGATGATCTGCTCAAGAGCATTTTCCATGGGGTCTGTTTCCCCTTCTCTTCCACAAATACTTCCTGGATCACCTTTGTATTAAGGACCTTTCTTTCCTTGAGGCTGATTTTCGGTACTTGCATTCCATCAGCGCGTGGAAACGAACTGTCGGTCCTGGTATGATTTTAAAAAATTCAGAACGCTGATTTCTAACAGGGATGTTCAATTCATGTCGTCCTGCTAACAGAATATTTTTGTGTTCGGTAAATACCCCTCAATGCTGTTAAACCCCTGAACATCAATACCTGATCTCCCAAGCCCTCTCATTCACTTTACTGCCTTGTTACGAAGCCTAAGGGCAATCGAATGACCAGATGTATTCAATAGTGACGAAAATAAAGTTGACAAAGGAAATTGAAATGGGTAAGAAAGCGGTGCAGATAGAAACCGGCTAGCCGGTTTATTGATGGAAATAGTCAGTCTTGATTCGGTCAACTGTGACTCGATGGTCCGCTAATGGCCTGAATATAGGGTTTTGAAGTTGCCAGCGGCCCATTTCAATTTAAGGGCGTTTGTAATTTTGATTAACAGTACCGGTTCCAATCCGAAAACGAAGGGGCCAATTTTTAAACGACCATGGAGGTGGAGAACGCTTTCGATGGATGGTCACGTTTAACAAAGGAGGAATAACATGAAGAAATTGTTTACAAAAATATTTTTCAGTCTGACTGTTTTTGGTTTCTGTATATCGATTGCGTCACTCCCGGCGTTGGCAAAGTTGCCAGGGATTGATCCGTCAAAGATATCTGACATGTCGGATTTTGACCCAAATAAGCCAACGTATTCGGGTGATGACACCATCAAGATCGGGTTGGTGGAAGCTTTTTCAGGCCCGGCTGCAATCAATGGCCAGTACTATCGCTTGACCACTCATTGGGTCGCCCATGATATCAACAAAAGAGGTGGTATCTATGTTGACGGCAAGATGAGGAAGGTGGAGGTGGTGCTGGGCAACAGCATGGGAAAACCCTCCATGGTGAAAAAAGCTGCAGAGCGTCTGATATTAAGGGACAAGGTTGACTTTCTGTGGGGAACCGCCGGGAGTCACAATACGAAGATCCTGCAACAGGTTTCCAAGAAGTATAAGAAAGTATTTATGAATCCCATGTCCCTTTCGGATTCCCTGCATGACGGGAAGAACTTCAGTCGCTATACCTTTCGAACAACGTTGAACACAACCATGCTGGGAAGGGCCATGGCCTATTTCTATGCCAAACGTCCGGAGACCCGGTTTTATATCCTGAATCAGGATTACGGCTTCGGGCATGCACTGGCAGGAACATTCAAAGCGGGGCTTAAGGAGTTCAAACCCAACGCGGAAATCGTGGGCGAAAACTTCCACCCGCTTTTTCTGAAGGATTTTGCTCCCTTTATTACCAAGGTTAAGGCTTCCAACGCCCAGGTGATTTTTACCGGTGACTGGGATCCGGACGGAGCCAACTTGATCCGCCAGGCACGGGGACTGGGATTGAATCTGCCATTTGCCCATATTTATGCTGACAGTTATACGACAGGTCGGGCTATTGGCGGTCCAGCGGGTGCTGGTAATGTGAATGCCAATGACTACATGATTACGGTGGATACGCCAGCCCAGAAGAAGTTTAATGAAATCTGGAATAAACGGTGGAAGCAGGGTTATGACAAGCCATACGGCAGGCCAACCTACACATGGCCGTCAACCATCTTCGGGCGTACGTCTGAGGCGACTTACTGGATGCTGGATGTGGTTCGGAGAGCCGGTACAACAGACGCTGATAAAGTCATCAAGACCTGGGAAGGTGACAAGTGGGTTGGATTTTCAGGTGTGATGGAGATGCGGGCCTGCGATCACCAGGTGATTCGTGACATGTTCGTTACCGAGTTCATTTTCCCCAACAAGTGGTTCAAAGATTCGGCTGCTTACGGTGATCCAGTTGTGATGCCTCGAAATATCGCGGTATCCCCTGTCCCCAAGGACTTGAAACGCTGTAACCGGTAATTTTATAAAAGACGGCCCGATCGCCCGGTCGGGTCACCTGTTTTTCAAAATCCCGTGGCAGATGATATTGATGATCTGCTCAAGAGCATTTTCCATGGGGTCTGTTTCCCCTTCTCTTCCACAAATACTTCCTGGATCACCTTTGTATTAAGGACCTTTCTTTCCTTGAGGCTGATTTTCGGTACTTGCATTCCATCAGCGCGTGGAAACGAACTGTCGGTCCTGGTATGATTTTAAAAAATTCAGAACGCGGATTTCTAACAGGGATCTACAATTCAGATTGTCCTGTTAACACGATATTTTTTGTTCGGCAAACACACCTAAGGGCTGTTATACCTCTGAACAAACCAAACCTGATCTCCTTTGCCCTTTGGTTCACCTTACCGCCATGAAAAGAAGATTAAAGGCAATCGAACAACCGGACGCAATCTGCAGTGATGAAAATAAAGTTGACAGAAGAAATCAAAATGGGTAAAAAAGCGATGCAGATCAAAACCGGCCAGCCGGTTTATTTATGGGATTAATCAGTCTGGATTCGATTAGTTGTGATTTGATGATTCGGTAATACACTGATTTAACGGTTTTAATGCTGCCAATGGCCCCGGTGAGTTTACGGATAGCGGTAATTTTGACTAACAGTACCGATTCCAATCTTGAAACGGAAGGGCCAATTTTTAAATGACCATGGAAGTGGTTACCGCTTTCGATGGATGGTGATGTTTAACAAAGGAGGAATAAAACGATGAAACTGCTTACAAAGATACTTTTCAGTCTGACTGTTTTTGGTTTCTGCATATCGATCGCGGCACTACCGGCCATGGCAAAGCTGCCGGGGATAGATCCATCAAAGATATCCGACATGTCGGATTTTGACCCAAATAAGCCAACGTATTCGGGTGATGATACCATCAAGATCGGGCTGGTGGAAGCTTTTTCAGGCCCGGCTGCAGTCGTCGGACAATACTACCGCCTGACCACTCATTGGGTCGCGCATGATATCAATAAAAGAGGGGGTATCTATGTGGACGGCAAGATGAGGAAGGTAGAGATAGTGCTGGGCAACAGCATGGGTAAGCCCAGTATGGTAAAAAAAGCTACTGAACGTTTGATCTTAAAAGATAAAGTAGACCTCCTATGGGGGACCTCCGGTAGTCATCTTGTTAAGATCATGTCGCAGGTTGCGAAAAAGTATAAGATAGTCTTTATGAATCCCACGTCTCTTTCCGATTCGCTTCACGATGGAAAGAACTTCAATCGCTATACCTTTCGTACGACATTGAATACCACCATGCTCGGCCGTTCCATAGCCTATTTTTACGCTGACCGTCCGGAGACCCGGTTTTATATTCTGAACCAGGATTATGGATTTGGGCACACACTGGCAGCTGCTTTTAAAAAAGCACTCAAAGAGTTCAAGCCGGATGCAAAAATTGTCGGTGAGAGTTATCACCCGCTTTTCCTGAAAGATTTTGCTCCCTTTATCACTAAGATCAAGGCTTCCAATGCCCAGGTAATTTTCACCGGTGACTGGGATCCGGACGGTGCCAACCTGATCCGCCAGGCACGAGGACTGGGAATGAATCTGCCCTTTGCCCATATCTATGCTGACAGTTATGTGACAGGTCGGGCTATTGGCGGACCAGCAGGTGCCGGGAATGTGAATGCCAACGACTACATGATTACTGTGGATACGCCAGCCCAGAGGAAGTTTAATGAAGTCTGGAACAAACGGTGGAAGCAGGGATATGACAAGCCATATGGCAGGCCGACCTATACATGGCCATCAACCGTCTTCGGACGTACAGCTGAGGCAACATACTGGATGCTGGATGTGGTTAAGAGAGCCGGCACAACCAACGCTGAAAAAGTCATCGAAACCTGGGAAGGTGACAAGTGGGTTGGATTTTCAGGTGAGATGGAGATGCGGGCCTGCGATCACCAGGTGGTTCGTGACATGTTTGTGACCGAGTTTATCTTCCCCAATAAGTGGTTTAAAGATTCGGCTGCATACGGTGACCCTGTTGTGATGCCTCGTAACATTGCGGTGTCTCCGGTCCCTAAGGACTTGAAGCGCTGCAACAGATAGTCAGTTTTAAGGCCCGATGATGCAGTGGCATCTTCGGGCTGCTCAGCTGTCGGGTGGAAGGTGTAACGATGGGATTAGAAGAAGTGTTGGGTGACCTATGGTAAATCCGGTTTGTCTGGTTACGGCTATTGCTCTATGACGCCATGACAGATAATATCAATACTCTGCTCAATAGCCTCTTCCAGTGTTAGTCTTCCATCCTCTTTGAGCCAATATCCGAACCAGGCGCTCATGGAGATCACCATGAAGATGATGGTGTTCAGGTCCAGGGATTTCTTGATATTCTGGATGGCGCCGATGTCTGTCTTCAGCCTGGATAGAATCCCCTGATGGTTTTTTCGATAATCTTCCTGCCGTTCGCCGGTCAGTTGATCCCGCTCCCTGAGTCCCAACAGGTTGATATTCTGTTTTTCCGCCGAGAGTTTTGCATAGGTCCTGATGATTATTTTCAGGATGGTGGTATCATCCATGTCTGAGTGTTCAATCTGGTGTCGAATCTTCTCAAAGGCTTCGATATTGGATCTGTCGTGAGTGGCAAGGATATGGTAGAGGATCTCTTCTTTTGTTTTGAAGTAGTGATAAATCCCGGCCTTTGTTATACCAACTGACAGGGCAATATCCTGCAGTGAGGTTCCCTTGTAGCCTTTTTCAATAAATATGTCTGTGGCCGCTTGGGCGATTCGTTCTCTTTGCACTTCTGACTTTTTTCTTGGCATGATGGGCTGATATTCTGGTTTGATTTAGATGGACCGACTCCAGGTGAAGCATCGAATTTCCTCCTCCTGTAGTTGTTCCTAATACAGGGACAATTGACTGGTGGATGTTGATAATTAACCAAGTTGGCTTAATAAGTCAATTGCCGGGGGTTTTTCGATTGCTGTGCCGCGACCGGTTTCGGTAGAGGTCGTGTTGACAGATCGCCTTCAACCCGTTATTTACAAGCTGTGATTGAATAAAAAAGGTGGGGTCCCCCACATGTACAGCTGACTTTTCTTGGAGACAGAGATCATGAGTAGTTCAGACGACCGTTATATCCTCTCAATTGATTTGGGAACTTCCGGAAGTAAAACCGCCTTGACGACACAAACCGGAGAAATCGTCGATTTTGAATTTGAAGCCGTTCCCCTGCACTTGTCAACAGGGGGTGGCGCCGAACAGGATCCCGAGGACTGGTGGCGGGCTATAATCAACACATCTAAAAAACTGATCGGGAAAAATCTGGTACCGGCGGAGAAGATTGTGGGGGTGTGTGCTTCGACCCAGTGGGCTGGAACAGTGCCCCTCGATGCGGACGGAAATCACCTGATGAATGCTATTATCTGGATGGATGCGCGCGGAGCCCGGTATATGGGCGATCTGATCGGTGGCCCATTAAAGATCGAGGGCTATGGCGCCGGTAAGCTGCTCAAGTGGATTCGGCTGACGGGTGGCGCCCCTGCTGTTTCGGGGAAGGATCCGGTAGGTCATATTCACCTGATCAAGAATGAGTTCAACGATGTCTACCGCAAGACCAAGATGTTCCTGGAGCCCAAGGATTATATCAATTACCGACTGACCGGAAAAATCGCAGCGTCGTACGACTCTATTGCCACTCATTGGGTAACTGACAACCGGGATCTCTCAAAAGTGGATTATAACAAGGGGTTGTTGAAGATAACGGGTCTGGATCGGGACAAACTGCCGGATCTGAAGCGAGCTATTGACATTCTGGGACCGCTCAAAAAAGAGGTCGCCGCGGAACTGGGATTGCAGGAAGACGTTCAGGTGGTGATGGGAACGCCGGACCTGATGGCTGCCGCGTTGGGATCCGGGGCTGTGGGTAATGGTGAGGGGCATATTTACATAGGAACCTCCTCCTGGGTTGCGGCACATGTCCCCTTTAAGAAAACAGACCTCTTTCACGGCATGGCATCACTTCCCTCCGCCATGCCTGACCGCTACCTGCTGGTTAACGAACAGGAGATCGCAGGTGGGGCCCTGACCTTTCTGCGGGATAACATTCTCTATCACAAAGACGAGTTGTTGAAGGAGGAGGCGGCACCGGACCTGTACAAGGTCTTTGACCGTATTGTGGAAAAGGTTTCCCCCGGCAGTAACAAGGTATTGTTTACACCATGGCTGAACGGTGAGCGGACCCCTGTTGAGGATAATACTATCCGTTCAGGAATACACAATCTTTCTCTTACATCGACGCGGGAGGATATCGTCCGTGCTGTATTTGAGGGGGTTGCCTTTAATCAGCGCTGGGTGCTGAAATATGTTGAGAAATTCATTGGTCGGAAAATGCCGTCTTTGCACATCGTCGGTGGCGGCGCCAGTTCGGATGTCTGGTGCCAGATTCATGCGGATATACTGGACCGTGAAATCAAACAGGTGAGTGATCCGATTCAAGCGAATGCACGGGGAACAGCCTATATTGCATCAGTCGGTCTGGGGATGATGAGCTTTGATGATATCCCGAGCGTGACTCGAATAAAGGAGGTGTACAAACCCAACCCGGATAACCGCAAAATCTATGATGAGCTTTTTGAAGCCTATCTCGATATCTACACCAATAATAAGAAGATGTACGCCCGCCTGAATCGAACAGATTAACCACTAGCCAGGGAGCGGCATGTTTGCTGCCCCCTGCTCATCAAAACCTTCCTGGTCAACGGACTTACTGCCGGCAACGGTGTTATCTCCAGGACCACTCAATTTCCCGTCTTTACATTTCGAGGTCCATTCTGTATTTTCAACCTATCTTCCCGGTAATTGCAGGATACGGGGGTATCATTCAATTGGACCCCATTTACCGGAAATATCAAGTGCGCATAGGAGGGGAGTCCATGGTCCATCAGACGAAACACAAGCGGTTGTGGTTGATGCCATTTCTGTTGATACTGCTCGTATCAAACGCAAACGGGTTTTCTCTGTCCTCGGGTATTGCCATTGGAAAGATTGTTCCCCTCGAAGGGCTGATCGTTGTCCGGCGCAAGACTCAAGGTATCACGGTCAAACCACCCGCCATGAAAATCTATCGTGGGGATGAGGTCCTGACAAACGAAAATGGGAAGGCCAGAATTCTGTTGACAGGCGGCAACGAGGTTTTTGTAGGTCCATCATCGACACTTATTCTGAATAAAAGCTTTCAGGACCGGTACAAGTACACCTATAACCTGAATCTAAAAGGAAAACTGCGAGCCAAGGTCCAGCGAGTCAGGGGCCGGCGATTCCGGGTGAAAACAAGCACGGCGGTGATTGATGTCAAAGGAACCGATTTTATTGTGGACAGTCGGTCCCAATCGACCCAGGTCGCCACATTCAAGGGGCTGGTCCAGTTGACCTCATTGAAGACGAAAAAGAAGATCGATATCCCACCGGGCCGAATGAGTTCGGTGACCAAAGTTGGGAAGGTTCTGAAGACGAAGAAAGTTGAGATAATGGTTGTCAAAAACCTGGAAAATACTGGTAAAACCGGCATTAAAGAGCTGGATACCGTTATGAAACCACCTCCACCGCTTGATCCGTCCATAAAGTTCGAAATTGAGAGTGAACCCTTGCCCGTTCCGTTGCCGGAACAGGAACAGAAGCCCGCGCCGAAAGCAGTGGTCAAGGCCGATCCCCAGGCCTTAGCAGCAGCGGTGCAGGAGCCTGAGCCGGAAGAACCCGTTTCAGTTTGGGCCTATGCTGAAGAGTACCGGATGCGGAACCGGTTTGGATTCGGGTTTGGTGCTGAGGTGGGGATGTATAGTGGCAGTATTCTGTTTGCGGAATTCAACCTGACACCCCGTTCACAGCTGCATATCCATGCCTCGGATGCCAGCAGGGAATCCGAGGGGTACGAGGACTCAATAGATGACGGTGGGCTTAAACGGGAGTTGAGTGTTGTGACCTACCGAAGGTTCATGGCCGACTCCGGTTTTTACCTGGGAGGTGGGTATGGGACCGCTTATTTCAGGCAGGAATTTGACGACGGCTACAGAAGCTTTGAGGTTAAGGGAAACGGTTCCTTTTTTGTTCTTGATCTGGGAGCCCAGACCTATGGCAACGCATATAACACAACCTTCTATGTCAACGTTGGGGCCCAGGTCCTTTTTAATGTAGATTTCAACGCCGAACCCGGATCTGGAACCCTCAGTGGGAATGACTACGACGAGTTTGCCAGGCAGGCCAAGGAAGGGGGCGGAACGATGATGCTTGCCTTTGGATGGTTTTTCTAAAGGACTCGGATGATTTCTGTCCGGTGATGCCGGTTTGCTAACGGAGGCATCGCCCAAGAGAGCCTGTTTTGCAGACGTTGCAATCGTCCCAGGTGGCGTTGTCAAAAACCGCTTTTTTCAATCGGGCACCGTCGAATCGAACCTTACGCAGATAGGCGTTTTTGAAACTGGTGTTATCCAGACGGGCCCCTGCAAAATTGGCCCAGAAAAGATTGGCAAAGCCCAGATCAGCATCCGTTAAACGGGCATTTTCGAAGTCGGCGTTGATGGCGTAGCTCTTTCTGAGTATAGCACCGGACAGATCGGCATTCATGAAGCCGGTACGCGTCAGAATTGCTCGCTTCAGGTTCGCGTTGGACAGGTTCACTCTTTTCAGTTCGGCGCCAGCCAGATTCGCGGATTCCAGATTGGCCGATTCCAGATTTGCTCCGGTCAGATAAACATTCGAAAGCTGAGCCCCTTCAAGGTTTGCTCCTTTCAGATTGACGTCCTTGAGGTTCAGAAATTCAAAATTGGCGAAAGATAGGTCACATGCCTCACAGGTTCGGGTTTCAAGCAACTGATCGAGATGCTCTTTAACAAAAGCATGACTCTCTCCTAAAAGGCAGAGAAGCAAAAGAGGGATCAGAAATATCGAAGGGCTATTTTTCATGGGTAGGTCAGTGTTTGTTATTGATAATAAAATGGAATTATCTTATCCAGCTGGTTACGTCAACGCTTTTTGTTGAGAGCGAAAGTTTGCTAGACCCGAAGTCATTGAAATCATGTATAGGTAAACCAATGTTTGGACGACTACTGTTCTTGACAGCCTGGCTGCTCCTCCTGGGAAGCCCAGCTCTGTTTGCTTTTGACCACAAAGATCTGACCCGGCTGCTGAAAACCGGAGCATGTGATCACTGCAACCTGATCTACTCCGAGCTGGAAGGGGCTGATCTACGGGAAGTGGTGTTGCAAAAGGCGATGCTCACCGGTTCCAACCTGCGGTGGGTCAACCTGTCACACGCCAATTTGCATGCTACCGTCCTGGACGGTGCTGATTTGAAGAATGCCAACCTGAAAGCGGCTGATCTCAGCAAGGCTTTTGTGAAAAAGTCAGACTTGAGCCATTCCGATATGCAGCTCGCGGACATGGAGGGTATATACGCCGTTGAAGCTGATTTCAGCTGGTCAAACCTCCGGGAAGCCAATCTGAAGGCGGCCAATCTCAAAGGGGCAATTCTAATGGGGACCAATCTCCGGAATACCAATCTTCAGAGAGCTAACCTGAAAGGGGCTTATCTCGAAAAGGCGGATTTGACAGGTGCTGACTTGGAAGATGCCTACATCGATGGCGCCTACCTGGTTAATGCCACCTGGATTGATGGATCCACCTGTGGTGATGAGTCCATCGGTCGTTGTGTACCCTGATCCCCCCCGGCCCCCATAAGCGCTAAGTTATTTTAGTTGACATAAAAGCAATATTATTAAATACTTCTATCACACAATTAGATGGAGGTATAATATGTTAAAAGAAGAC
>Ga0307989_1001547_pt1 | contig 12146 bp, 13 predicted proteins | sample EllFjometagen185_FD_203164 | JGI IMG/M metagenome (GOLD analysis project Ga0307989, IMG submission 203164) | Marine microbial communities from Ellis Fjord, Antarctic Ocean - #185 | ecosystem: Environmental > Aquatic > Marine > Unclassified | place: Southern Ocean | collected 2014-10-08 | reverse complement strand
GAAGGGACAAAGGGTTCAATCAGAGCCCTTCGACTCCGCTCAGGGACCTGATTGAACAAAATTCATTTAAAACGTTTCCAAAACAGGATGTCAATTGTAAATAATCAGGTTAAATTTTATTTGATAAAACGAAAAATCAATCATTTAGAAATAAGAGTAAAAGGCAGAATGGTTTTAGGCAGAAGAAAGAAGAAAGTTTGAAGAGATAGCCGTTTAGCTGTTAAACAAATTTACAACTTGACTTCAAAATTTCAAATCCATATCATCGGCATGATACGCGCTGCTTTCTAGAATACAGTTAATCGACGGTGCAGCAGGTATAATGAGCCGATTAAATCAATAAGATAGAATCTTTTTCAAAAAGATTTCATTCGAATGAATTATTTCCAAATATTGGCGTAATACAAATTTAAAAAATCAATTAAGTGATATGTCCGTCATAAATAAACAAGTTTCGATCCCGCATGATAATGAAGCTGAACAAGCTGTTTTGGGTTCTGTAATCGAAAACAATGATATTTTAAATGAAACCGCCAATATTTTAACATCAGGTTCCTTTTATTTAGAGAAGCATCAGCATATTTATCAGGCAATGCTGGAATTGATTGAAATCAATAGCCCCATTGATGAAATTTTGATTGGTGATCAACTTAAATCACATGGGCAACTTGACGAGATCGGTGGTTACGCTTATCTGGCCGAATTGGTAGATTGTGTTCCCAGCACCGGTAATATTGTCTACTATGCGAAAATTATTCAAGAGCATTCTCTGCTTAGAGAATTAATTCGAACCACCACTGATATTGGCCGAAAAAGTAGAGATCCGGAACAGAATATTTCTTCCTTATTGGCAGAGGCTGAAAACAAAATTACAGAAATTTCCACCCGATCCACAAACAAAAAATATAGTCACATCAAAGATGTACTGGCTTCCAGTTTCGAAAGACTGGAAGCGATTTCTGAAACTGCAGATGAAATTACCGGTCTTCCATCGGGATTCATTGACCTGGATAATCATACATCGGGATTGCAGGACTCAGATTTGATTATTGTCGCAGCCCGGCCTTCCATGGGAAAAACGGCTTTTGCCTTAAATATTGCCACGCATGTTGCAACACATGCTGATACTAAGGGATCTGTTTTGGTTTTCAGTATGGAAATGTCTAAAGAACAATTAGCACTTCGAATGCTGACATCAGTTTCTAAAGTCGATAGTAATAAATTACGAACGGGTAATCTGGAACAGAAGGATTGGGATAAGCTAGCAATGGCAACCGATAAGCTTTCTGTTGCTCCGATATATGTTAATGATTCAACCAATGTTACGCCATTTGAACTGATTACAATTTGTAAACAGTTGAATAAAGAGACTGATGAAGGAGTTGCCTTGGTTGTTGTTGATTATCTGCAACTCATGAGCGGTAATAAAGCGAATGCACCCCGGGAACAGGAAATATCTGAGATTTCCCGCTCGTTAAAAGGTTTAGCAAAAGAATTAAATATTCCGGTAGTTGCTTTATCCCAGTTAAACCGTGCTCTGGAAAATCGGAGTGACAAACACCCTCAACTATCAGACTTAAGGGAATCTGGAGCCATTGAGCAGGATGCTGATATTATTCTTTTCATCTATCGGGATGAAGTATATAACGAGGATTCTCCTGATAAAGGTATCGCTGAAATTATTATTTCAAAACACCGTAATGGTCCGACAGGTGTGGTACGGCTCGCATTCATCGGGAAATATACCAAGTTTGCAAACTTGTCCCAACAAACACCAATTAATGAATAATACCTTTTTAGAAAAACGTTTTGTTAAGGTAGAAAAAATTGTTAAAAAGGTGCTTATAGATAACAACTGTCAGGATGTATATTTTTTCAGTCGAATATATAAGCATTGGGATGTAATTGTCGGTGAATCATTGTCAGGGAAAACCCTACCTCAAAAGATTGAAAAAAAAGTCTTACACATAATGGTCGAAGATGCTGCTTATTCTCATCATCTAAGATATTACGAGAAAAATATTATTGATTTAATTTCATCGCCTGAGATTTGTGGAGAAGGTGTTATTAAGAAAATCGTTTTTCGAGTGAGCCCTGACTCGATATTGGACAAACCCAAGTACAAGGAAGTAACACAACCTCCGCGAACAGGAAAAATTTCTGAATCTGCAAAAAAACTCTCTGATAAATCTTCTGAAGTCATCAAAGATAAAAGGCTAAAGCGGTTATTTTCCAGATTAATGTCAAAAACCCTCTCTAAAGACAGTGATTCCAAATGAAAAAAAAAGGTAATAAACCTTTTGCCAGAAAACGATTTGGGCAAAATTTCCTGACAGATAATTCAATTGTTCAAAAAATTGTTGATAGCGCAGAGTTGAGTAGCGATGAGCATGTTATTGAAATTGGACCCGGTAGAGGAAAACTGACAATTCCGTTGATTAACACTGGTGTCTCTTTGACACTGGTTGAAATTGACCGAGATCTGGTAGCTGAATTAGAAGAAACCTTGCCGATGCAGGACCAGATCAACTTAGTCCAAGGTGATATTTTAAAATGTGATTGGAAGGATTTAATTAAGGATGGAGCAACCAATAAAATAATTGCGAATCTACCATATAATATCTCTTCCCCACTTTTCTTCAAATTGGTTAGGGAGAGGCATCAGCTGGAATCCATTACCATAATGGTGCAAAAAGAACTTGCAGAAAGAATACTTCATGACGGGAAAGGAAAAAAGTTAAAAGACTATGGAATTCTATCTGTTGTTGCAGGCAATACCTTTCATGTGAAAAAGATCTGTTCCGTTTCCTCTTCCTGTTTTACTCCAAGACCCAAAGTGGAGTCCACTGTGATTCAACTGACACCGATTAAAAATTATATCAAAAATGAGCAGGATTTTTTCCAGTTTGTTAAAAAATCATTTAATGGACGGCGAAAACTTTTTCTCACTCACCTAAAGAAAAATGAGACAGAGTTATATGAGGAGTTGTCAAGTCAAACGCTCCAGTTTCTGCATAATCTAAGACCTGAAAATCTCCTCCCGGAACAATATCTAAAATTATATCAAGAACATAATTTGTAAATACTGGCTATTTGTTATTCAAACTCATCATCGAAGACTTCAGAAAAGTCATGAACTGAAAAGGGCTCAAGTTTTATTCCAATACTCCCTTTGCGGATCCATATTTTTACAATCTGAAAAACAGTTCCATCTTTTTGGGAAACTGTTTTTACATTTTCAGCATAGACCACATCGTCAGTTTTAAACTCAAGTAACGCCCCATTGCTAGTTAAAGGATTGAGTCTGATATAAACTTTATGTGGAGTTGATTTATTCTGTTTAGGTTGTCCAATAAAAGGAATCGCTTCTTTAGAAAGCTTTTTGGGATCAGAATATTTTCCTAATTCACGACTCTCGGCAATGACTTCTACAATATCGTTTGTCAAAATAATGTCTCCGGTTCAATGGTTGGTGGCAAAAAGTCTGTTCTACTTGTACTTGTATGATATCATGAAAGGGAGTTTTTAAGCAATTGTGAAAATGAATTGTTTTGAAACCTGTTCAGCGTAATATATTGTAATATCAATAAATCTCAGGCTGGAATAGACTAAAGAAGGCTGTAAATACTTTTGGCGGGTTAATTTGATGGGCTTTATAAAAAATGGATGACTTAAACAGTGTTTATAAAAAAATAATTGAGATCCAACAAGGTGATTCCAAAGATAAAACTTCAGTAACCTACAGTCTCTTCAAATTTGGCAGAGACTATATGTTACTTATTCATGGCGGAGACCCTCATATTGGTTCTGTGGGGTGTACAGATAAAAAAACAGATAGGCAATATCACCAATTTACGCTGGAAACCCATCGCGAGGATAGGATTGTAGAAAAGGCTGTTAAGACGCTGAATCGTATAATAAAAGATGAAGTTCTGGTTGTCTGCGGAATTCACTATGATCAGATATCATTGAATGAGATTCAGACGATCAACCAAAACTGCGAGGAACTGCTTAAACAAATGGCAGAGTTTATTACAAACCAGCTATAATTGTAGAAATCTCAGTAAAACAGTACCGCCTTACCGGGCTGCTTTGTCGATTATATTGGATTTGGAATATCGATAAAATTACACTCAATATTGAATTTATGAGTGATTAAGTCGCCCAGTGCTTGAATACCAAATTTTTCCGTAGCGTAATGTCCGGCACTTACAAAGTGTACTTCGTATTCTTTACTCATCGAAAAGTTTTTCTCGCTGATTTCGCCGGTAATAAAACAATCGGCTCCCAAGTCAATTGCTTTTTGGAAATATCCCTGGGCACCGCCGGTGATGATAACAATTTTACTTATTTGTGCTTTTCCATAGGGTAATACAACGGGTTTTCGGTCGAGAATATTTTCGATATGGATTGAGAAATCATCGATCGATTTGATATCGGTTTCACCTATAATTCCATCAGAATAGCTCGCAGTGTCATCAAATTCTCTTACTTTTGTTAAACCAAGCCTTTTTGCCAGTTGAATGTTGTTTCCTATTTCCGCATGAAAATCCAGTGGTAGATGATATGCTACGGCGGTAAGATGATTTGAAAGTAGTAGCTGAATTTTTTTTCGCAGTGGTCCCTGAATGACTCTACTGTCTTTTTCCCAGAAAAGCCCATGGTGGGTGATGATCATATCCGCATCTTCTGCGATCGCTTTTTCAATAAACTCAAGCGAAATTGAAACACCAAGCGCAATTTTTTTAACAGGTCGCGGATCTGCTTCTACCTGTAGTCCGTTAGGACAATAATCCGGAATCTGGTTAATATTCAGTAATTCATTACAATAAGAAATGATTTCCTGCTGTTTCATTGGCTCTCCATTAAGTGGAAAATATCTCTTTAAGTTTTTTGACGTTTTTGGACATTGCTTCCGCCTGGTCAATGATCACCTGGTATCCTCTTTCACCCATTTGGGTCATTTGGTCAGGTTTTTGATAACATTTTAAAATAAAACCAGACAAATCAGACTCATTATGAATAATTTGTACCCCATCTGCCTGTTGAAGCAGATTGACTTCCTGTTTAAAATTGACCGCATTGGGACCGATACAAACAGGCTTTTTCAAGCCAATGGGTTCCAGCATATTTTGACCGCCCCGGTCACATAAAGATCCGCCTACAAATGAGGCGTTTCCAAGTTGGTACCAGGAAAGTAAAACCCCGATTTCATCAATAATATGAACAGGATTATTAATATATAGCTCGTCTGTGTATGACTGTTGAGAAGAAATATAATATTTGACAGCCATTCTTTCAAGATTTTTTTTAAATTCGTCGATCTTATCTGGATGGCGGGGAATAATAAACAATCGAAATTTGATTGATTGACTATTTAATTTCTGCCAGGAATCAACAATTGGGATCAGTTCCTCCGGTTGAATAGAGCCGGCAACAAAGATGAACTGTTTCTGATCGATCTGATACTTTTGCTGAAGCTGTTTAAGTGTTTCATCCGGAGGAGAAACAGGGTACTCAAATTTTAAATTACCCAGACAGGGTACCTGTTCAGGTGAAATTCCCAGCTGAATAAATCGATCAGTCGAATCGGTATCTCTGGCGAGAACATATGAAATTCTTGAAAGGGTATTTTTTAACAGAGGTTTAAGCTTCAGATAATTGTTGAAATGGCGGTCGCTCAATCTTCCGTTAATAATGACTACCTCTCCTTTTTGTGACATCCACCGAATCATATTCGGCCAGATTTCGGTTTCTATTAATACTAAGTGTTTAGCGTGAGTCTGTTTTATAAACCGCCTGATTGGAAAGCTGAAATCTAAAGGGGCAATAAACGAATAAAAAAATGATTCTTTTCTGGCAGATTCAAATGCATCGATCGTATTGGTGGTAACAACAAATTGTTGATCGGGCACTATTTCTTTATATGCCTTAATCAAACGCACAGCGAGTCGAACCTCTCCCACCGAAGCTGCATGTACCCAAATGGATGAATCAATCTCTAAATTTGTGTGGAGTTTATAGTATTGATTGATGAACAACCTTAATAAAACACGCTTTCTGAAATCGCGTTTTATAATTGATTTTATCAGAACGGCAGGAGAAACAAGAATTAATAATAAAGCATAAAAAAAATCAAAAAAAGACAATCCTCCCCCTTTGTGTTTCTGTGAACGGTTACCCATTTTTAATAGTGTTGAGTTCTGCTTTAGGATTGGAAGAATTGAGCCAAATTGTCAAACCATCCACTACGCCATAGGATTATCAAATAAACGACGATGGCTGCTGAAAGCGTATTCTTTTCGGATACAATGGCTTTTTTAAACTCTCCCTTTATTTTTTCAGTATGATCAACGCCAGGTGTTAATCGGGGTATCCATCTGGGCACCTTTTTAAGATACGTATCAAAATCTTCGCCAAATACATTTCTGAGATTGGATTCTTCCCATTTAATAATCGGTGTATACTGCAAAAAGAAGATAGCAATAAATGCAAGAGGGAAAAAAATGGCCACATTGGACACTACAGTTAACCCTGTACTCAGAAAAAGATTACCAATATATAGAGGATTTCTAACGTGAGAAAACGGACCGCTTGATATTAGCTTTTGCCCTGTACTGTATGTTTTTGTTCGACTCACCCCACCAATGTGAGCAACACCAATAATCCTGATGAGTTCTCCAAGAACCATCAATATTGACCCATAAATCAAACTTTGCGAATTTACATTGGCATAGTAAATCATGATCAAAATAAAGGGGATTGGCGTATAATCTCTGTTTTTAAATAAAAATTCACCGAGTTTTAGCATTATTATATTTTAATATAGGTTATGAGTGTAGAAGGATGGCTTAAATTAACCTGTAATCAATGGTCCTGCTAGTGAGTGTTCTCTGAATTTATTTCTGAATTATTAATAATGTTATTTATCTCTTTGAAAGTTCTTTAACAGCTTTTATCATGCACTTAAGATGTTCTGGATTAACGTTTTTGTCTATTCCGTGTCCCAAATTAAAAATATGTCCGTTTTCACCTTTCATTTTGGATAAAATTTCAGCCGTTTTCTTTTTGATGATTTCAGGTCGACAAAATAGAATATTGGGGTTGAGGTTTCCTTGTAATGCAACGTCTTTTCCGATTAATTGGTTTGCAATACCAATGTCATATCTCCAGTCAAGTCCAACAACAGTGGCACCGGTTTTTGACATTGCCTTTAACAATTGATGGCCACCGTTGATATAGTATACGGACGGGACCTCGGATTTTTTATCTAATTCAGAAAATATTTGAGACACGTAGGGAAAAACAAATTCCATGTAATCATCTATGGGAAGGATTCCGGCCCAGGTATCAAACAATTGCACCATTTGTGCACCGTTCTCAATCTGGTAATTCAAATATTGAATAGTCATTTGGGTCAGTTTGCTCATGAGCGCATGAGCAGCCTGCGGACTATCAAATAGCATTTTTATGAATTTGCTGAACAGTTTTGAGCCCTCCCCTTCCACCAAATAACTGGCAAGCGTAAACGGACCTCCGGCAAATCCAATAACAGGGACCTTATTGTTAATTTCCTTACGTATAATGTTTAGAATTTTCCCCACATAGGGTGTGGAAACATCAGGATCAACAAGCTTTAGAGCTTCGATATCACGTTCACTTTTAATGGGATTCAGAAATTTGGGACTGGGGTCAAACGACAGTTCCATACCCATGCCCATCAGCGGTGTTAAAATATCAGAAAACATGATGACCGCATCGACTTCCATTAGTTCCAGTGGTTGAATAGACACCTCAGCCGCTAGTTCCGGATTCATACAAAGACTGAGAAAGTCACCTGCCTGCTCGCGAACCGCTCTGTATTCTGAAAGATACCTGCCTGCTTGTCGCATAACCCAAACGGGAGTTCTCTCAACAGGTTTTTTGAAGGCCGCCCTGATGAGTAAATGTTCATGATTATCCATAATTGTTTTCTTATATAATTTTGATGTAACTTATTGAACTTCCTCAAAGTGTTCAACCTGGTAGGTTGATATATCTATTAAGTTGTTTTCCCAGTAATTTTTGGGTAACCCGGCTTTGCGGCACAAATCACTAACAAATTCTTCTCTGATGGGTAAGGCTTCCCATACCTGGGGTAAAAAGGTTGCTCTTTTACCCTCAGCAGAGATGATAACACCATCTGTCTTTGGCTTGATTTTCCGTATTTTCTCATAGCTGTCTTGACCCTCTATTTCAACCGGCTCACTCAAGATTGAGATTTCAATGGTTGTTTTTTTTAACTCTTTTTGGGTCAATGGGGAAAAGCGATGATCTTCAAAGGCAGACGCTTTGCTGAGTTCGATGATATTATCAAAAACCGGTTGTTGTGCTTCAATTCTTCCGATACATCCACGGAGGTTATTTTTTATTTTTAGCGTTACAAATACACCCTGTACCCTTTGAAATGCCTCTTTATTATGCCGTTCTATATCGTGGGTGGATCCGAGAAGTTCATTTTCCAATATTTTTCGGGCAAGACTAAGAAGTTCTTTCTGATGGTCTTTATCCATAAGATTTAATAGTCAATGATTTCTTCATTATGTTCGATGGTAAGTCGGTTTCCAGTTTGGTCGTTGGTTTTACAGTAGCCAACAATTTGAGCAGCAATTCCCATTTTGGCGGCATTTTTAATGATTTCATCTGCATATTTTTCTTTACAGAACAGTTCGAGTCTATGCCCCATATTATATACGGGGTATAGATCGCGAAGCGGGTAGTTACCGGATTCCTGAATATATTTAAAGATCGGCGGAAGGGGAAAAAGATTATTCTTGATATAGTGCATATTCCTACCAAAGTTTAAACATTTTGTCTGTCCACCGCCGGTACAATGGATAATGCCATGAATATTATCCCCCAACGCTAAAATCAGTTCTTTAATCAATGGAGCGTAGCTTCGGGTTGGAGACAAAACAGCTTGTCCCAGCGTTAATTCGGTTCCTTTTAATGGCGTATCAATTTTCCCATTTCCGCAATAAGTCATTTCCAACGGAATATCAGCTGAAAAGCTTTCCGGATATTTTTTAATATATTCTGCATTAAAACAGTCGTGTCTGGCTGCAGTTAATCCGTTGCTGCCGATTCCACTATTATATTTTGAGTCCCAACTGGCTTTACCGTCGCTGGCAAAGCCGATGATGATGTCTCCATCTTCAATATTGTCTAAATTGATGATATCCTGTTTTCTTATACGGGTTGTTATGGTGCTGTCAACTATTAGCGTTCTTACCAAATCTCCAACATCTGCTGTTTCACCGCCACACATGTCTATTTGAATACCAAATTTTCCTAGAGATTCAATCGCTTCTTCATATCCGTCAATGATTGCTTTGATAACTTCACCTGGAATTTTAAATTTATTTCGGCCAATGGTATTTGACAGGACAAAATTTTCTATGGCGCCGACACATACCAGATCATCAAGGTTCATGACCAATGAGTCTGTCGCGATTCCTTTGAACACAGAAATATCCCCGGTTTCTTTCCAATAAACATATGCCAAGGAAGATTTAGTTCCTGCGCCGTCTGCATGCATCAGGAGGCAATAGTCCGGATCATTAGTTAATGTATCTGAAAGTACCTTGCAAAAGGCACCGGGAAAAATCCCCGGATCTATATTATCAATCGCCTGATGAACTTCTTTTTTACTGGATGATACTCCACGAGCCAGATAAATGTTGGAATCAGTCATAAGCAAATTTAGAAAATTTATAAGTTGGAAACTGCAATAAATTGGAGAGAATGACGTTTAAAAAGATTTTGCATTATTTTATTGTGCTTCAAGGGAAAATGCGTTCTTGATAAATTCATTTTCTGTCTGACTGTTCATTAATAGTGAACGAAATGTCTTTGCATTCTCAAAACCCCGAATGTATCCTGATATATGTTTCCGAAATTCAATGAGCGCTCTTTTTTCTTCTTTGACTTCTCTAACCAATTGAAAATGTTTTATCATCACTTCAACTTTATCTTTAAGTGATAGTTTTTCTCTTCGAGAATCCGACCAGAAAATCCATGGGTTACCAATTGAAGCACGGCCAATCATATAACCATCCAGATTCCCAATCATTTTCTCTCCATCATTTTTCCCTTGTAGATCTCCATTGCCAATAACCGGGACGGTTACTTCCTCTTTTAACCGGTAGATATCTGTCCAATCCGCATTACCTTTGAATCTTTGAGCATAAGTCCGCCCATGGATGCTTAACCTTTGAGCACCCGCGTTTATTAAAGCCTGGCAATACTCTATCAATTCACTGGAATCAGTCCATCCCAGTCGGGTTTTTACACTGATGGGTAAGGAGGTATTTTTAGCACATGCATCTACAATCTGACAGGATAAATCTCTTTCCCGCATCAGACTCCCCCCTGAACAGGATTTGATGATCTTTTTGGCTGGACAGCCCATATTAATATCAATACCAGTAACACCGGAATCAGAATAAAGCTGAACTGTTTTAGCAAAAAGTTCCGGTTCGTTTCCGAATATCTGCACAATGTACGGCAATTCACTTTGTTTGAAGTTTAAGCGATCCCTGACAACTTCACTGTGTTTTATACCGTTTATACTGGTAAATTCACTGAATAATACAATTTCAGGATTGAGTTCACGAACAATCTGACGATAGGCAGAGTCAGTAATCCCAGCCATCGGTGCGAGACAGACAATTGGTATAGGAAGATCCGTGTACATATAAACAAATTAAGATTATTCGCGATTATTAGCTACATTGATAAAGAAACACTCATTATCCAATTTATAATGAATATTGTGAAGCTTAATTTCGAGTTTAACAGGCTGAGTAGCGGTCATTTTTACCTTCAGTAGCAAATAACATTTGTAACCGTTCACGGGTTCAATTTATTTTACAATTTTGTTTGAACGACAATTTCTATTTCCAGTAAAATATACTAAACGTCACTTTGACTGAGATTACCTGTGGACAAAGTCATTAGTATGTCTTAGTTTCAAATTTTTAATGATAAAATGTAAACCACTTTTATAACTGATTTTGGAAAGTAAAAGCTCAACAGAAATTTTACGGATTAACAGAGCAATTCTCTGTGAAAAAAAAGGTCAGAATGTATCCTTTATGATATGTCCTCTGTGTGAGTATTACCCCTGTAGTCAGTTAACGAGCGAAGATATTTCGGAACTTAACAGTTCCCCGCTCATGGATAGAACAGTTATAAAACTCATACCCAGGAGATGTAAATTGTTTATAATAAAATATCTGGACGGGACTTTAAAAGAAGCCCCTGAGTTAAATCCAAATAATCCTGATCGAGAATTGATGAAAGATGTTGATACCGTATTTCAGATCGGAAAAGAGCTGATACCTGTTATCGTACTGAAGCCAAAACCGAAGGAAGAGAGAGATAAAACAATAAAAGCAGCGGAAGAGAAGAGTAAAAAAAAATAGCAGGAAAAAAAGGATCTGTTGAACAAATTACATTTTAGATCTGCTTTCACCTTCTTTTTTTAACAACTTTTTTTGCCGGGTTGGTTCGTTTTTAATCAAGGTAGGAGTGTACTTTGGCTATGGAAAAAGAGAATTATCGCAATTTCGATCGTTCAGAAGTAACTCAGTTTCTTTTTCATCCTCGGGGTGAGAGCGGAAGTGGATCTTCCGTTGAAAACTGTCAGGAAATTTTGATTCCGGTTGAAAATGATATTGTTATTGGGTCACGGTTTTACCTGATTCATCCAAATGCGCCAACAATATTATTTTTCCATGGTAACGGAGAAATAGTGGAAGATTACGACGATATTGCTCAGATTTATATGAAGATGAATATAAATTTTGTCGTCTTTGATTTTAGAGGGTATGGCCGATCGTCGGGTTCACCTTCTGTTACAAAAATGCTACAGGATGCTCACCGGTTGTTCGAATATAGCATGAAGTACCTCAAAAATAAAGGTTATGGTGGTATCTTGGTCTTAATGGGACGATCTTTAGGAAGCGCCTGTGCATTAGAAATCGTTGCTGACTATTCCGAATTTATTGATGGTTTGATTATTGAAAGCGGATTTGCTTTTTCGATTCCACTCTTAAAGCTAATTGGGATTGATGTAGACCGAATCGGTCTCACTGAAAAAGAGG
>Ga0307989_1001546_pt1 | contig 12147 bp, 13 predicted proteins | sample EllFjometagen185_FD_203164 | JGI IMG/M metagenome (GOLD analysis project Ga0307989, IMG submission 203164) | Marine microbial communities from Ellis Fjord, Antarctic Ocean - #185 | ecosystem: Environmental > Aquatic > Marine > Unclassified | place: Southern Ocean | collected 2014-10-08 | reverse complement strand
ATGACGATGACGGCTATCCCTGAAGCAGTCGCGATCAAAGGTGACACGAAAGCAGTGGCTCCAATGAGAAAGGCAGCAATCGCGGCGAATTCAGAAGTGATGCCAAAAACTTTTAAATTTTGGCTGCGCTGTTGATATTCCAAGAGCAAAAAACCACCCATCGTCAAAAGTGTTCCAAGAATAATCCAGTTTTCGAAATTACTGGCGAGATAGGTGCTGATGAAGCCGAGCACGCTTATCAAAGAATAAGTCCTCAGTCCAGAGAACTCTATTTTCCGTTTGCGCTGCTTTTTACCGTCCTCGCTGACTTCTCTTTCAGCTCCAATGAGTGCACCTAATCCGAGGGCAACTGCGAGATTTACAAGTAATGCGAATTCTGGATTCATCAAGAAAAGATCTTAAGGTTGATTGGGAAATTATCCAGATGTGCCTTTTTTGACCTATTCGGAACCCGAAACAAACTCTCAAGCTTTTTCCTCTTCTTTCTTCTCAACTTTCTTGTTTCCACAATAAGCACAAACACTCCAATTCTTGGATACGAGCTTGTGACATTTTTTGCAGTGTTTTCGGGCTTCTTCTCCACAATGAGGACAGAACTGAAAAACAAGTGGAAGTGATTTTTCACACTTTGGGCAAAGCTCTTCATTCTCCGCAAGCGCCCTGTGCTCCAAATCCTCGTGATATTTTTCGACCAGAGTTTTTTGCGGACGAATGATGAGATAAATCAATAATCCGAAAACATTTAAAATAATCGTGAGTAAAATTACAAAAACCTGAAAAGTAAGATTCTTACTCCTCGAAACCACATCTCGTGCCACCCAAACTACGAGCGCAACCCAAAGAATAAAAAGATAAATAAATACACCCCGCAAACTAATGCCAAACCAATCGTTCGGCTGAAAATCTACGAGATAATCAAGAAAATCATTCAATGTGAATTTTGCATTAACCTAACTATTTTACACCCATTTTGTATTATCCCTAGGGTTAAAAGAATAAACCAACTCCTAAATTTTCGAAGTTTCAAGTTTCATAGTTTTCAAATAAGACTCAATTTTCAAGTGTATTCTGCACATGAGTAACCCAATGCTTTTGTTTCTTTGTTTGCCATTATTTTGATTTACTTGAGATTTGAAATTTATTTGAAAATTTGAGCCTTTGTAAATTTGAAAATTAATTTCCCATATTTTGGTGCAAAGCTAATGATGGCTATTTTTCTCTAGTTAGAAGTTTCCGTCCTCAACTAACATGAAACTCTCCCCCCCTTGTTTCATAAATTTTTCGCTTCATTCTGATAACAAGAAGTGCGGCAAAAATTGAAAACGCGAGTGCAAAATATTGTGAAGCGCGAAAAAAACCAAAAACTACCGCCGAATCAGCACGCAGAAAATCGAGAAAAAAGTATAAGAGGGAGATCGTTAGGATCAAAAAAATTCCAGCCTTACCAGCCATAGTTGTGTGCTTGGAAATCAATGAAGCTGCAATAAAAAATCCAAACACAAGAAGTGCCGCATAAATCTGAACGGGATGAATTGGGATTGTAGAATACCCCACCGCATCTGGATTTGTAAAAGTCACTCCCCAAGGCAATGCCGTCTGTGTCCCGTAAGCACTCCCTGCGAAAAAGGTGCCAAAATGATGAAAAACCAAAGTAAGTGAAGCTGGAAGCAAAATAAGATCCAACCATGTAAAAAAATTTTCATTAAACTTACGCGAAAGAAATGCAAGCACAGCTATAAATCCAGCGACTCCTCCAAAAAAATTAAAGTTTCCGTCTTTCATCCAAAAAAACGGGAGCTCAAGCAACGAGTAACCGTGAAACAAAACTTCTGCTAAACGTGAGAAAAAGAGTGTGACAAAAAGAAGGAGAAAGAAATTACCTGCGAGAAACTGCAAAGTAACACGTTTTCTGCGTGCTAAGAAAAAGAGCTGCATAGCCCCTGCCAAAATTCCAACCGCAAGTACGAGATTATAAGTCGGAATAAAAACTCCCGCTACTTCTAAAAAAGGAAACATCGAGACTGAATTCTACCCTTTTGAAGAGAAGTTTTAAAGCAAATTTATTCCTGCGAATATAATTGCAATGCTGCCTGCGAAAAATACAAGCGAAGTGCGAATTGGGCTCCAGCTCGTATATTTCTCACGAAGAAAAAGTAGGAGCCTCAGTAAGATAAAAACACCTGCCAAAAATGGAATTATCAAATTGCCACGAAGCGTTCGCTCAGCCAACTCGCTAACTCTCGGAATTTCAACATTAAGCGCGAGCATTCCTAACATGAAATAAATGATAAAAACTGCAGCCAAGATATCTACGATGTTTTCTAGGGCAATCCAAAATCTCTCGAAAGCTAATTTTATTTTCATCACTTTTTCATTTTTTATTTTCTGAACCTGAATTTGTTCTATCAGGGAAATTGGAGGAAAAAGAAGAACTCTTATTTCTCTCGAAACTTCATCGCGAGTTTTATCTTTTGGCGGTCTAGCAAAGTCAATCAGAAGAAAATAAAGTTTCTGAACTTTTTTAGAAAGCTCTGAGAAAAAACTCGACTTTTGTAAATTTTCTTTAATTATCTCAATAATCGATTTTTTTTCTGTTTCCACTGTCCCCTCTTCTCCTTTATTTATTTCCTTTTTTTCAATCGATCTAGTTGATGATTTTTTTATCTGTGATTTAGCCTTGATCTGTGGCTCGGTCTTAATCTGCGGTTCAGTCTTAATCTGTGGTCCCCTTTCACCAAACTCTATTTTTTTAATTTGTTGAGCGAGAGGTTTCTCAGGATCAGCCACATCTGCAGCTGTTTTTTTCGTGAGATCTTCTTCATTATCATTTGAAAATTTTCTTAAATTTTCCATGGATTGTTTACTTTTTCTATCACCCATCACGAGAGCCTTCAGTCCACCAGTAAAAGTGTGTTTTCTGCTGTCCTCTTTCTCTTCACTCTCTTTTTCTTTTCTTTCAATAATCTCTTTCACGCTTTTCTCACGCGCTTTAATTTTTTCTTCTTCAGAAGCATTCGAATTGAAAATATAGTTAATTTTTTTGAATTCAAACTCCCCTGTCAGTCGATCAAAAACCCCATTTTCATCTTCTGCTGCAATTTCCGCACTAAATTCTTCACCATTTTTTCGAATTACTGAAAATTCAAAAACATGCTGATCATCCCAATCAGCTGGTTTTTCTTCAGCAAAAGATAAAATTGACATTCCAATTTTATTTAACTTTCTGCGTGCTATTGTTTCATCTTCACCAGAAATACTACCTACAATTTTTTTCTTTGCAGAATTTGAAACAGACATGTAATAGAACTTTTTCATTTTTTTGTTTTATTTACTCATATTCTAGCACATTACAGACTTATTTTCAAGTCTAAAAGTGCCTTTCGAAAGTTTTCGAGAGCTGCTCTGAACTCAAATTCCGAAGGTTCAAAGTTTATTTCATGAGCAAGTTTATTGCGCATTTTGTGAGCTATCCACACTCCATTTTCATCAGAAAAAAGTTTCCTAGCTTTTCTCATTTTTTCTCCCAAGCTTCCAGTGTATCCGTATTTTCCCAAAGCAAAATCGAGAAGCTTGTCTGCTTCGATAATGTCATTTTTGGGGTTTTTACCTAAACCAATCATTCTCCATTGATTACGAATGAAGGACTCTTCGCTCTTGGAGAGTTTACTTTTTCTGCGTGAAATCAAGACTGCAAAAAAAACAGTTGAAATCACAATAATTAGCGCGATCCAAAAAATTGGGGACATCTTGGTTGTTGGCTGATTAGCTGATGCTGAAAACTGTGAACTGCTAGCAATCCCTTATTCTTCCGATTAAAAAATTAATTTTCAAATTTACAAAGGCTCAATTTTGCAAATAAATTTCAAGGCTCAAGTAGATCAGAACGGTTACAAAATACACTTGAAAATTAGAATTTATTTGAAAAATTGTAAATTGAACCTTGAAAATTTAAGAGCTGATTTAATTCCACCAATATTTTTGACGGTGATTGGTTTTTAGAATTGAAAATTACAACTGTTCACCATCAACTGTTTACTGCCCTCATATGATTCATTCGTTTTTCGATAAGCATTGAAGTTGCGATATCTCTTCGGTGAAAGAGCTTTCCCTCTATCTTGGATATCCCCTCTTCTGCGATTCTCTCGGCTGTTTCCAGATTCTCGGCAATTCCTACGACGGCGATCGCACGAGATTTTCCGGTGAAAATTGCTCCTTCTGAGTCCACATCCACTGCTGCATAATAAATCTTACAGCCTTCGGGTAGTCCTAGAATTTTGATCTTCTCGCCTGCGATGGGATTATTCGGGTAGCCTTCGGGTACCGCATATTTGCAGACTGTGGCTAATTTTTCAAATTCAAGTGGGATGGATGCTAGGTTACCAGAAGCGACTGCTTTTGCGATTTCGACAAAATCTGTTTTGAGAATTGGGAGTACGTTCATGGCTTCGGGATCTCCGAAGCGTGCGTTGTACTCGATGAGTTTTACTCCTTTGGCTGTCGCGATGAAGCCTCCGTACATCACTCCACGAAAGATCTCTCCAGTTTCTTCGTTCAAGGCTTTCAGAACTTTCTCGGTGATTTCTCGTGCTTGGGCTAAATCTTTTTCTGTGATGAAGGGGAGCGAATTGTGTTCGTCGGAATAACTTCCCATGCCACCTGTGTTTGGGCCTTTGTCATCTTCGAAGGCGCGTTTGTGGTCTTGGGCGACTGGGAGTGCAGCGAGGGTTTTTCCGTCGGTGAGAAACATTGCGCTGAATTCTTCGCCGATTAGTTTTTCTTCAACGATCACTCTGCCGTCTTCTTCCAAACAGTTCATCGCAAAATGTAATCCATCTTCGATTCCGTTGAGGTGATCCCCCACTACTTTGACGCCTTTGCCACTTCTCAATCCATCTGCTTTGACTGCGAATTCGCCGTTTAAACTTTCCATGAAATCTTTGATGGCTTTTTCGGTTTGATCATTTTTGATGAAAACTACGAATTCTGGGTTACCGGGGATATCGTATTTTTGGAGTAAGTCTCGCGTAAAAGATTTGGAGGATTCTAATCTGCCTGAACTTTTCCTCGGAGCGACACAGCCTACTCCTAGGTCTTCCAATAAATCTACGGCTCCGGCTGCGATGGGGGCTTCTGGTCCGACGACTGCTAGTTCGGGTTTTTCTTTTTGAACTAATTCTTTGAGTTTTTCCAAATCTGAGATATCTTCAACTTTTTGGTAAACGGTGGCGAGCTTTTTTAGCCCTGGGTTTACTTTGTCTGCGAAGACTATTAACTCGGGTTTTTGTGGGGAGTTGACGATGATTTCACCGAGGGCGTGTTCTCGGGCTCCGTTGCCGATGAGGAGAAATTTCATAGGAAAGCTAATTTTAAGTGTAATGCCCTTTGGGCAGGTTAATAAGAAAGCTAATAAGAAAGTTAATAAGGGAGATAAGGTTTTTAAAGTTGATAAGGGTTCTCTTTCTTACACTTAACTTTATTAACTTTAGAAGCGTTACTAACGTTTCACGCTGGATTTTAGCAAAATATTTTATTTCTCAGATAAATTATAAAAAACCTTATTTTAGAAATATTAAAAATTAAACTCCCCCTTCCTCACCACCAACTCCCCCCCCACAACCACCTCGCTAGCTCTACCAAAAACTCCCCTGCCATCAAAAGGCGTGTTTCGCCCCTTCGACTCAAACTTACTTTTATCAATCCGCCACTCATTTTTCACATCCCACACACAGACATCACCCGCTACCCCCTCCTCAATCCTCCCCCCATCAGCACCAATAATCCTCGCCGGATTCACCGTTAGCTTTGCAAAAAACTCTGGCAAAGTCAGAACATTCTTTTGCACCAGCTCAGTGTAAGCCAGTGGTAGAAGCGTCTCCAACCCGACAATTCCCACCGCTGCCTCAGCAAAAGGTACGAATTTTTCAACCAGCAAATGCGGAGCGTGATCGGAAATAATCGCGTCAATTGTATTATCGCGCAAGCCCTCAATCAGTGCGAGACGATCTGTCTCGCTGCGCAAAGGCGGATCAACTTTAGCCAAAGTGTTGTAATCCAAACAAGCTTCATCAGTGAGACAAATATGATGAACCGCGCAATCACAAGTAACTGGTAGTTTCGCTTTTTTTGCTTCTCGAATTAATTCCACACTGCGAGCAGTCGTGATGTGCGTGAAATGATAAGGCGTGGGAACTTCGCGTAAAAGCTCCAGCGTCCTAGCCACGACCAAGGATTCCGTCGAAACAGGAGATCCACTCAAGCCCATTTGCGTAGCCGCCCAACCTTCATTCATCACAGCATCATCCTTCAGATTCGCATCTTCCGGATGCGTCAAAATCGGCATCCCGAAAGTCTGACAATACTCCAACGCCAAACGTCGCAAACCCATTCCGCTCGTCTCAGCACAATCGTCAATCACCATCGACGCTCCATTCATTTTCATTTCCCAGATCTCCGCCAGTTCCTTCCCCTCCATTTTTTTGGTCAAAGCTCCAGCAGTCAAAACATTCACGAGCCCTTCCTCACGACCTTTTTCGAGCACAAACTTCACCGTAGTTTGACTATCGATCGTCGGATTGGTATTCGGCATGCCGAGAATGGTCGTCACTCCACCGATCGCAGCTGCCCTAGTCGCCGTCGCGATGGTTTCTTTGTCTTCCCTACCAGGTTCACGCAGATGGACATGCATATCGACGAGACCAGCGGTCACTAATTTTCTTCTGGCATTAATCACGATGTCAGCCCCAGGACGCTCGAGATTCGCTTTGATCTTCCGAATCTTGCCATCGCGAATAAAAATATCGGCGATGCGAATAGGGTTCCTCTTGTTCAGAGGGTTTATTAGTTTGCCGTTTTTGATAAGAAGGGTTTTCATGGAAAATTTTCAATTTACAAATTTTCATAATTTTCAAATAAGGCTCAAGTTTCAACTTTAGGATTAGATTTTTTTACTATCGTAGCAAGGATCAGGGTTAATTCATGAGCCTCCTTCCAAAGAATACGAGCCTTTTTAGCAGAAGATGGTACTGCTTTAGCCAACATTCTGAACCAGTGTTTTGACTCATGTGCTTCTTTACGAGCAATGCAAACTTTATTTCTAAAATCTTTTTTACTAATAGCTTCATTAGCCTCGCAATAATTTGCCCCAATTGAAGTAGCTGAACGAATTAATTGAGAGATTAACGGACGAGTAATCTCATCTTTTGAAATTGTTCTCAAGAAAACAATCACATCTTCTCCAAATTTTGCTGTCCGTTCTTCCAAATCATATTCCATTTAGGTTGAAAATTAGAATTTATTTGAAAATTGAAAAATTTGAGACTTTGAAAATTTACTCAAGTTTTCCACGGATTAACTTTCTTTTTTGAATTTGAAATTAGCAGCCATTCAAGCGTCATCCTCGTCGGCAAGCCATTCTCTACCATCTGTTGAACCAAGCAATTCGGAGATTCCAAAACCTCCGTACGAATATCGAATTCTCGAATCACTGGACCAGCGTGCAGAACCACAGCATCCGGTTTAGCAAGCGCGACTCGAGCTGGATTGAGACAGTAATTTTTCGAATACTCTCGCCCCGTTGCGACGAATTTCCCTGCCGCGCGCTCGGTTTGCAATCGAATCGCGTGAATCGCGTCGACTCCCTTCAGAGCCTCTTCAATATTGTAAAAAATTTCCACACCAAATTTTTCCACATCTTTGGGAATCAAAGTCGCCGGTGCCACCAAACGAATTTCGTATCCCAATTTTTTATAAAGCCGAACTTGCGAACCAAAAACCCGAGAGTGCAACGCATCTCCGACGAAAAGATAAGTGAGTTTCTTTTTGCCAAACCTTTCTCGCAAAGTGAAAGCTTCGAGCAAAGCTTGACTTGGATGCTCGTGCCAACCGTCGCCAGCATTGATTAGCGGTGCCTGAATTAATTTAGCCAGCTGAAAAGGCGCACCAGCGTTGGCATCGCGAATGATCAGGAGATCAGCATTCAGAGCGTCCAAAGTGCGTGCCGAATCGCCAAGAGTTTCACCTTTTTTACCGCTGCTGGAGCTTCCAGCAATATTAATCACATCAGCTCCCAGATGTTTACCAGCGAGCTCAAAACTCGAACGAGTGCGAGTAGAATTTTCGTTGAAAAAATTAATAATAGTTTTGCCACGCAAAAGATCACACTTTTTTGCTCCCTTTGTGACGAAGTCTTTGAAAATCTTTGTTAATTCAAAAATCAGCTCAATATCTTTGAGGCTGAGATTTTCAACAGAAATAAGGTCCGAAAAGGAAAGATTTACTCTCTTTTGGACACTTTTTAGCTTCGAAAGTAGGCTTGAAGAGTTCATTTTTGGTCTGAAGGATACATTTTGCACACTAATTGTATCAAAAAAGTGATTTAGAGTCAAATTCAGTTAATCTTTAATTCCTAATTCTTCTGACTAAAAAAAATCAGCCATCATTAGTTTTGTGCTGAAAACATGGGAATTAATTTTCAAATTTACAAAGGCTCAATTCCCATCTTCATGGGAACAAGCTTTACAAATAAATTTCAAGGTTCAAATAGATTAGGACAGCGACAAATAAAAAATTAAACATTGGTTTACTCATGTGCAGATTACACTTGAAAATTAAGATTTATTTGAAAATTTGTAAATTGAACCTTGAAAATTTAAGAGCTGGTTTAATTCTTACCAATATTTTTAACAGTAAATTAGCTAAAAACGTAGAATTCCACCAAATCTTTTTTTTGCTAATTCCCATAACGTTCATTAAAATACGTCAACTTCTTCGCGATTTGCGGAAATCATAAGAGAAGTTTTTATTCTTTAACCCCCGCAAAAATGAATACTCAAAAAAATGATGACAGTGCTATGGCAGCACTTTTTCGAGAAGACGAAATTCCCGTACCACCAAAACCCGGTCATCCTGTCACTGGAAAAGTGGTGAACATTCAGAACAACAGAATTCTCGTAGAAATCGATGGAACATACACCGGCATCATCGCTGGCCGTGAAGCTGTCGATGGATTCGATACCGCCAAAAAATTATTAGAAGGTGATGAGGTAACTGCATATGTTGTTGAAGATGAAAATTCCGACGGTTACTACGTTCTGAGCCTGCGAAAAGCTTCGCGTGAAAAAGCTTGGGATAAATTAGTGGAAATGAAAGACTCAAATGAAACGATTGATGTGCCAATTCGTGAAGCAAACAAAGGTGGATTGATGACTGAATTCAACGGTATTCGTGCGTTTATTCCAGTCAGTCAGCTCTCACCCGAACATTATCCTCGCGTCAACGGTGCTAATTCGAATGAAATTCTGTCAAGATTACAGAAGTACATCGGCGAGAAATTTACAGTACAAGTAATTACAGCCGAACAAGATGAAAATAAACTAATTTTCAGTGAAAAAGCTGGGCTTTCTAAAAAACGAGATGCTGCACTAAAAAAATTAAACATCGGTGACAAAGTCAAAGGACGAGTAACAGGGATCGTTAATTTCGGAATTTTTGTTACATTTGATGATGGTCTCGAAGGACTTGTCCATCTCTCCGAGATCACTTGGGGGAAAGTCTCTGACGCAACAAATTTTGCTCGAGTCGGCGAGATGAAAGAAGCAGTTGTCATCGGTATCGAGACTGGCAAAATTTCCCTCTCGATAAGACAACTCACTCCTGATCCATGGTTAAAAAATATCGAGAAATTTTCAGTTGGAGATACTATCAAAGGTGAAGTCGAGAAAATCACCTCTTTTGGTGTACTGGTGAGGCTCGGAGATGAAATAAATGGAATTCTCCACACTTCTGAGATTTCAGATGAAGACGAAGAAGTTAAACTTGAAGTAGGAGACGAGGTGGAAGCAAAAGTCATTGAGATAAATCCCAAAGAACATCGGATCGCTCTTTCTATGAAGGGATTTGACAACAAAAAGAAAGCTAAACCTAAAAAGAAGAAAGCCGTGGAAGATAAAAATGAAGGTGAAGATGAAGACGAAAACAAGGAAAAGCAAAAAAACGAAGACCTGAAAGAGCCTAAAAAGAAGGCGGATAAAGAAGAAACGAAAGACGAAAAAGATTCGAAAGAGTCCAAGAAAAAAGAAACGAAAAAGGGCGAATAAAGCTTCTAAGGTCGATTAAGCTAATAAAAGCTAGCTACTAAAAACGCAATGACTTTTAAAGTGAACAGCCTTACTAACCCTAAAAACCTTATTTTCCTTATTAACCTGCCCGCAGGGCATTATTCTGACAATGATCCTCCTACTCCGCATCCTTCGAATGGTTGCACAAAATATCTATCGAAATGGATTAACTAGTATTGTTGCAGTTTTAGTAATCACCCTTCTCTTTATAATTTTCAACGGAATTCTTTTTGCAAATACTTTTCAAAAAACAGTACTTGATCTGGTGAATTCACGCCTAGATCTAGCCTTGAATTTCACAGAGGAAGTAGATCATTTTCAAGCCTCCACAATTGAAAGCGATTTACGTGAAGTTTTTCCCGAGATTCGCGAGGTAAAATTTATTTCAAGCGATGAGGCTTTTGTGAATTTTGTGAAAAATTTTGGAAAGAACAATCTTCAACTTTCCAACTGGCTGAGATCTAACACAAAAAAATCACCTCTCCCTGCTACTTTGGTAATTTCTGCAAATGCGAATCTGCATGGAGAAATCACTAGATTTTTAAATGAGAGTGGATACAACAAGTTATTTAATCTCGACACTCCAGCGACAGGAAAACTCGCTACTCAGGTCGCGGACAAAATAATTACTCTCGATAAAACACTTTCAAAGGTTAGCTTTGTGGCAACTCTAATTTTCATCACTCTCGCAATTTTGATAATTGTTGCCGTTTTACGTTTGGCAATTTTTGCACGAGGAATGGAGATTGGGATAATGCGTTTGGTCGGAGCCACGAAACAATTCATCCGTCTTCCTTTTATTTTGGAAGGAGTTTTCTTTGGCTTTGTCGCGAGTTTATTTGGAGCTATTACTTTCTTTTCCGCACTCGCAAAATTCAATCCAACAACTTTGCATGAAGGAGTTTATGGAAGTTTCGGAGAGTTGCTCAGCATCACAAGTACAAACTTTGGTGAAAATTTCGGCTTAATCTTGAGCTGGCAAATCCTCGCAGCGATCGCGATTGGCACTCTGGCAAGCTTGATCGCAATCCACCGTTATCTGAATTCTCATGAAGTTATTTTTAGCTGAGGCTTCGTAGAGACGAGGCAATGCCTCGTCTCTACGATTTCACTAAATTAAATTATCATGTGATTCTTACCTTCTGCAGAATAAAACTTTCGACCACACTAACCATTTCTGGAATTCCTCCCTCCTCCGAAATAACCTCAAAATCCGCCAAAGATTTTTTTGCAATCTCCCTCTCTGCACTCTTCAGCCTCTGCGCCAATTCCTCACTCGAAATATTCGGTTGTCTTTTATGAATTCTTTTCTCTAGAACCTGAAAATTTGGAGGAGAAATGAAAATTATTTCAAACATTTCCTTTTCCATTTTTTCTAGAATTGACTCCAGACCCTGAATATCCACCTCTCGAATCACCACCTTTCTATCTTTAATCGCTTCGAGAATTGGCTCTTTCAGAGTCCCATATTTTTGAGTCTCATGAACCGTAGCCGTTTCTAGGAATTTTCCTTCAGCCTCCATTTTCTTAAATTGCTCCTCGGAAAGAAAATAGTACTGCCTCCCCTCCTCCTCATTTTTACGAATTGCGCGAGTAGTAGCAGAAACTGGAAAGAAAAATTCAGGGTGCTTTTTTTTCAGCTCATTCACCAAAACACCTTTCCCTACCCCACTCGGACCCACGATGAGAAATAGTTTTCCATTCATATTTGAAAAAATTATTCACAAATTTTTAATCTCTCCATAGTCTACCAAAGACAATTTTAAAAACCTGACAGCTTGTTGATTTCAAAAAAATTTTATGTCCTACGTTATAAGTTCTAAGTTTTTTTTGGAGCCACCGGGCGGACTTGAACCGCCGACCTCTCCCTTACGAAGGGATTGCTCTACCAACTGAGCTACGGTGGCTCTTGGAAACCCAATTTATACTCAATTACTTATATTCATTATACAAAGCGTATAATGCGCCGACTTGTCCTCCGAAGTTCGCCCAAGTGGACGAAGGAGAAAGATTCTAATCACCAAATGTCTTG
>Ga0307989_1001545_pt1 | contig 12159 bp, 11 predicted proteins | sample EllFjometagen185_FD_203164 | JGI IMG/M metagenome (GOLD analysis project Ga0307989, IMG submission 203164) | Marine microbial communities from Ellis Fjord, Antarctic Ocean - #185 | ecosystem: Environmental > Aquatic > Marine > Unclassified | place: Southern Ocean | collected 2014-10-08 | reverse complement strand
GCTTTCCGCTGGCCACATCAGTTCCGATGGCCCGCACAGCTTGGAGAATTTCCTGGCGGCTTCCATAATTCAGTGCCAAGTTCAAATTTAAGCCTGTATTGTTCGCAGTTTTCTCAATCCCTGCCAACATACCTGATCTAGGACCTTTCGGCATGGATTCAAGATCACCAATGACAGTCAAACGAACATTGTTACGATGAAGATCGTTCACTTCCTTGGTAATCGTATCCAGTAGCAGATTCATTAGAGCAGAAACTTCAAGTTTAGGACGTTTCCAATTTTCGTTGGAGAACGTGTAAAGTGTCAAAGTTTGCAACTCCAATTCACCGGCAAGCTCTGTGATACGACGCACAGATTTCACACCGGCTTTATGTCCAAAAATTCTTGGTTTGGATTTTGACTTCGCCCAACGACCATTCCCATCCATGATGATAGCAACATGTTTGGGGAGGTTCCCATGGGCAAGTACTTCAGATTTTAATTGATCAAAATCAGTAGACATTTTCTTCAATTATTCCATACCCAATGCTGTTCGACCTTCAGGACTGATCATCTCCGGGGTCCAGCGGGGATCCCAGACAATCTCCACGATTGCTTCATTCACACCTTCCAATGCCTCTATGGTAGATTTCACGTTTTGCGAAATAACTGTGTGCATTGGACAGGCTGTAGCAGTCAGGGTCATCTTAATATTCACAATGCCATTTTCGATGGCGGTACTATAGATCAAACCGAGATCAACCAGATTCACTGGTATCTCAGGATCGTAGACCTTACGTAGGGCCTCGAGGATGTTTTTTTCGTTAATCATTAACTGATTCAGTTGACCAATTCGTGTAACTTATCAGCAACATCTCTAAACATCTGAGCAGCTTCTGATTCTGGTAGATGGATTACCAGTGGCTCACCATTCTCTCCTGCCTTCATGATCTCCTCATTAAGAGGTATTTTTGCCAGGAGTGGCACATTTAATCTTGTACTCTCTTTATCACCACCACCTGTTGAGAAAATCTGAGATACATGGCCGCAATTTGTGCAGACATGGTAGGACATATTTTCAATAATACCCAGAACAGGTGTATTAACCTTTTCAAACATGTTGGCACCACGCTCTACATCTTTAAGAGCCAGATCTTGAGGGGTCGTAACAATGACGGCTCCCGTAAGTGCGACCCGCTGTACCAGCGTAAGCTGTACATCCCCAGTACCAGGGGGTAAATCTAAGATAAGATAATCAAGCTCTCCCCAGTCCACATCAAAGAGGAACTGTGTAACCATTTTACTTACCATGGCACCACGCCAGATCACAGGAGAGCTATCTGTGAGTAAAAAGCCCAGCGACATGAGAGACATATCATATTTTCTAACGGGTTGAAGCTTGTTGCCCTCGAGCACTTTGGGAACTTCATGAATACCCATTGTGATAGGTAAACTTGGTCCAAATACATCCAGATCAAGAATGCCGACACTATGCCCGCGTTTGCGTAGAGCAGCAGCCAAATTCGCTGCTACTGTAGATTTGCCAACGCCACCCTTCCCACTGGCTACCGCGATCGTGTGTTTCACACCGGGGATAGATGGTGGGGCAGCAGGTGTTTCAGTTTCTGGTGCAGGTTGGGCAGTTGCCTGGATAACCTCGATACTGACCTTATCGTATCCACCTTCACGTAAAACCTTTTCAAGATTTGAAAGAATCTCCTGGCGAACTTCCTCCTTTTCAGAGGTAAATTTGACACCGAGTTCCACATTATTATCGATCTCTTTTACATTTTGGATAAGCCCAAAGGATACTACATCCTTACTAAAACCTGGGTACTTAACCTGCTGTAAAAGGGATTTAAGTTTATCTTCGTTCATTGTTTTATTTTCCCTGTAACTTTCATAGCCCGCTAATATAGTTTTCATTTCACGAGATGCAGGAAAAATGATACAGCCGAGGAGGAAAATTGATCTGCTTTTGAAGCTGCCTCTGGTCGACAAATAAATAACGACTATAATTCCAGCTCTTCCTGAATTCAAAAGTTGATATCAATAAAAAGGTCCCCCAGATGGGAGACCTTTTTATCAAATCAAGTGTGCTAAACTAAGGCTTAGACAATCAGCCAGTCAGCTTTGCATAACGGGCCATAAGAACTTCTTCAGTTTCTACAACACCCATTGGAATACAATCGACGGGACACACTTCTACGCATTGCGATTCGTCAAAATGACCTTTACACTCTGTACAGAGTTCTGGATCTATCTCGTAGAACTCATCGCCCTCAGAGATGGCATCGTTTGGACATTCTGGTTCACACGCACCGCAGTTGATACATTCATCAGTAATAGTTAGAGACATGAAACCTCCTGTGATTTTCTATCTCAAATTATAGAGCTACCTCTCATACATTTGCGAAGTAGCGATTAAGTTTTTATCCCTGTGTAAAATCAAACACAGCTCTTGAATAAAATCTTGTACATTCAGTCAATGAACGTGCAAATATGATAGACACTCTAGCGAATCCCAAACACTATTTAAAGGGTTCTTAGGCTTTCTTAATATTTTTTTGATTTTTAATCCAGATTAATTTGTATCAGATTATATTGTACCACTAAGCAACCACAATTATTGTCAATTAATTGTAATTCGATACACAACAAAAGAGAGTCGTAAATGAAAATTGCATATCTTGATGGAGTTCGTTTATACCGTGTTTTGTATGCTGGTATACAAAGTCTATTGGATGAACAGGATTACCTCAATAAAATTAATGTGTTCCCAGTGCCTGATGGTGATACTGGAACCAATATGGCATTTACCCTCATGGGAATTATCGAGCATATTCAACCCCATAGCAGGTTGGATTTAAATGAACTGAGTGACATCGTTGCTGATGCTGCCCTCGATAATGCCAGAGGTAATTCTGGTGTGATCATGGCTCAGTTTTTCCAGGGACTAAGTATGGGTCTCAAGCCCTTTTCGGAGGTAAATACCAGTCAATTCGCTGCCGCATCAAAAATTGCCGTCGATGAATCCTACATGGCGCTCATGAATCCGGTTGAAGGAACCATCCTATCCGTCCTTCGGGCCTGGAGTGATAGCCTGTCAGAGTCATCAAGCACTAGCCCTGATTTTCAAAAGGTATGGAAAATCTCCCTGGAGGCAGCCCAAAAAGCGCTGGATCATACTCCCGAGCAGCTTAAAGTTCTAAAAGATGCTGGAGTCGTTGATGCTGCTGGACGAGGTTTCCTGTGCATTCTTGAAGGTGTCATGAATTTTATGAATACAGGCGACATTCGCAAACTACCCAAGATCGATACAGGCTTTTCGTTAGCCGCAATCGAAATAACCGAGTTTGATGTAGACGGTCTGTCCTACCCCTTCTGTACCGAGTGCATTATTGTGGGGGAAGACATACCAAGAGATCAACTTAGCAAAACCATGCAGCCCTTCGGTGATAGTATTGTTATCGCTGGCTCGAAACATCGTGCTAAAATTCATATACATACAGATGACCCAGCTGTCCTATTTGAAACGCTTACTGAGTATGGAGAAGTACAGCAGCAAAAGGTCGATGACATGCGGGAACAAAACAAGAGTGTTCGTTCCCAGCAAAAGGTCGCGCTCGTTGTAGATTCTACCTGTGATCTTCCCCCGGATATTCTTGAGAAACATCACATCCATGTTGTACCAGTTAGATTGAGTTTTGGCAAAGAGCAGTATATCGATCGTGTCACCATCACCAATGATGAGTTTTATTCAAAACTGGAGCACTCCGCTCACCACCCCCAGACATCCCAACCACCTCCAGCTGATTTCAGGAGGATGTATCAGTTTCTTTCATCTCACTATGAGTCTGTCATATCTCTACACCTTCCAAAGGTTTTAAGTGGAACCTATCAAAATGCTTCTGTAGCACTTGAGAAGGTTGAATTCAAGAAGGATCAAACTATCATTGATTCTCTATCTGTGTCTGCAGGGACAGGAGTTATCGCTCTGGAAATTGCAGCAGCAATCGAGGCGGATATGAGTTTTCCAGAATTAATTCAGTTGGCCAATGATACCATTGAAAAGACAGAAATCTTTATTGCCTTAAAAACACTTGATGCCGTTCAGAAAGGGGGTCGTCTCAGCGTTGGCAAAAAGCGTTTGATCGATTTTCTTGGACTTAATCTTGTCCTCAATATCACCAGGGAAGGCTTCCTTAAACCCTGTGGTGTTACTTTTGGAAGGAAAAATATTTTCAAGAAATTCGAGAAGTTTGTACTCAAAAGGGTCAAGGGGAAATCGATTAAGCGAATTGGTATTGTTCATGGTGTCAATCCTGATGCGGCTGAAGCTGCAAGCGATGTTTTTAAAACTACCTACCCAAAAGCGGAAATATTTGTCTCTGATTTTTGTCCCGCTTTGGGGGTTCATGCAGGTGTCGGCGCTATTGGTATAGCACTTCAATATAATTGAACCGGGGAAGTGTTTTTTGGGCACACCTGCAAATAGATAGATTATATTTTTACCTATAAATAAAGGATCAAAAAATGCTTGAGCTGCTTATACTCATATTAATTGCCTACGTTGTGGGATCAACCCCAACCAGTATCATTGTCTCCAAATTGAAGTATAAAACTGATATTCGTGCGCATGGATCAGGAAATGCAGGCGCCACCAACGTGTTTCGCACGTTGGGCTGGAAACCAGCGCTTTTTGTTACCGTCGTCGATGTTTTCAAGGGGTGGCTGCCAGCCTACGTTGCAGGTCATCTTAATTCTGAATCCATTCTATTTGGTGGAAATCCTGACGCTTTAATGATTGTTGCGGGATTCGCAGCAGTGCTGGGGCATACCTATACAGTATTTGCTGGATTTAAGGGTGGTAAAGGAGTCGGTACATTGGCAGGCGTGCTGATCGCCCTCTTCCCTATTGCCCTGCCAATTTGTTTGCTGGTTTTTATCCTTACTCTCATTTCTACTGGAATCGTTTCACTGGGCAGCATGTTAGCAGCCACTGCACTTCCCATCACGCTTTTCATAGTTGAGGGTATTAACCCGGATGTACAGGTATCGCTAACTTTGAGAGTGTTCTCTTTACTCATTCCTCTTTTTGTCATTTTCACGCACCGCAGCAACATCAAGCGAATGATTGCAGGGACAGAAAATCGATTCGAGAAGGCTCGGATTTATAAGAAGAAGACTGAGTAATAAAATAGTATTTGCTAGGCGTTAGGGGTTCCAGCTATCAAGTGATTTTAGTTAAACTTTATAACTAGAATTACTTCCCCCAGAAAGCGTTCATCTTTTTCTTAACTGCTTCGATTTTCTTTATTTCAGCCTTGGCTTGTTTTACAAATGCGCCCGCGGGTTCAATTCGAACTGCTTCATAATAATCTTCAAGAGCTGCGTCATAATCTGTGCGGTTATTTTTGTACCTCGCCTGCCCCATCAAGAAGTATGGTAGTCCGGACTTACTGTCATAGTTCGCAGCCTTGCTGTAATCACTGATGGCATCCCATAAACCTTTATGCGCACCACGATCAAACTTGTTCTTCCCAGCAAGGACAAGACTACAAAACATATCTCTGTTCGTCCCATCTGCTAATTCAGAAATTTGAGCAGCAGCTTTTTTGGCCTCAGACCAGTCATCACGACCCATGCTGGTAAGTGCTCTTTCGTACCACAAAGTGGTGGCCAGGGTGACTAGTGAATCTGCTGAGAATCCAGCCCTAATGGCTTCTTTATAATACTTACCTGCTGTAACACGTTTGCCAGCCTTAAAAGCGCTCTCATAGGCCAGACGATATACTTTTGCATTGGCTTTCCCATCAGCGATGATGGTTTCATAATGAGTCAGAGATGCCCCGTATTTTCCTTCTTTGAACAAGCTAATACCAGGTTTGATATCGGGACCCATAATTGAAGCACAGCTCACAATGAATAACCCCATTGGAATGAGTACTATCCTTTTTAAAGTGTTATTTGAAAGTTTCATCATACCTCTATTCTCGCTCTAAACAAAAGCGAGGCATTAAATCCTCGCTTTTAAAATTTGTAGCATGTGGAATGTTGATTAGTGCCAGGTTAATCGCCCCATAAATTCAGAAACTTCCATCTCTTCCATGTATAGTTTGACCACATCATCTGCATCGGCAGTGGCGGCAATAGACACTTCCTCTTTATACTGAACCTTAACGACCACACTTACTCGGTCTATAGCTGATTTCGTATTATGAATGGCTGATCCACTGGCAGCATAAGCAACCAGAAGCGCTTCATCGAAACGATTTCTACCAGATTTCACAATTACCAGAAGCTGAAGGATGGTTTGTCCATCTTCTTCATATGTTTTCATCTGAAAATTAGCATAGTCAACATTGTAGCGATAACTCTTAAATATTTTTGAAGCTTCTCTATACATAGCGGAACTGGACTGGGCCAGGCCATATGAAGAAATAAGTAATAGGGTTAATACAATTATAGCCAGTTTTTTCGATTTCACGAGTTTCCTCCACTCAAACAAAATTTACGATTGAGCAATATACGTGCTACTTAGTCCGAATCAAGCGATATGGGATGGCAAGTTTACAATTTCAGATGATTCAAATAACAACCTTACCACCCACCACGATTTGATTGACTTGGTTGCTGCCATAGAAGTAGGGGATTTGCCTGTAGTTATCAACTTGCCACAGAATTGCATCTGCCTTATATCCAGGTGAGATTGAACCAATATTATTTTCCACACCCATTGATTTAGCAGCTCCAATAGTGCCTGCTTGCAGGGCCTCAAGTGGCGTCATATGTAAATATATCACTGCCAGAGTCATAACGAAGGGCATGGAAAGACTCATGTTGCTGCCCGGATTGAAGTCGGTGGCCAGTGCGACAGTTACCCCTGCATCAAGAAGCTTTCTAGCGGGGGCCCAGGTATTTGTCCCCAGAAAAAATGTCGTACCTGGTAAAAGAGTTGCCACAGTATCTGATTTAGACATGGCTAAGATTCCAGCATCGGAAATTGCCATGAGATGATCTGCGGACAAGGCGCCTAACTTAACAGCAAGCTCTGCTCCCCCACTAGATACGAACTCATCGGCATGAAATTTCAACTTCATTCCATATTTTCTAGCTGCTAGGAGGATTTTTTCTGTCTCCGCAATGGTGTAAACACCTTCTTCACAAAAGACATCACAAAACTCCGCCAATTTTTGATCAGCTACCCGAGGTATCATTTCATTGACAATCAGATCAACATAGGTGTCACGATTATCACGATACTCATCAGGAATCTCGTGGGCACCAAGCAAGGTGGAATAGGTTTGTATAGGGGATCGTTCCGAAGCAGATCGAATGGCTCGCAATGACTTGATTTCTGCCTCAGTTGATAGTCCATACCCGCTCTTACATTCAGCAGTGGTTGTACCATGTTGGAGCATGAGGTTTAATCTGGTTTCAACGAGATCTGTCAGTTCAGATTCAGATATACCTCTCAATTTCCGAACTGAATTTCGGATGCCTCCACCAGCTTCAGCAATTTCCTGGTAGGTTTTACCCTGGGAGCGCATTTCAAATTCTAGTTCCCGTGTAGCCGCAAAGGCTGGATGTGTGTGTGAATCTATAAATCCGGGGGTCATTAGTTGACCCTGGGCGTCTAGAATATCAGGGTCAGAGAAAGATTTTGGGCTGTACTCAGAAAACTTGCCATCTTCAATCAGCCAGGTCCCCCCTTCGCCCACTTCCATTTTATTTTGAGTGGGGTTCCAGGTGACCCACTGACCAATATTGGTAATCCCTTTGATGCTTTCATTTCTCATGTCGGATCCGATGTAATCAGCTCTTAATCATAGGTATTTTGACACCACGCTCATTGGCGACTTCTATCGCCCGCTCATAACCTGCATCCGCATGACGGGCCACACCCATTCCGGGATCTGTGGTAAGCACACGCTGAAGACGCTCATCCATTTCTTTCGAACCATCCGCGACGATGACCATACCGGCGTGAATAGCATAGCCCATCCCAACACCCCCTCCATGATGGACAGAAATCCAACTGGCACCACCGACGGCATTGACCAGCGCATTGAGAATCGGCCAATCTGCCACAGCATCTGAGCCATCAAGCATGGATTCTGTCTCCCGGTTTGGAGAAGCGACGGATCCTGAATCTAGATGATCACGACCAATCACTAGGGGAGCCGATACCTCACCGGTACGCACCAATGCATTCATGGCAAGACCAAGTTTTGCCCGCTCGCCATAACCCAACCAGCAGATTCGGCTAGGTAAGCCTTGAAATTCTACCTGCTCCTGAGCCATATCAATCCAGCGAATTAAAGCTTCATCCTCTGGGAACATTTCTTTGACAAGTCGATCTGTACGATAGATGTCTTCTGGATCACCAGACAAGGCAACCCAGCGGAAGGGTCCTTTCCCTTCACAGAACAAGGGTCTGATATACGCAGGCACAAACCCTGGAAAGTCGAAGGCATTCTTCACGCCAGCTATCTCAGCCTGGGCCCGGATATTGTTGCCATAGTCGAATACGATGGAGCCAGCTTTTTTAAAGGCAAGCATAGCTTCCACATGTCTGGCCATGGACTTGTAGCTCATGGCGACATATTTTTCAGGATCAGATTCCCGTAAAATGTTGGCTTCATCAAAGGTGATACCATGGGGATAGTAACCTCTCAACTCATCATGAGCTGATGTTTGGTCAGTAACGACATCGGGGATAAAGCCTCGGGATATCAATTCGGGGAGAATATCGGCCGCGTTGCCTTCCAGGCCGACACTCAGTGGTACTTTTTTTTGTTTGGCTTCATTTATCCAAGCCAGTGCTTCAGCAAGATCCTTGGTAGCTTTATTTAAGTAGCGTGTGTCGAGACGTCTCTGAATGCGAGTAGGATCGATTTCAATCACCAGGGCAATACCATTATTCATGGTAACGGAGAGCGGCTGGGCACCGCCCATTCCTCCCAGCCCAGCAGTCACGACAACTTTTCCCCTGAGGTCAGAATCATAGTGTTGCCTGGCCAGGGAAGCCAGCGTTTCGTAAGTACCCTGCAATATTCCTTGGGTTCCAATATAAATCCAGCTACCGGCAGTCATTTGCCCGTACATCATCAAACCCTTTTTATCAAGCTCGTTGAAATGTTCCCACGTTGCCCATTTGGGTACCAGCATGGAATTGCTGATGAGAACTCTAGGTGCTTGTGTATGGGTTTTGAATACAGCCACAGGTTTTCCAGATTGAATCATGAGAGTTTCATCATTCTCAAGGATTTTGAGGCTTTCTAAAATGGCATCAAAGGATTCCCAGTTGCGTGCGGCCTTACCGTATCCACCATATACGATCAATTCATCAGGATTTTCAGCTACATCAGGACTCAGGTTATGTTGTATCATGCGGTAAGCAGCTTCTTGGTGCCAACCTTTACAATGCAATTTATTGCCCTTTGGCGGTGTGATAATACGCCCCATACTGCCTCCTATTTTTTCAAGCTGCGATGAATCTGGTCGAAATACCGAGGATCCTTTTCATAAGTATCATAAGAGAATATGATAAGATTATTAAATCCTGCATCTCTGGAATGTGTAATTTTTGAAGATGAAGTAGAACTATTTTGATTGTAGGTAGCTATACCCATAAATATTTGATCTGGATTTAATTTTTCATTTTTCATCATGGTCATGCTGCGTTTAAAATCTCGTTCTGCTACCGCGTAATTCATGGGAATAACAAAGTCCATTTTACCTGTTTTGAGCCACAATGGCCAATCCTGAAAAAAGCGCGTTCTGGCGAGCTTAGGACTAGGCTTAACTGCTGCAGAGAATTGTATAGATGGACGAATGCCTTTGATGCTAGCATTAATGTTTCCAATAAAGCTGGAAAGTTCATTTCTTCTGAAATTATTCCAGTGCACCCAGTATTTTTCTTTATCCTCTGGATTCAGTCGATACCAGTATGAGCCTTTACCATTTCCAAGTGTAATGGGGTCAACGTTATACTGCATCAGAAATTTTTTGCGACCTGATCGATTGTAACCATAGTCTCGATCTTGAAATCGGATGTAGTCGAGATGAATCCCATCAAGCTCATAATTTTGAACCAATTCATTGATAACAGATAGCAAATGGCTGTTAACATCATTGTTGAGCGGTGACAGGTAAACACCTTCTCTCCCATTACGACCATTCTGTGGAATGAACTCTAAATCACTTTCACCACGACCATTAACCTCAACCCAATCAGGATGAAGGTTTACAATATGGTTGGGATTGGAGGGCATTTTGCGCGCTGACCATGCGAGATACATATTGACCCAGGCATGAATTTTTATGCCCTGTGAATGTGCAATAGGTATGATATCACGTAGAGGATCATAATCACCCCGGGGTAACAATGTAGAGCGGGGTACAATCTGACTATTATAGTAGGCATCACCACGCCCCCTGACCTGTACAAATAAGTCGGTATAACCATTTGCGGCAGCAAACTCAACTAGCTTGCGTACTTTTTGTGGTGAAGTGATGGAGTGGCGTACAACCCAGATACCTTGAACAGGTTTTGCAAATAATAGTGCAGGTAGGCTTATTAAAACGAAAAAGGCAGGGAGAATCCCTGCCTTTAAATATCTCATAATCATCAAATTCTCAATGAAGAGTCAATGATCAGGATTTTTTCGATTCAGCTTCTGACTCATCTGCTTTTTCAGCAGGAGATTCAGGAAGCTCTACTTCTTCAGCAACTACTTCAGGAGTCTCTTCTACAGCTTCTTCCGCTGCAACTTCAACAACTTCCTCTGCGTCTACTACAACAGCTTCTTCAACTTCAGCACTCACTTCTTCAGTGACAACTGCAGCCTTTTTAGCTTTTGCCTTAGGCTTAGATTTAGCTACTTCACCTGAAGGGTCAAAATCAACAAGCGCTAGAATTGAAACGTGTGCTGCATCATTCTTGCGTTGTCCCAGCTTAATGATTCTAGTATAACCACCATTGCGATCAGCATACTGTGGAGCAATTTCATCAAAAAGAATTTTCACAATATCTTTGTGAGGAATCACTTTCAATACCATCCTGCGTGAATGGAGATCACCCTTTTTAGCTTTTGTGATCAGCGTTTCAGCGAAACGACGAGTTTCAAGAGCTTTTGGGTGAGTCGTCCGAATCTGTTTATGCAGGAACAGGTTCGCCGCCATGTTAGCCAGCATGGCTTTACGGTGGCTGGCCGTCCGGCCTAGTTTTCTACCATCTTTTCTATGTCGCATTTAATCAACCAGCCTATTCTTCGGACATGTATTTATCAATGTCCATTCCAAAATGCAAACCAAGCTCAGCAAGTTTTTCATTGAGCTCTGTGAGAGATTTCCGCCCAAAATTCTTATAGCGGAGCATCTCTTGTTCTTCCTTACTGACGAGATCAGAAATATTCTTAATCTCAGCAGCCTGAAGACAATTATAGGAACGCACAGATAATTCGAGTTCATCAATACTACGTTTGAGCTCATTGCGAATACGCAGAACTTCTTCGTCAATTTCAGATTCAGGCTCAGTGATGAGCTTGATATCTTCAGTAACGAAAATGCGTACGTGGTCAATCAGCATCTTGGCAGCATAATTGGCAGCTTCCTGAGGTGCAAGACTACCATCAGTCTCAATCATCAGTTCCAACATCTCAAGATCTTCATCTTCAGCACCCTGAAGTTGTATCACTTCATAGGTCGCCCTAACTACAGGGGAGAAAATACTATCAATAAAAATGGTACCGATGGGATAGTCAGGCAGCTTGTTTTCATCTGCAGGAACATATCCACGACCTCTTTGTATTCGCAATTCAATGCTTATCTCAGCTTCATCATTGAGTGTAGCGATATGGAGTTCAGGATTTAGAATTTCAAACTGATCCCCACCACTGCTTTGGATATCACCAGCAGTAAACATACGAGGTCCCTTGAGAGTCAACTGAACTTTATCGGGGTTTGATTCAAGAAGCTTGAAACGAACACCCTTCAGGTTAAGAATCATGTCAGTAACATCTTCCTTAACCCCTTTGATAGTTGCAAACTCATGGAGAACATCGTCCATGCGAACACTCGTAATTGCAGCTCCAGGCATCGAAGAGAGCAGAACACGTCGTAGGCCATTACCTATGGTAACCCCATATCCCCTCTCCAGTGGACCAACTATAA
>Ga0307989_1001544_pt1 | contig 12159 bp, 9 predicted proteins | sample EllFjometagen185_FD_203164 | JGI IMG/M metagenome (GOLD analysis project Ga0307989, IMG submission 203164) | Marine microbial communities from Ellis Fjord, Antarctic Ocean - #185 | ecosystem: Environmental > Aquatic > Marine > Unclassified | place: Southern Ocean | collected 2014-10-08 | reverse complement strand
AAAGGGCTAAAGATTCATGAAATCAATGACTAACTTTTCAAGAAGCTACGACAATCCGGTCCGTATTGTTCAATTTGGTGAGGGAAACTTTCTCCGGGCCTTTTGGGGGAAGGCGATTCACGAGCTGAATGCAGGAGGGCTTTTTTCAGGTCAAATCTGTGTGGTTCAGCCTATATCGGCAGGCAAAGTTTCCAATCTGGCAGATCAGAATTATTTCTACACAGTCTATCTTCAAGGGCCATCTACTGAAGAGATAACCTTGGTAGAGTCTATTAAGACTGGAATAAACCCATATGAGAATTACGATGATTATCTAGCCTTAGCAGAAGATACTAATCTGAGAATCATGATCTCGAATACAACTGAGGCGGGAATAGTTCTTGATGAGACAGATACGATTGATATGAGCCCACCCCGTTCTTTTCCAGGTAAACTTCTCGCATTTTTGCACAGACGATATACAGCTTTAAATGGTAGAAAGGGTAGCGGGCTTCTGCATTTTCCCTGTGAGCTGATCGAAAAGAATGGAGATAATCTGAAAAAGATTTTACGTGAATTAGCCATCATACAGCAGCATGATCGTAAATTCCTTGATTGGCTTGAGAAGGAGAATGTGTTTTTCAATACATTAGTCGATTGTATTGTCACCGGGTATCCTCATGATGAGATAGAGAAAATTACACAGCGGATCGGGTATGAAGATCCTATGCTGGTAAAAGCTGAGCAATATCAGCTTTTGGTGATTGAGGGTGATGATAGCTACCGCCATGAGTTTCCCATCAGTGACGCAAAGATGCATGTGGTGTGGACCCATGATCAATCATACTATAGAGAGATCAAAGTCAGGATTATGAATGGATTCCAGACTATGCTCGCCCATTGTGGCTTCTTGGCAGGTATACACACAGAGCGAGAGGCTTTGAACCATAATGTAGTTGGTCCCTTCATGTTTAGGGGGTTGCATGAACAAATTGTTCCATCTCTCCCGTATGAAGATACAAATAAGAATGAGTTTGCTAAGACTATGCTTGAGCGGTTGAATAATCCGTACATAGAGCATGTGCTTCAAGATATCAATCTTAACAGTTTTATGAAATTCCAAACCAGAATCCAGCCTTCACTGGAATATTGGACACAACAGAACATATATCCTGATTTTCTGATATTTTCACTTGCGCTTGTTTTAGCCTATTATCAGATAACTGATTGCTATGGCGATACCTATGCGGCAACCTGTTGCGGGAAACGTTATAATGTATATGACACTCCTAGAAATCTTAAGCGGTTGTACGAGCATAAGAGCAGGGCAAGGGAAAATGGCAGCAGTATGTATAGATACTGTGTGGATGTTGTTGAGGATTCAAAGTTGTGGATTAAACCATTGGATCTGCCTCCTGAGGCAGTTAAAAGGGTTTCAGAGTATATCGAACTGATCGAGGGCGATGGTGTCTTGCAGACATTGTCTCATGAGCTTTCATGATTTACTCTGTTTCGGTTGATTGTGAGGTGATAACTTGCGATAATTGTTGCAGTTAAGAGTATAGAAGGGAATTGTTTTTTCCGGAATGCCAACCATAGATATTTACAGTATTGTGGTTTTATTAAGAGACATTGTCATATGTAAGATGTAAGAGAAAAAAGGGGGAAACTGGTGAAAAACATATACAGTTTTATAGAAGACTTTTTGCCGAACCTGATATTCATAGCTATTAGTGTGATTATGCTTATTCAGGTGTTTGTACGTTCCATATTAGGGGTATCTTTTTCCTGGTCAATCGAGATGTCACAGTATTTGAACGTTTGGCTTACGTTCATAGGGATTGCGTATCTCAGAAAGACAGATTCGCATATCAAAATCGAGATGCTTTCTGATCTTTTAGATAAGAAACTTTCTGTTGGACCGAGGGTGGTGCTTTATATTACCAGGAAACTGCTGAATATATTCTTCATGTTCCTGTTAATCTATTTTGGATATCAGCTTGCAATACGCTCGTGGAACTTTCGTTCACCAGCAATGCAACTTAGACAGACTTGGCTCTATATTTGTGTTCCTCTCGGATCCATGGGGTACATGTTCCGTGAATTGCAGGATATCTACAAAGTTTACAAAAACTATCAAGGTGGTAATAAGAAATGATTACTGTAATGTTCATACTACTATTTGTTTTTCTTGCATTGGGCTTTCCTGTTGCAATCGCAGTCGGACTTCCTTCGCTGATATATGTGATGTTTGAAGCAAGTATACCTGATTTTATAGCAATACAGCGAATGATTGCGGGGGTTAACACCTATTCTCTCTTGGCAATACCTTTCTTCATCTTTGCGGCTAACCTGATGAATACCGGTGGAATCACCAATCGGATTTTTAACTCAACCGAAGTAATGATGGGTCGGGTCAAGGGTGGTCTTGCCTATGTAAATATCGTGGCAAGTGTCATTTTTGCCGGTATGTCCGGTGCAGCAATCGCCGATGCAGGTGGTCTGGGTTCAATTGAAATCAAAGCAATGCGCGCTGCTAAGTACGATGAGAGAATTACACTTGGTATCACGGCTGCTTCATCCCTTATCGGACCCATTATCCCGCCTAGTATGCCGATTATCGTCTACGGTGTTGTAGCCTCAGCATCAATCGGACGTCTGTTTGCTGCTGGAGTCATTCCCGGCTTTATCATGGCCGTTGCCCTTGCTGTCATGATTTTTGGATTCCAAGGTGTCTGGAACCTCCCTAGAGGAACTAAGAGGACTATCAGAGAGAAAATCTATTCATTCAGAAAAGCTTTTTTATCTCTGCTTACCCCGGTAATCATCCTTGGGGGTATTTTCACCGGTTTCTTTACACCGACTGAGGCTGCAGCGATCGCATGTCTCTATTCACTGATCCTTTCACTTCTTTATAGAGATCTCAATATGAAGTCTTTTATTGCGACGGTGCGCGCTTCGATGGTGACTACTGTACAGGTGCTCTTTATTGTTGCAGCAGCAGCTTTGTTCTCCTGGATCATTGCCCGGGAGCAGATTCCCCAGATGCTTGTAGCTCTCGTTAACTCACTGGGTCTCTCGCCGTGGATAGTTATCCTGCTGATGAACCTACTACTGCTGGTTGTTGGGCTGTTCATGGAGACTGTAGCTTCGATCAACCTGTTAGTTCCCGTTCTTTTACCGGTAATGATTCAGCTCGGTATGGACCCGATCCAGTTTGGTATAATTATCATTCTGAACCTGGTTATCGGTACCATGACTCCTCCGTTTGGAACGGTACTATTTGTTCTTAGTAGTGTTGCAAATGTATCAGTAGAAAAGGTGGCAAAGAGTGTACTCATATTCTTCCCGCCACTTCTGATTGTTCTGTTGCTGATTAATGTTTTTCCAGCTATGACTCTATGGCTGCCGAACCTGCTGTTCGGAAAATAGATGGTATATATGTGAGCAAAGAGAGGTTTCTTTGCTCATGTGTTTATTGAAATAGTTCGAGTCAGGAGTGCTCCCCCCCCCTATAAAAAAAGAGAAATTGAGTGAAAGAATTTCATAAAATGTATGCCGGTGTAAATAAGACGCTAAACTCCTTTTTACACTGATATACCCATCTACTGTAACAGTAGTATGGGAAGGTCATAGAGTCTGCAGCGGGTTATAACGGATTCGGGTAGAAGTATAGTAGAAGTATATATGTTAGTGAATTATTATCAACAATCGAGGTTATTAAAATGGATTTACAACTAAAAAGAAAAATAGTAATTGTAACAGGAAGCGCCGATGGTATAGGTCTTAAAAGTGTTAAGCTGCTTGCCGGAGAGGGCGCCTCTGTTGTATTAGCAGATATCGCTGAGCAGAAAAATCAGGCAGCAGCTGCGGAGTTAAGGGAACTTGGATTTGATGTGCTGCCTGTAGCTGTTGATGTACAGGATGAGGCTTCAGTTATCGAGATGGTCAGAAAGACTGTCGAACACTACGGAAGGGTCGATATCCTGGTGAACAATGCAGGGATTGGAATTTTCAAAGGTCTGGAAGATGAGTCGTTAGAGGATTGGCAAAGAGTCATTGATATCAATCTAACCGGTGTCCATTTGTGTACCCGGGCAGTTTTTCAGCTGATGAAAAAACAGAAAAGTGGAAGGATCATCTCTATAGGTTCACTTGGTGGACAGATTGGAGGGATGAAAGTTACTCCTGGTTATGTTGCCTCAAAAGCCGGTGTCATGGGACTCACTAAATCCTATGCGCGGCACGGAGCACAATACGGAATCACCGCTAACTCGGTTGCTCCCGGACCTACAGAGACAGATATGGCACAAGGTATCTACTCACCTGATATTACTTTGTTGGGGAGGTTGGCGCAGGCTGATGACATTGCAAAAGTAGTATTGTTTCTTGCATCAAATCTTGCTGACTATCTTACTGGAGTCACTATTGATGTTAATGGTGGGATCCTGATGCGTTAGGTAAAGGCAGAAGATAATGGTAAATCAATGGATTAAACACGTACAAGGAGTATTATTGTGAAGGGACTGGTAAAATATGATAAGGGACCTGGAAACATGGAGGTTCGAGAGATGAGAGAACCTGCTCCAGGACCGGGACAGGTGAAGATAGAAGTAAAGGTTGCTGGCATTTGTGGTTCAGACATACATATACTCCATAGCAACATAGCGATTCCGGTAAATACACCGGTTATCACCGGACACGAGTATAGTGGTGTGGTGACTGAACTCGGTGAGGGGGTCACTACCTATAAAGTTGGAGACCGTGTGACTTCAGAGACTGCTTTTACCTACTGTGGTGTCTGTCATAACTGCAAGACTGGCCGATATAATCTGTGTGATAAGCGATTAGTTCTTGGGTACTGGTTTAATGGAGCCTTCGCCAAATACTTGCTGGTTCCGGAGGGAAGAATCCACAAACTTGCTGATCATATCTCATTCGAAGAGGGAGCTCTTTTGGAGCCTGCAGCCTGTGTAACCCATGCAGCCATGGATCTTGCGACTATACAGGCAGGGAATGTCGTACTAGTCTCAGGACCGGGAGCCATCGGGTTGATAGCTTTACAGGTAGCAAAAGCGCATGGAGCGTTTGTCATTGTTTCTGGAACGAATGTCGATTCAGAACGACTTGAGATCGCGAAAAACGAATTAGGTGCTGACGTGATTATAGATGTTACGAAAGAGGATCTTCAGCAGCGAATCAAAGAAATCACCGATGGAACTGGTGTCGATGTGGTTCTTGAATGTTCGGGTTCAGGGCTAGCTACAGCTGCTGGGATCGAGGCAGTTAAAAAGCAGGGTCAGTTTATACAGATTGGTCTTGCAGGAGCTCCTTTTGAAGTGAATTTCGAGAGAATTTGTTTTAAAGAGATCAAAGTGACTGGTTCTCTGGGTTCAGTATGGACTTCATGGAAGCATGCGATCCGCTTGCTCGAATCCGGTCAGATAAACCTGAAGAGACTTGCTTCCCACTCGTTCTCAATCGATGAATGGGAGAAGGCTTTTAAGGTATTTGAGAATAAAGAGGGACTGAAAGTCCTGATCAGACCTTAACTAAGGAGTAGTTATGTCTATACAAACGTTTGGTAAGTTATCATTAGATCCGGCAGTAAATCCTGCTGTGCTAGATACTGGAACTTGGAACAGTGATGCTGTGAAGGCCTTTTGCCAAAAGCTTCCGCATGCTTTTTTCGATAAAATTGTATCCAATGTTGGGAACTCGGATACCTTCGGGCATATTACACAGGGAGAGATAAAATGTTATCTCTCAAGCATCGCACCACATGTTAGTCTTACGTATGGCATGCTGGGATTTCCCGATGTACAGACAGCTTTCATTTCTGTCGGAAAAAAAATCGGGAAAGTATTGAAAGACGCTCTGATGAATATCGAGCTCTCTGATGGCAGGGTGGTATATGTTTATCCCACAACCTCGGAGAATATTCATATCTATGTGAATAAGATACACACTAAGAAAGGACCAAAGGCACTCGGTCCAATTCCAAGGCTTGGTCTTGGCGTTCGGCATACCACCACTATGTGGCCTGGAATATGGAATGCGATGTACAAAGGTGATTTCTCTGCTAATCCAATACAGAATTCGGTCAGGGAGCTTCATCTGCTTGATAATCTGAAGAGTGGTATCCCTTCTAGAACGAACCATTTGTTCAGTATAGGCCCGGTTAAAGAGGGTCATACGGGTAGCACGTTTGAAGGGCTTTGGAAAGAGGGAGTGCTTTCTGGACTTAAGCATCCACGAGCTGTACGATTTGGAGCCGATGCTGACCACCTGCAGGTAAAGCGAGGAAATGAGGGTGTAGAGCGGACCAAGAAGTTTATTGACGCTTCTCGCTATTATACATTCTATACTCTCGATGTTTCTGACATCTTGAACTACCGTGCTCTCAACACATTTTCTTCATCTGATTCGGTGAGCCTTCTTGAAGAGTGCATCCCCAATGCTAATGAGCGTAGAGATATAATCTGGTACCACAGACAGAAAAAATCCCTCGGTAAGTTGTATTTAGATCTTGATGAAGCACAAATTGGTCGACTAATCGGTAAATACTGGCATGCTTTGAATGCTGTGGAAGAGTTATCCCTGTATATTGAATCGATCAAATCAGGAGAGCCCTTTGATCTAGAGCTGAGTATCGATGAAAATCCTCCATTTGTAAGAACTTTTGATACGATTACCACCGGTGAAGAGCTCCTTTTTCTGGTTGATGAGATTGAACGAAGGGGACTTCCTGTCACTCATTTGGCTCCAAACTTCGGAGTCGAAAAGGCTACTGATTATCGTGGAAATGATGGATTAGTATTATTTGAACGACGTGTTGAGCTTCTTCATAAGATCGCTTCGGAGAAGAATAAGATGCTTGATTGCCACTCAGGTGATGACCTAAGCAGAGAGACCCGATGGTTGTTCCAAAGAGCGACTCATGGAAATATCCATTTCAAACTCTCTCCTTCATTACAGACTCTCTATACCCAAGTGCTGTCTGATCTTAATCCCGAGTTTTTCTCATTCTGGTGGAATGATACGTTGGCATTTGCAAAAGAGAATGCCGAAAGTGGCGCTGCCTTCGCGAAACACTCTCTTTCACTGTTGAATCGATCCGGGTCTCTTGATCCATCACCTCATCACCTCTTCTTTAAAGAGTACTGTTTCGCAATGGTTGGAAAACGGGATGACCAGGGAAATTATATCCACAGGGATAAATTCTATGATCTTCCTGAAGAGTTCTATGATGAGATGACCCTGCGAATGGAACATTTTATAATGGAGGCGGCGAACGATCTGTTTTCATTGACCTGAAAACCTGGTAAAGGACATCCAGTCAGGTGGATTAAACAAGGAAATAAATGAATATTGCAACAAAAAAGTAAAAATACATATTATTAGTGAATATGAAGAAATCCAGGTACTGAACACAAAGCTCATGCTCACAACCCACGATAAATAGAATAGGACAAGAGAGTCAAAGAAAAATATCATCCTAGTTCTGAGAGCTGGGAGAGAATGGCCAAAATAAACAAGAAGGATACAAGACAATGAGAAACGATGCTATAATTAAAAAAGGAATTATAAAACTTCTTCAGATTAAAGATTCAGATATACGAATTAAGACACTTAAGCAGGGCACTAGCGCTGTAGATAAAGGAATTCATTCTGGTGGGGCGCTTTCATCAGTTATTCCACTGACAGTACTCTATTACAGCGGTATTATGAACTTCTCCGTAGAAGATCCCACCGCAGAGGGTCAGGATCTTTTTGTACTGAGCAAGGGGCATGCCGTAGCAACTATGGCTTCAATATATGCAGATGTTGGATATTTCCCAGAAGAGGTTTTGGTAAATTCACGTTCAGCTGAAAGTATTCTGAACGGACATCCCGGTCCGATCCTTCCGGGAGTCCATGTTTCTACCGGTCCGCTCGGACAGGGTTGTTGTGTGGCACAGGGTTATGCTCTTGCCGGTGCAGAGGATGACAGATTTGATGTTTTCTCACTGCTTGGAGACGGAGAGCTTCAGGAAGGTATCGTCTGGGAATCTGTGATGTTTGCAGGGCATAAGCATCTTGATAACCTCTGTTTCATTGTTGACAGAAATAAGGGTCAGTTAGACCGTTCTGACAAGATGATTGTACCGATGGATACTCTTGAAGCCCAGTTTGCTTCGTTTGGATGGAATGTCTTTTCTGTTGATGGAATGCAGTATGAACCGGTCTATGATGCTTTGAAATCATTCAAGGAGGCTCCTCGAAACGGAAAACCTACAGTGATCATCAGTAATACTGAGAAAGGGTACGGAGGATTTTCACAGTTCCTGAGCAACCACAAGATCACTCTAAGTGAAGCCTTGGCAGACCAGGAAATTACACTTCAAAAACAGAGAAGAGATCGCAGAGAAACTTCATTTTTGAAGATGCTCGAGCAGTACAAAGGAAATGTTGAATTATCTGATGCTTGGAAGGATGCTGCGAAGAAGATGTACCTTTTGTTTGACAAGAAATCTAACGGTATCACAGGTACAGGTGGGGTTGTGGCGTGTAAGACAGTCCCGAAGCGGGATAAGAGAATAGTCTTTAATGCTGATAATCTTCCGAAACTGGATAGCAATAAGGAATATGGAGCTAGTGATATAGTCAGGGACTGCATGAAGTCGTTTGCTGTGGATGAACGTGTTGTCTCGATCGATGCCGATCTGTCATCTACAAGTGGGTTGCAGGCCGGAGTCGGATATGTGGATACAACCCGTGCCCTGAATGTTGGTATTGCTGAGGCTAATATGATGAATATCGGTGAAGCGTATGCTTCCCTTGGATATAACACATGGATCAGCACTTTCTGTCCCTTTTTTGACATTAAGGTTCTTAGAAGGATTGCAGTTGGTCAGCAGGAGCGAATAGAGGCGATTGAGGATGTAGAGAACTGGCTTTCCGAAGGTCATGTTAATGATATTACTATGCTAGCCACTGCACCGAACTTTGAGACAAAGACCAACGGTGCTACCCATATGGGTAATGATGATATTATGATCATCAACGAGATCGGGCATGTGAAGATTATCGATGTATCTTGTCCAAACCAGCTCATAAACATCATGAAATGGATTATGGAGGGGAACAAAGGTCTTGTCTATGTAAGAATTATGCGTTCTCCTTCTGCAGTTCTCTATACTACTGATACTGATTTCGTCTATGGAAAAGGGTATTTCCTGCGAAGCAGCGAAGCGTCAAGAGCAGTAATAGTCTCAAGCGGTAGAGGTGTCCACGAGGCACTCAGCGCAGCTGATATTCTTAAAGAGAAAGGTATAACTACCGACGTGATTGACATGCCTTCTGTTGATGAAAAGTTGATGAAGGAGCTCTATATTTCAGGTAAGACTGTCGTATTTGCAGAACAAAATAACGGCTACCTTTGGGCTGAGTTTAGAAAACGTATGTTCAACAATAAGTTGAACAAGACTGGTACATTCTTCGCTCTTAATGCAGAGGCTGCCGGGAACAGACCTCAATATATCCACTCTGCTCAGTATAAAGAACTGATCGCACAGTTCAAACTGACACCTGAGGAAATTGCTTCTGAAATTATGTTTACGCTTTTGTAGATAAGACATTTTCGAATTCTATAGGGAGAGCTGCTAATTCCGCAGCCTTCTGATTCCCTTCTGATTGCTTATAAAACAGCTTGATGAATTTTGATACTGATAATGCGATCAGAAGGGATCAATATTGAAAAGCCACATGTGGTGTGGATAAGGGGAGTGATTTATGAAAGGTTTTGTAATTGTAGAACCTGGGACCTCTCGGGTTGCTGATGACCTAGCTAACCCGGTTATGAGACCCGATGAAGTTATTGTACGCATCAAAAGGGTTGGGTTCTGTGGAACTGATCTGAATACATATAGAGGGAAAAGTCCTCTGGTAACATATCCGCGGATCCCAGGACATGAGATATCAGCTGAGATCGTTGAGATTGGGTCACTGGTCCCAACTGATTTCACAAAAGGCGATAAGGTCTCTGTGCTTCCCTATACTACCTGCGGACATTGCTGGCCCTGTCTTCATGATCGGCCAAATGCATGTAAGGATAACGAGACTCTTGGAGTACTACGAGATGGCGGGATGACTGAGTTTCTCTCTGTTCCTTATACTAAATTGATCAGAAATCTGGATTCTCTCTCATTTGATGAGATAGCGCTAGTTGAACCGCTGGCCGTTGGATTTCATGCTGCAAGAAGAGCTGAACCTTGTGAAGGTGATACCATGTTAGTATTCGGTTGTGGTATGGTTGGTCTTGGAGCCATAGCCAACGGGGCGATCCTTGGAGCTAACGTTATTGCAGTTGATATCGAAGATAGCAAGCTTGAGCTGGCCAGGAAATCTGGGGCACGGTATACCATAAACTCTTCTACTGAGGATCTAGGTGCGCGGTTAGCAGTGATCACTGATGGTCATGGTCCGAATATCGTTCTTGAGGCAATCGGACTCTCTTCGACTTATACTGGTGCAGTCGATCTTGTCTCTTTCGGTGGCAGGGTGGTTTATGTCGGGTATGCAAAGAACCCGGTTGAATATGAGACAAAGAAATTCGTCATGAAAGAGATACAAATTAGAGGATCCAGAAATGCTGTGAAGCAGGATTTTTCGGACGTACTGGAGGCGCTGAAGGACTCCAAACTGCCTGTGGATGAATTGATTACTCAAATCGTACCGCTTTTGGAGGCTGGAAGTGCTCTTGAGTATTGGAATGAGCATCCGGGAAGCGTTTCCAAGATACTTGTTTCTATGGACTAATAGACTTTTTCGGCTATCAGAGAAGCTCATGAGAAGTCTGGTGAAGATTGGATAACCTGTACAAGAAAATTGAAATTAATTTATCAACCAAACAGAAAGAGGACAGTTCTGCCCAAATCCTGCTTAACTAACAAAAAGTAACGAGAATTGTGGAGACTCTTTACGTTTTTTTATTCTTCGAGAAAACGATAACCATAAATTAAAATCCCTCTGAGGGAGTAATTTTTTTTCTAGGGTTTTCTTGAGATCTTTTACTGATTGATCTTTTGTCAGGCTGGATGTTTTCCAGTTGCTGAGAACATGCGTAAATTAAGTCCCTGTTCTTCACAGAAAGCACGTTGGCTCAGACCACTCTCATGCCAGAGTTGTAAATGATAAATTCGCTCTTCTGTTCGTTAATATTATACTATAGATTTTTCATGGGACTATTTTTATTCTTTTTTCTGCGGCATTTTATTTTACACTTCAAAGCCTTTTTGAAAAGAATTATCTGTCTTTACATATGTTTAAACCAAGTATATAATCGTAACATATTATCACAATTATAATTAACGGGAACAAAAGTATGCCTATTAGTAAGATCGACAATAAAACTCTACGCCAAAAAGTCTTTGAACAGATAAGAGGATCTATCATGTCGGCAGAGATGGAACCTGGTGAGAGTTTAAGTCTACGCAAACTTGCTGATAGCCTTGGCGTCAGTATTATGCCGGTCAGGGAAGCCTTGTGGCAGTTAGAAACTGAGAAAATAGTCGTCATTGAGAGCAACAAAAAAATGACTATTAACAGGCTCAGTACTGCGGAGATACAGGAAATATTTGACATTCGTCTGATTCACGAATCCAGACTTGTAGAAGTCAGTTGCCAGAACAGGAGTAAAAAAGTAATCGACCAACTTACATATCTACTTGATAAGATGAAAAATTCGGATACCAAGAATAAGAATTATCTGCATTGGAACAAAGATTTCCATTTTCTCATTTATAGCAACGCCGAATTGCCGATAACCCTGTCCATAGTCAATAATTTATGGCTACGTTTGGCTCCATATTTCGGCTTACGAGAACCTGATAAGAATATCTTTGCCGATATAGCACCCCATGAACTAATGGTTGAGGCTTTTACCAATGGAGATTGTGATGTTTGTATCCGCGGATTGAAAGATGACCTTCTGGAAACACAGGATTATATACTAAAACATATCTGATTATCAGAAAACTCCAGTATCCCATGGCCACGACAAACGCAGCCGCTCATCCACACTTCGTGTATACCTTTCATTTAGATACATACACTTTTTCCAGCCAGAGTACCTGTCGAGAATGCTGCCTGCAGGTTATATCCACCAGTATCCCCATCTATGTCCAGGATCTCACCAGC
>Ga0307989_1001543_pt1 | contig 12161 bp, 13 predicted proteins | sample EllFjometagen185_FD_203164 | JGI IMG/M metagenome (GOLD analysis project Ga0307989, IMG submission 203164) | Marine microbial communities from Ellis Fjord, Antarctic Ocean - #185 | ecosystem: Environmental > Aquatic > Marine > Unclassified | place: Southern Ocean | collected 2014-10-08 | reverse complement strand
TATACCGATCATCATCATAAATGGAATATGGATGGAGAAGAAGCCAATTCAGGAAACTTAAACATTGAAGTAATTAAAAAAGCAATTGAAATTATAGTTAAACCAGCAATTAAAGACAAATACTTTAAAGGACAGTGACAAAATGGAAAGAAGAAAAATCAAAAGTACAAAAGAAAATCCTTCATTGTTAGGATTTGGTTGTATGAGATTCCCAACAATTGATGGAGAAATTGATATCAAAGAAACAAAAAGAATGATGGATTATGCATATTCAAAGGGTGTAAATTATTTTGATACTGGATACCCTTATCATGATGGAAAAAGCGAACTTGTTATAAGAGATATTTTATCTCAGTATGACAGGGAAACCTTTTATCTAGCAGATAAACTTCCTCTTTGGGATTGTAAAGTTGAAGAGGATATTGATAGAATATTCCAGGAGCAACTTGAAAAATGTGGAGTAGATTATTTCGATTTCTATCTAATTCACGCTGCCAATAAAAAAAGTCTACCTCAAATGGAAGAAATGAAAGTTATTGAAAAACTTGAAAAGTATAAAAAAGAAGGAAAAATACATCGCATTGGATTTAGTTTCCATGATAATCTAGAAGCATTTAAAATATGGGTAGACCTATATGACTGGGATTTTGTACAACTACAATTAAACTATATGGATATTGATCATCAACAAGGAATTGAAGGGTATGATATCCTTACTAAAAAGGGAATTCCTGTAATTGTAATGGAACCAGTAAAAGGTGGAGGCCTTGTAAAATTCAATGATGAAATTGAATCATTATTTCTAGATAGAGACAAAGAAGCATCAATCGCCTCTTGGGCCTTTAGATGGGTAGGTTCTCTTCCGAATGTAAAAGTAATTCTCAGTGGAATGAGCACTATGGAACAAGTAGAAGATAACTTAAATACTTTTGAAAATTTCATCCCATTAAATCAATCTGATATAGATTTAATCAAAATAGTAAGACAAAAAATTTTATCATTGTCTAAAGTTGATTGTACATCATGTAATTATTGCATGCCTTGTCCTCATGGAGTTAATATTCCTGGTAACTTTAGATTATTTAATAGTTATGCAATGTATGAAAATATAGGTCACACTAGTTGGGCATATGGAAATCTTGAAAAAGCCTCAATGTCGGCTGATTTCTGTATTGATTGTGGAGAGTGTTTGCCAAAATGCCCTCAACAAATCGAGATTCCAACGGAATTAAGAAATATGATAGAGTACTTCAAAGAAAATGACATCATTAAATAATAAAATTGACGAGGTTGTGGTAGTTGAAGGCTACCATGACCTTGCTAAATTAAAGGCTATTTATAAAGACATTGACGTATACATAACGAATGGTAGTGAAGTGAGCAATAATACTCTTAATGAATTAAAGAAGCTTAATGATTCAAGAGGGATAATTTTGTTCTTAGATCCTGATTTCCAGGGAGAGAGAATAAGAAGAATAATTAATGATTTTGTTGGACCAACAAAACATGCTTTTCTTAATAAAAAAGATTGTATTAATAAGAATAAAACTAAGGTCGGAATTGAACACGCTAATGGTGAAAAAATAAGAACAGCATTAGCTTCATTCTTTACTGTCAAAAAAGAAGTAAAATCAATGATTAAACTTAATGATTTATATCAATTAAATTTAATTGGAAAACCAAACTCAAAACATTATAGATTAGTGTTAGGTGAGGAACTGGGAATTGGCTTAAACAATGGTAAAACACTACTAAATAAATTAAATATGTTTGGAATAAAACTTAAGCAAATAGAAGCTATATTAAGGAAGTGATTTTATGTCAAAAATCGGAACAGTAAACAGTACAAAAAGTGCTATAAGTAAACATGATTTTCATATCAAAAAAAAGTTCGGACAAAACTTTTTAGTTGATCAAAATATCTTGCATAAAATCGTTCATATTCCTGATTTAACAGAAGAGACTTTAGTTGTCGAAATAGGTCCAGGATTTGGAAGTCTAACAGAACATCTGATTAGTCATTCAAAGCACGTTTTGGCATATGAAATTGATAAAGATTTAATACCTATATTATTAGAAAATTTTTCGGATAAGAAATTAACAATAATTAACAAGGACTTCCTAAAATGTGATATTGATGAGGATATAAAATCATTAGATATAACATATGACAAAGCAGTCGTAGTAGCCAACTTACCTTATTATATTACTACTCCAATTATTCTGAAGATTATTGAAGAATCTAACATTCTAAAACAAATGGTTTTAATGACACAACAAGAAGTCGCACAAAGGATCACTTCAAAACCAAGTACAAAAGATTATAATTCATTAAGTATTGCGATCCAGTACAAAACTAAAGCAACTATTGCCTTAAAAGTACCTAGAACAGTATTTATCCCCGCACCTAATGTGGATAGTGCAATTGTAAAACTTGATATTAGAGAAAATATTGAAAAGAAACCAATATCTGAGAAATTATTTTATGAAGTAGTGAGATCCTCTTTTGCACAAAGAAGAAAAACACTTGTTAATAATCTCCATAACAAATATGGGATAAGTAAAGCGGAATTGGCAGAGATACTTATTGAAGCCAATCTAAATCCTCTAATAAGGGCCGAGAACCTAAGTGTGAGTGATTTTATTAATATATCTGATATCTTACACCTAAACAAATAAAAACATTTAAAACAGAGGATTTCTCTGTTTTTTTGATTATTTTTAAAGTGTGGTAAAATGAGTGTGTGGATAAAGACTTAATCGAGGTGATTGAATTGGTTAAAGAAAAGGCATATGCAAAAATAAATTTATTCTTAAATGTTGTTAAAAAGCGATTTGACGGATATCATGACTTAGAAATGGTTATGGCATCTATCGATTTGTTTGACGTGTTAACATATAGAAATAATGACACAAAAAACATCATTATAATCTCAGATGTAGAAATAACTACAAGTTTAGAGGACAATATTGTATATAAAGTAGCAAAATTGCTAAAAACTCAATTTAATATTGATCAAGGGGTTACTATCAATATTGAGAAGAAGATTCCAATTGCAGGTGGTCTTGCAGGAGGTAGTGCAGATGCTGCTGCAACTTTTAGAGGATTAAATAAACTGTGGAAGTTAAAAATGTCTCTTGACGATATGGCTAATCTTGGCGCAGATTTGGGTGCAGACATTCCATTTTGTATTTATAACAAATTATGTGTAGCACGTGGTAAGGGAGAAGAGCTGTTATTTTTAGATAACAAATTAAAAATGCCTATATTGCTGGTTTATCCTAATATAAAAATGAGCACTAAAGAGGTATTTAGTAAAATAAAAATCGAAGAAATCAAAGAACACAAAATTAGCGATATGACTTCAGCAATTTTTAATAGTAACTGTGAATTGATGATTAGAGAGTTACACAATTCATTAGAATCAATTGCTTTTGAGATGGAACCTAAGATTGAGATAATAAAGTCAGAAATGATTGATTTAGGTTTAGATGGAGCTTTAATGAGTGGTTCTGGTTCATCAGTTTTTGGTGTATCAAAGGATAAAAACAAGCTTCAATACGTATATAAAATAATGAGTGATGATTATTTTAAATTATTAACAAAAATAAGATAACCTTAAATTAACCATAAAAATATTATTTGTAACCGCTTTTACCATGTGGTATAATTTAAGTAGGAAAGTCATGAATGCGAGGTGGTATGATGAATATAACAGACGTTAGAGTCAAAAAATTTAATGGACAGAATCGATTAAAAGCAATTGCAGCAATAACTATTGACGAATGTTTTGTTGTTCATGAATTACGCATAATCGATGGAAAAGCAGGATTATTTGTTGCTATGCCAAGTAGGAAAATGCCTAATGGAGAGTTTAAGGATGTTGCACATCCTATAAATCAAGAAACTCGAAATACTATCGAAGCTGCAGTAATTGAAGCTTACAACTTGTTAGAAGAGGAATAGATAGCATAAAAATGCAACTTTTTCGTAAAGTTGCATTTTATTTTTGCTTTTTTTGGAGTATGATGTTAGTGTAATGTGTACAATAAAACAAAATTTAATTGGAGGTCTTTTTAGATGGCAGTCTTAGAAGGTGTAAAAGTAAAATTATTTAGTTTAAGTGCTAATAGAAGATTAGCAGAAGAAATTTCTAAGTGGTCTGGAATTCCGCTTAGTAAAATAGATTTAGAACGTTTCGCTGATGGTGAAATCGGAGTAAATTTAGAAGAAACAGTAAGAGGACATCATGTATTTTTAGTTCAACCAACTCATGATCCTGTAAACGAAAACATTATGGAATTACTTATTACAATTGATGCAATGAAAAGAGCTTCTGCGAAGAATATTAACGTAATAATGCCTTATTATGGATATTCAAGACAAGATAGAAAAACAAAATCTAGACAACCAATTTCAGCAAAACTAGTAGCAAATCTTTTAGAAGTAGCTGGTGCTACAAGGGTTATTGCAATGGATTTACATGCTGCTCAAATCCAAGGATTCTTTGATATTCCAATTGATAATTTCAGAGCAATGCCAATTTTAGTAGAATATTTTAAGAATAAAAATTTCCAAGAAGAAATAGTAATTGTTTCTCCAGATCATGGTGGAGCAGTAAGAGCTAGAAATATGGGACAATACATGAACGCTCCTATTGCAATAATAGATAAAAGAAGACCAAAACCAAATATAGCTGAAGTAATGGGTATAGTTGGGGACGTTGAAGGGAAAATCGCGATTATTATAGATGATATAATTGATACTGCGGGGACAATTACAGCTGCAGCTGTTGCGGTAATGGATGCAGGAGCTACAAAAGTATATGCTTGTTGTACGCATCCACTTCTTTCTAAACCTGCAATTGATAGAATAAATAAGTCTCCATTAGAGGAAGTTGTATGTACTAATACAATTCAATTACCACTCTTTAAAAAATCTCCTAAGATTGTGCAACTTAGTATAGGAAATCTCTTAGCACAGGGAGTTTTAAACATATTAGGCGACAAGCCTTTAAGTAGTTTATTTGAATACAATGGTAAAGTAAAAAAATATGAATAAGATAAGTAGATACTGTAGAAAGTATCTACTTTTTTTATGTAAAAAATGGTATAATATTTATTGGAGGTGGAACGATGGAAATATATATTATAGCACTACTTGGAGTAGCCATTATTCTTTTAATCAGTATATTAATCGTTAACTTAAAAAAAGGAAATAACTCCGATGAAAACATCATTGATGAGATAAAAGATAATCTTAAGGAAGAGAATTATAAATTATCAAACACAATGGTTAAAGAATACGGAGATTTAAAAGTAGAAATAGCAACTTCAATTGGAAAAGGGAGTAAAGAGAATATTAAAGACTTGAATGAGTTCAAAGAAGGCTTGAATAAAGACATCTTTGATAGTTTTAATGCTCTTAATATAAAAATTGAAGAACAGATGGAAAGAATCAATAAAAAAGTGGAAAATCGCTTAAGTGAAGGATTTGATAAAACAAACAAAACCTTTACAAGCATCGTGGAAAGACTTTCAAAAATAGATGAAGCACAAAAGAATATTGAGAAGTTATCAACAGATGTTGTATCTTTACAAAATGTTTTAACTGATAAAAAAACTAGAGGGACTTTCGGAGAAGTGCAATTAAATCATATTTTGGTTTCAATTTTTGGAGAAAACAATGAAAAGATATTTAAAACACAGGTAACATTATCGAATGGAAAAATTGCAGATGCATTATTACATATTCCAGATCCTATGGGAGATTTAGCAATAGATTCTAAGTTCCCACTGGAAAATTATCAAAGAATGGTAGACAGAGACTTAAGTGAATCCCTCAGAAATGAAGCGACAAAGAAATTTAAGTCGGATTTAAAAAAACATGTCGATGATATTTCATCTAAATATATCATTGCAAACGAGACAAGTGATCAAGCAGTTATGTTTGTGCCTGCAGAGGCAATATTTGCTGAACTTAATGCATATCATCAAGATATTATTGAATATGCACAAAAAAGAAAAGTATGGATAGCTTCACCAACTACTTTAATGAGCTTTTTAACAACTGTACAGGTGTTATTGAAAAACTTAGAGCGTGACAAATTCTCAAAAGAAATTCAAGAGCAACTTATTAAATTAGGTGTTGAATTTAATCGTTATCAAGAAAGATGGGATAAACTATCAAGAAACATTGATACTGTTGGAAAAAGTGTTAAAGAAATACATACTACAAGCAGTAAAATAGGTAAAACATTCAAAGATATTTCAAATGTAAAAGATATTGAATCTCCAGTGATAGAGGAACTAGAATAATAAATATTGACAATTAACATGAATTTGTTACTATATATGTATAAACGATGATTGGACAAGTAATACTTAAAACTGTATTAAGCGATTCTAGGATGGTGAAAGCTAGATTATAAGATAAGTATGAATAACACCATGAGTGATGGAAGAATTAAGTAGAACCATCCGTATTCCTGCGTTAAAGGATTGAGTGCTTTTGAATTAAGGTGGTACCGCGGAAATATTTTCGTCCTTGAACGTTTGTTTGAGGGCGTTTTTTATTATAAAAGGAGTGATGAATTTGAAAACAACAGTAAAAGAACTCTATAGTAAATATTTAGAGTTAGATCAACAAGAAGTAACATTATATGGTTGGATTAGGAATAATCGAGCACAAAAAGAGTTTGGATTTATCAATTTGAATGATGGAACATTCTTTGAGACAATTCAAGTAGTTTATGAAAATGAATTTCTTGAAAAATTTAAAGATGTCCAGAAGTACAGAGTGGGTAGTTCAATAAAAGTTACAGGTATTTTAGTGAATACACCTGAAATGAAACAACCATTTGAAATTAAATCAAGACAGATGGAATTGATCGGTGATTCTCTTGAAGACTATCCTATACAACCTAAGAGACATTCAAGAGAGTTCTTAAGGGAAAACGCACACTTAAGACCTAGAACAAATTTATTTTCTGCTGTATTTAGAGTAAGAAGTTTGTTGAATCACGCTATTCATGTATTCTTTCAAGAGAGAGATTTCATACATGTTGCAGCTCCTTTGATCACTGCAAGTGATGCTGAGGGTGCTGGTGAAACATTTAAAGTAACTACATTAGATTTAGAGAATATACCACGTGATGAAAGTGGAGAAATTGATTATAAAAAAGACTTCTTTCAAAAGAAGGCTAACTTAACAGTATCTGGACAACTTCAAGCAGAAGCATTTGCCCTCGCTTTTAAAGATGTATATACATTTGGACCAACATTTAGAGCAGAAAACTCAAATACAACTACTCATGCAAGTGAATTTTGGATGATTGAACCAGAAATTGCATTCGCAGACATCCATGATGATATGCAACTAGCTGAAGATATGGTTAAATTTGTAATTGATTATGTTATAAAAAAAGCTCCAAAAGAGATGGAATTCTTTAATAAATTTGTTCAAAAGGGATTACTAGATAAGCTAAACCAAGTGGTTTCCAGTGATTTTGTTAGGATTACACATAAAGAAGCAATAGATGTTCTATTAAACTCAAAAAAATCATTTGAAAATAAACCAGAACATGGAAAAGACCTTGCAACTGAACATGAAAAATATCTAGTTGCACATTTTGATGGTCCAGTTTTTGTTATTGATTGGCCAAAAGATATAAAAGCCTTCTATATGCGCTTAAATGATGATCTCGAAACAGTTGCCGCTATGGATTTACTTGTTCCAGGTAGTGGGGAACTAATTGGGGGAAGTCAAAGAGAAGAAAGACTTGAATATTTAGAAAAAAGAATGGATGAAATGAATGTTCCTAAGGAAGATTTATGGTGGTATTTGGATCTACGTAAGTACGGTGGATGCAAACATGCCGGATTTGGACTGGGATTTGATAGAATGTTGATGTACATCACTGGTGTTGAAAACATTAGAGATGTAATTCCTTTCCCAAGAACACCTAGAAATTGCGAATTTTAAGCAAAAAAGAGACTCTCTCACGAGAATCTCTTTTTAATTATGTTATTTTTTAGTCGCTTTCAATGTTTCAGCTATTGTAGCAGTTAATCCTGTAATACTTTGTAAATCAGATGGAATTATCAATGTTGTTGATTGTCCATTTGCTACTTGTACCATAGCTTTGTAAGCTTCTAATCGTAAGAATGCTTCACCTGCTCCTGCTTTATTAATCATTGTAATACCTTTCGCAGTTGCATCTTGTACTTCGATAATCGCTTGGGCTTTACCTTCTGCTTCTTTAATTCTTACTTCTTTTTCAGCTTCAGCTCTTAAGATTGCAGATTCTTTGTCACCTTCTGCATTTAAGATAGATGCTCTCTTATCACCTTCGGCAATTAAGATTGATTGACGACGTTCACGTTCAGCACGCATTTGTTTTTCCATTGCTTCACGGATATCTTTTGGTGGAATGATGTTTTTAACTTCTACACGGTGAATTTTGATTCCCCATGGGTCTGTTGCTTCATCTAAGATGATTCTCATTCTACTATTAATTAAATCACGAGAAGTAAGTGATTCATCTAATTCAAGTTCCCCGATAATATTACGCAATGTTGTAGCAGTAAGATTTTCAATTGCTCTCATAGGGTTACGAACACCGTAAGTAAACAATTTAGGATCTGTTACTTGATAAAATACAACTGTATCTATTTGCATAGTTACGTTATCTTTTGTGATAACTGGTTGTGGTGGAAAATCCACTACTTGTTCTTTAATGGATACTTTTTTTGTAATTCTGTCAATGAATGGGATAATGAAATGTAATCCCACTGATAATGTTACATGATAAGCACCTAATCTTTCGACAACAAAGCGATTTGCTTGTTGAACGATTGTAAATGCAGAACCAATGAATACTAATACTAGGATTCCTAGTACAATTAATGCAATAACTCCAAATGGCATAATAATCCTCCTTATTTATTTCTTATTTTATTTTTAAAACGGGTAATTTATTCCTGTGAATCTTAGTTCTGTTTCAGATAAATAGTCCCTAATTGTTTTTTTCTTCTTAGTAAACGAGATAAGCGCTATATCTATGGCGATTCCCGCAGAGAAAGTGAAAAGCCAAAAAACAGTTTTCCATAAAAATTCTCTCAGTAACAATGTGAACCATGTTATTTTACCATACAATTCAATTTTCATAAATCTTCGTCCAAATGTTTGGCCTCTTAAGATTAAATTGTAGAAGTAATTGATAATGCTATAACTAATAAAGAAATATAGTACCACATTAAGATAATATGCTAATATCATCGAACTATAATCGACATTATCAGTATTGAAATCATCTCTTAAATTATCTGACAATGTAGTGTATTCTTCTGTAGTTATTTGGTCCAAGTCTCTTTGTGATCCTAAATCTGTAAGTGATGTGTAATAATCATCCAAATTTACTTGATAAATTGCGAAATTTTCATCGTAATTAGGATAGTCTGATTTTAATAAATCACCTACAAATAAAGAAAGCAAGATACTTAGTGTTAAAATTATTGGCATAGAATCTACTAAAAAGGCAGCTAAGCGTCTAAAAAACCCTACTCTCATGAAATTCTATCAACAACAAGTTTAACGCCTTCGATAGCAAGAACTTCTACTTTCTCATCAATAATAATATCTTCATCTCCTGATGAAATAGCTAGCCAAAACTTACCGTCAATTTTTACTTCTCCTCTTTCACCTACATTAATATCTTTGGTACAAACTGCAACTTTTCCAACTAGTCTATCGGTGTTGGTGCTTATTACATTTGTTTTAAGATAATTTTTAACAATAGGTCGAACACTTACTAATAATATTATTGAAACTAAAATGAATGCTATTACTTGTCCGATAGGGTGTAATCCTACTAAAGCTAAAATGAAAGCAATTAGCCCACCTGCACTAAACCATATACTAGCTAAATCCATTGTGTTAATCTCAATTATTGCAGCTAATATAATTACTGCAAACCATACGATAATCATAATCTCTGACATAATTACACCTCCGGTTGATTCAGATCAATAAGTAATGCTGAATCATGTTTGCTCCAGGAAGTTTTAAATTTATAAGATTTGTTATCCCCTAAATCTACACCAACTAATGAAGCAATCTCTTTCATGAATTTTTTGTTACATACCCTAGCATAACTAGGTTTTACTGTAATCTTATGTCTTTTCTCTTCTGGGATTACTCCTAATTCATGTTCTTCTTTGGAAATCGGCTTAACAGCGATCTTTTTCGTGCCAGTATCTACGCCTAGTAATACACTAAAGGCATGATTGAAATGGGAACTAGCAGATTTGTTAAGTGTAATATTAGATTCGTACAACGTAGCTACGCCATCTTTAGGTTTTTTTGAAGCCCAAATATATGACATAATTTCACCTCCTAAATAATTTTTATAACCGTTATAACATTATTATACCTTTGAATATAAAAAAATACAAGAAAATTATTTTTAATTATTTATATTTATTGGTGATTATGCATTATAATAAATCTTAATTGTTGTGAGGAGTGTTATCTGTGGAAAAAAGAATTAATAATAGTTTTGAAAAAAGTTTGCAAAAGAATTATAAAAAGGCTATTTGGAGTAAGTTTACTAAAGGAATTAGAAAATATAGTCTAATTGAAGATGGGGATAAAATTGCTATTGCAATGAGTGGGGGTAAAGACAGTCTTTTACTTGCAAAATTGTTCCAAGAATTAAAAAAGCATCCAAAAATGAATTTTGAAATAGAATTTATAACTATGGACCCTGGGTTTAATAAAAGAAACTTGGACCTTATTATGAAGAATTCTAATTACCTTGAGATACCAATTAATATTAAAGAATCAAATAACTTTAACATAATCGAGAGTATATCTAAGGACAATCCTTGTTATTTATGCGCAAGAATGCGTAGAGGTTTTCTATATAATATGGCTAAAGAAAGAGGATGTAATAAACTTGCTCTTGGTCATCACTTTGATGATGTGATAGAGACAACTTTGTTAAATATGCTTTATGCTGGAACTTTTGAAACAATGCAACCAAAAGTCACAAGTAAGAATTTTGAAGGAATAGAGCTAATTAGACCCATGTACTTAATACACGAACAAGATATAATTGATATTATGAAAGAAAATGATATTGAAACGATGGGATGTGGTTGTGAAATAGCGACATGTAACATCTCAAGCAAAAGGCAAGAAGTTAAGAAGCTTATTAAAGAAATGAAACTAAAATCTAATGATATCGACAAAAACATCTTTAGATCAGCCGAGAATGTAAATCTTGATAATATTGCTAGGTGGCGAAAAGATGGTAAGGAATTTAGTTCATACAATAGCATTGATGAATAAAAAAAGCACATTTGTGCTTTTTTATTTTCCAAGACAGAACTTTGAAAACAATTCATCCAATAAGCTTGTAGTTGAAGTGTCTCCAATGATTTCGCCTAATGTGCTCCAAGCGTTTTTTAAATCAATTTCCACCATATCAATTGGCAATGAATCCTTTATTGCTTTTATTGAATCAACTAATGAATCTTGTGTTTCTTTTAGTTTCCCTATATGTCTTGCATTAGATACATAAGTTTGATCTGTTAAATTAACTTCTCCACTAAGAAACATTTGTTTTATCATTGCCTCTATATCTTCAATTCCTGTTTTGTGAAGAGCACTAACAGCTATTGTGTGATCAAAATTATGATAAAGTTCTTTATTTAAATCAGTTTTATTTATAATAATAATTCTTTTCATATCTTCGGTAAGTTTAAGTAGTCTTTCGTCGTCGTCAGTTAGAGTTTGATTATTATCTAAGACAAATAGTATTAGTTCTGCCTCATTTATTACAGATTTAGCTTTATCAATACCAATTCTCTCGATGAAATCATCTGATTCTCTAATTCCGGCTGTATCTATCAGATTTAAAATTATTCCTCCAATATTTATACTACCTTCTACAATATCTCTTGTTGTACCTTTGATTTCAGTTACAATGGCTTTGTCTTCACGCAGAAGAGCATTTAATAAGCTAGATTTACCTACATTGGGTTTTCCTATTATTGCAGTTTTAACTCCATCTCTGATGACTTTTCCATAACTTGCTTTCTCGAGTAAGTTATTAATCTTAGACAGAAGATTTTCGATTCTTGGTTTCACTATATTA
>Ga0307989_1001542_pt1 | contig 12162 bp, 8 predicted proteins | sample EllFjometagen185_FD_203164 | JGI IMG/M metagenome (GOLD analysis project Ga0307989, IMG submission 203164) | Marine microbial communities from Ellis Fjord, Antarctic Ocean - #185 | ecosystem: Environmental > Aquatic > Marine > Unclassified | place: Southern Ocean | collected 2014-10-08 | reverse complement strand
GAGTTGTTTGAAAACATTTTATGTAACGCGCATCATTTACGGGAATTGCAAAGAGCATGGGAAATGGATAAATATAACTGGGCCAAAGCGATAATGATTTTGCTTTTAGATGCAAGCCGGGCGGTTGAAACACTCTAAATCTCGGAACCTCTTGGAAAGACTAAGGGATTTCAAGGACGATGTATTGTGTTTTATGGACAATGTAGATGTCGAGTTTACCAACAATCAGGGTGAGCGTGATATTCGCATGGTGAAAGTTCAACAAAAAATTTCAGGCTCTTTTCGAGCCATGAGGGGAGCACACATCCATGCTCGGATCAAAAGTTATCTTTCAACATGCTCCAAGAATGGTTTAGGAACTCGAGAAGCTCTTGAGCTTCTTTTTAACAATGAATTACCTGATTTTATAACTCATGCAGTGACACCTGCTGAATAGTTACCGGATTTTTACGGATATCAAACCCGCACCTGTTCCAGGGCTGCCTGTGCCAACGCTCCATCTAGTTGATAAAGGTATATTTCTCGGAATACTTTGAAACATACCTTTATCAACCGGTATCAAACGAAATCGAGAACAGTTCTCAAAACGTGGGCATTCTCCGGGTAGTGCATTGTATTTAAATTCATGTTGTCGATCTACGGTTCCCATTCGACCCATAGGAATATCACAAAGTTTATCACAGTTGACGGTCAGATCAACTGCGTCAACATAGTCTGGAAGTTTGACCTCTTTAGATGGGAGCGTGATTCCCGTCAGGTTTAAAAAGTAATATTCCTCTAAAAAACCTATTCGTAATATTTTCAACCGAAAGTGAAAAGATAATCCCCAGGGGGGCTAAATATTATTTTATCCATTTTGGTGACAGCCTACCCCACAAACCCTTATAAACATTAAAAAGGTATCACCTCTAGCATTGTATATATTATATTATCTGCAGTACTGGTATTAACCTTTTGATATCATGCCTAATTTAATGTTTTTATAATTTTTTGTGCAAATTTCAAATATCATTCAACTGACTGGGATTTCTTTTGGGATACGTATGAAATGGTCTTTTTTGAGCTAGGGTTTGGTCTGAGTTTTTCATTGTTAATCCGTCGATAAAATAAAGAATAACCAATATTGAACTGTTTTTACTGAGTCGATCCTGATATATTAACTTATTATCTTGGTTAATAAGAGCTTTTAATGTAATTCGAAGACAGACAATTATATTTAGATAACCGATTTGTTCAGAGCTAATGTAGTATTAAATTTACAGATTTTAAGTAGGTAAAAAGAAGTCAGGAGATTATGTTTATCAATTCAAAAAAACAAAATCAGCAGAATAGCTTTGAAATAATAAAAATAATAATTGCACTCATTTCTCTTCTTAGCTATTCCTCACCCGCTATATCTTCTGTACCGGATTTCGATACTCCTCAAAAAGTGTCTCTTCAATTGCAATGGAAGCATCAATTCGAGTTTGCCGGATTTTATGCTGCAAAGGAAAAAGGCTATTATAAAAATCTCGGATTGGAAGTTGAGATCAGACAATATGAAAGGAATACTGACGTCATAAAATCAGTTCTTTCCGGTAAAGCTACTTTCGGGACACAATCCAGTACTGTCATCAAGGAACGCATGCGGAATAAACCAGTCATGTTACTGGCCAATTATTTCAAACGTTCACCCTTAGTGCTAGTTACCAGTATTGATATCTATTCCCCTGAAGAATTGAAAGGTAAAATTGTCATGGGAGAGAAGCATGAAATTAATAATGCTGGCTTCGCCCAAATGTTTCGTAATTTTAAAATGACTCCTAATGACTTTGTTATCGAGCCTCATACCTTTTCAACTGATAAATTCGTTAACGGCGAAGTGGATGCCATGACTGTTTTTTTGACCAACGAAGTGTACCAACTCCGTAAAAGAAACTTACCCTTCAACATTATTGATCCTAATAATTATGGCGTTCCTTTCTATGATGTGAATCTGTTTACAGCAGAGGACTTTGCTAACAAAAATCCTGAGATTACCCGAGCCTTTATTAAAGCTAGCAATAAAGGCTGGAAGTATGCGCTTAAACATCCTGAAGAAATCATCGCGTTAATTTTAAAAAAATACAATTCCCAAAACAAAACAAAAAAACAACTCCAGTTTGAAGCCACAGAAACGTACCGTATCGTGCTGCCTGATATTTATCCAATTGGCTCAATTGACCCTATTCGGGTTATGAGGATTGAGGAGAGTTTCTTGTCAAAGACTGATGCCGGCAACATTGTAAAACCTGAAAGTTTCATTTTCGGCATGGATGAATCGAAAAAAATTCTTTTAACTCAAAAACAAAATGATTTCATAAAAAATCATCCAGTTATTCGAGTAGGAAATGAAGTTGATTGGCCCCCCTTTGATTTTGCAGAAAATGGTGTGCCCAAAGGTTACTCTATTGATATGCTCCATATGATCGCAAAAAAAACCGGATTGCATTTTAAGTTTGTGAATGGCTACGATTGGGATACTTTACTGAAAATGGGCAAGCGGCGTGAACTGGATCTGTTCCCCGCGATATGGAAAACAGAAGAGAGAAAGCAGTATATCAGATTTTTGGAACCCTATATGGATACGCCCTATATTTTAGTAGTTCATGAAAGCGAAGACAAAGTTGTTGATATTAATAGCCTTCATGGCTTGAAAGTAACGGGGATCAAGGGATTTGCCAGTACTAAGCAAATTAAGAAACATTATCCCGGAATACAAATCGTTGAGGTCGAATCAGCTATCGAAGGATTGCGGGCAGTTTCTTACGGTAAAGCGACTGCATATCTGGGTTCTATGGCTGAAACCAATTTCGCTATCGGAAGCAATTTGATTCATAATCTGAAGATAACCGGCGAGACAACCCTGGGGGGAAATATTGAGTCACCAAAGCTTCACATTGGCGTTCGAAAGGATTGGCCGGAACTTCAGGAGATTGTCCAGAAAGCGTTACACGCCATTACCCAGGAAGAAAAACGCAATTTACAGGCAAAATGGATTCAATTAAAGCCCAATGCAGAAAAGGGGGGAATTCAACTGTCCGATGAAGAAAAAGCCTTTATCAAAGCCAATCCCATTCTCCGAGTGGCCTATGATGTGGATTGGCCTCCTATGGAATTCTCCGATGGAGAAGGTGAAATGGAAGGTATTTCTGCTGATTACCTTAAACGAATCAGCAAATTGTTGGGAATCAGTTTTGAGATGGCCTCACCGCGCACTTGGAAAGAAATGTTGGAGGCTGTCAAATCAGGTGAACTACACTTTTTTACCGCGATAACGCCCACAGAACAACGTCGGGAATGGATGGAATTTACAGATTTTTATATTTACTTTCCCATAGTTATCGTCACCAGGAAAGAAGTACCATACATCGGAAATATGGAGGATCTGGCAGGAAAACCGATATCTGTAGTTAACGGGTATGCCGCGCACGATCTCTTATCGGCCGATTATCCCAATTTTCAATTGCTTCCAAGCCAGGGAGTAAAGGAAAGCCTTTCGATGGTTAAGAGTAGTAAGGCATTCGCTTATATTGGAAGTCTTGCTGCAATCAGCCATATAATGGGGCGGGAAGGAATGACAGATTTAAAAGTGTCAGGCAAAACACCATATACTTACGACATTGCTATGGGTGTTCACAAAAAAGAGGTTGTACTGTTGAATCTGTTGCAAAAATCCCTGGCAGCTATATCTGAACATGAGAGAAATGCAATTTACACAAAATGGATTGGTATGCCATTTGAAACAAAAGTAGATTATTCTCTTATCTGGAAAATTATCGCAGCCGCCATAGGAATTTTATTCCTTTTTTTCTATTGGAATCGCCGCTTGTCAAAGGAGGTGGCAGAGCGAAAACAGGTGGAGAAAGCATTAAAAAAAGCTAATGAAGAGCTGGAAACAAAGGTTGAAGAACGAACAGTAGATTATAAAAGAGCGAAAGAAGAAGCAGAGTTTGCTAACAAAGCGAAGTCAGAGTTTTTATCCAATATGTCTCATGAAATAAGAACGCCAATGCATCAAATACTTAGTTTCTCACAATTTGGTATTTCTAAGTTTAATAAGGTAAAACAGGAAAAGCTCTTATATTATTTTTCAAAAATCGACATCATTGGTCGAAACCTACTATCATTACTGAACCAGCTTTTAGACTTATCCAAACTTGAATCGGGTAAGATGGATTATGACATGAAAGTGATCAATCCACAAAAACTTATAAGCAATATAATTGGTGAATTTCACTCTTTGATAGATGAACAAGGGATAATTCTGGAAAAAAACATTGCCGGTTCTATTTCATTAATCAAATGCGATGAGATTAAAATAGGTCAGGTTGTACGTAATTTAATTTCCAATGCCATAAAATTTTCACCCAATGGCAAGAAAGTTATGATCTTGCTTAAATCAAGTGAGTTATCGATAAATGGCGAGCACTCAGACTCGGTTCCAGCTGTATTATTTACAGTTACAGACCAAGGAATAGGAATTCCCGAAAATGAATATAAAACGATATTTGATAAGTTTACTCAAAGCACTAAAACAAAGACAAACGCAGGCGGAACTGGATTAGGATTAGCTATTTGTAAAGAAATAACAACAGCGCACAATGGCAAAATATGGGCAGAAAATAATCCTGATGGCGGTGCAACCTTTAGTTTTATACTGCCATATGAACAAGAAATGAATTAATTATTGGCAAATCCCACATCTACCAATCTCACTTAGATTTTCAAGGGAGAAAAGGGGTCAAACCTCAAATTGAGAATTAAGAGTTTTGATTTTTCTTTTTAGTGTTTTGCTACTCTCAATTTTAACCTGTAAATGAGCAATAATGCTTCCAATTGCTGAACCTGATAAATTTATTTTCTCACCAATTGACCGATTACTTAGATTAGTTTGGTTTTTTATTAAAAATACTACTATATCTCTGCATTCCTTTTTTTCTAGTGAGGAATACCGAGTTATTTTGTTTTCCAAAATATTGAAATTTAATAACTTAGAAAGATGATCTATTAATTTATCTATATTTGCATCAAACTTAAGGCGATTGTGCTGTGTTAGATCAGGCTCTTTTTTTTCTTTAAGAAACTTGGTTTTGATATCGTTGATGAATTGTTCGGAACCAAAAATAAAACCATGCTTTACATCTTCCCATATGCTGTTGTCTTCATCTGAATAATTTTGAGCTTTCAATCGGTAAGAACAATTTCGATCTTTTGAAGTAAACTTTGATAAAATAAAATCAATTCTGAGCCAATCAGGAATATTTGCCGTTTTATAGGCGTAGGCCTTGTAACTACTCCATTCATAATCTACCAAATGAGCAACCATTCCAGCTCTTAATGGATTTCGATGTATATAATAGGATAGTCGCAATAGATAAGTTTCGTTTTCAACCAGAATACTTTTGAAACGTCCTTGAAAAAGGTGACCGTTTTGTTTATATCGTAAATTGAATCGGCGAGTGTACGTACTCCCAACCCATTGCATCGTTTTTGAGAGGTTTGCTTTTTTCGTTTTTAGTAGAATATGATAATGATTTCCCATTAAGACATAAGCATATATTTCAATGCTGAAAAGCATCGATGCTTTACCCAGGACTTCCAAAAACGTTTCTCGGTCCTGATCATCTTTGAATATGACTTGCCTTTGATTACCTCTGGAGAGGATATGATATATTCCGCCTTTATATTCTATTCTCCACTGTCGTGCCATAAATGACCATTATCTTTTAGAATTAATTCTTTATATCCATCGCCATACTATAAACATTATTATTTTAAAGCGAATCAAATATCAAATTGAGGTTTGACCCCATTCTACAAATTCTCCTATTATCTATTCCTGGAAATCAATTTTGACTTTATTGAAAGTATCGCTATTTATTAATAATTCTAAGGCACTACCGCTTAATGCATATGCAGTATCTGAAATTATTTTTAAAGCATGATTGGTGATAGTCGCATCGGCAAATGACTTTGTATGGAGTTCAATTCCTTCAGGTACAAGTGCCATCATTGGATGAATGGATGGAACCAACTGACTGAGATTTCCCACATCTGTCGAACCAATCCACAAAGGATCTCTTCCGATATCCTTACCGGGGGCAACTTCCAGCAAGTTATTATAAAAGACATCTTGTAAACTGTGGTTGGCTTTTAGGTTATCAATACTAGGCTCAAAATTATCAACAACCATTTGGCAGCCTGTTGCGATTGCTGCACCCCGTCCACAATTCTCCACCCGTTTTGTCAGTTCGGTGAGATAGGTGCGCTCTTGCGCTCTGACATAAAAATTAGCCTCTCCTGTTTCCGGAACAACATTGGGGGCTGATCCGCCTTTACTGACGACACCATGAATGCGACAACTATCAAGGACATGCTCACGTAGGCAGTTAATGCCATGAAATGTTAACATTACAGCATCCAGGGCATTAATACCCATTTCTGGTGCAGCCGCAGCGTGAGCAGCTTTCCCTTTAAACTTAAATGTGATGGCATCCAGGGCCATGGAGCGACAATCTATTTCCCACCGATCATAGGCATGAACCATCATCGCCAAATCAATGTCAGCAAACACATTTTGTATCCCCATGTCGACCTTGCAACTGAGCGTTTCTTCAGCAGGTGTCCCTAATATCACGATACTGCCTTCTAAACCAAATGCTCGCATACAATCGATTGTTATAAGTGCTGCCGCAACACTTACCGCTGCACTGGCGTTGTGTCCGCAACCATGTCCTATTTCAGGTAAAGCATCATACTCTACAATAAAAGCAATTCTGGGTGCCGATTTTCCAGATGCAAAATCCCCACGAAATGCTGTTTCAAATCCTGCAATATTATTTTTGACTTGAAATCCATTTTTTAACAGAATTTCTTGAATCAATTGAGACGATTTAAACTCTTGACCGCCCAATTCAGGAAAACCATGCAATGTTCTGGTAATATACTCCATTTCATATCGATATTTTTCCTGTGCCTGCACCATCGTAGGTTTAATGTGATCAAGGGATGTACTCAATTTTCCTCCATTGAAAAGAAGTTTAAATAGTTGGTACGAATGATCTTATAAAGGGCCTTTAAATTCGATAGAATGATCGTGCTGTCTCTGAAAAAATCTTTTTTGAAATTTCCAAAGCATATTTTTCGGTGATAGCGCCATCGGATACAAGTTTTTCAAATACCCGTGCCAGGCATTTTTTTAAATAAACCGTTCCAAACCAATATAATTCTGGGATGTTATGGCCATCAGTGCCAAACATGACCTTACTTAAGGGAGCCATTTCAAATAATTGAATCAATCGCGATTCTGCGCCTACACTAGCAAATGGTGTAATGGCGGAAATATCAGCCCAGACGTTTTGATACTGACTCACCAAGTATCCTGCTTCGGCAACATATGGATATCCACAGTGACAAATCACATATTTTGCCTTGCCAAAATGAGGATGGGTAAAAAGATCATAAAGCATTAATGGATTTGAGTGTCGGAGATCCATGATCGGTCCATTGCCAAAACCACAATGAATCTGCATCGGAAGATCATATTTCAAACAAAGCTCCAATGCCAGGTTTAGCATGTAATCTCGTACACCCTTTTCAGCAGCTTTATTGGATTTGTCCTGCATATGGGTATCATACTTTTGTTTGGCGGTTTCCTTTGTTAACACTTCAAAATTCAATCCGGTAAAATAGCCGGATACGGTTTTCAATGAAACGGCCTGGTATTTTTCAATACCGGCTTCAAGTGAGGAGAGGTAACTTTCAACAGTTTCTTTGAAAGCTAGTCCCTGGTCCAAATACTCCTGATAAAAGCTTTCAATTCTGAGGTTAACGAATTGATGGTTGGTCGGATTAATGGCGTAAAACTCATCTGGCTCTATTGAATAACCATGGACGGGAGCGTATGGATAACCGGTATCAATAATCAGTGTATCAATTTTAGCATCTGCGGCTAGCATTTTCCAATAAGCAGTCGGATCTGCTTTCATATATGAATTTCTTTTTTCAATGATAGCGGACTCATTGTTCGGATCCATATCAAACAACCGGGCCATCTCTATTATGGCAGATTTAAAAATCATCATATTCCTGCAATCTGCCAACTCGATGTTATCGAATGAAAAATTCCAATATCGTTCAAAAGGTTGATCTTCTTTGCTAGGTAGGAAAAGGTGACAATGATTGTCGACAACCGGCTGTTCCTCAAAATTAAATTTCATTTTCGACTCCTAAAATTTAGTGTAAAAGTGAAGCTTGGTATAGGATCTATAGGATGAGTTAATAGTGCTACATTATGCGGTGCTAAACAATTAGGCGAAAGAAGTATTTTTAGCCGAATGTACTACACTAAAGTATAAGAAACTAAATAAATAATGGGGAATCCAGTAGACAAGTTAATCACCGTCAAAGGGATAATTGAAAAAATGTAAATGATAAATTGGAACAGACAGGAAGTTGTGTTGGACTATAGATACTGATTGATTTTATAACATAAGCTGGTGCGGTTTTTGACATCGAATTTTTGAAAAATGTTTTGAATGTGTTTTTTTACTGTATGCAAACTGACAGACAACTCAATTGCAATTTCATCATTACGGCACCCCTTTAATACCAATTCCAGAACCTCTCCTTCTCTTTTTGTTAGCGGGTACTCCAATGTCATCTTTGGTAAATGCCATCGATTTAGGGTTTTATCTGGAACAATCACGACGGTCCATAATGTGTCATCGACTGGAAAATCTGGATGATCATGACGACTCAGTGTTTGCAGATGAACAGTAAATTGTTCAAAATCGTGTGTAAAAATAGTTTTAGTAAATCCCTGTTTTAAAGAGAGGAATGGATTGGACATAAATTCGGAAAAAAAGTGAGGGATTAATTTGACAGGATTCAAGTTGGGGTACAGTTTGCTTAAAATTGTTGTTGTGGCATTATTCTGATAATGAATATTGAGTTGTTCATCAATAACCGTAAATCCGATGGGAGAAGACGTAGAGAAATATTCGAATACTTTTTTTTGAAACTCTAAATGGCTTATTTGATTATAGATTGATAATTCCCGTGAGATATAATCCGCTAGAAATTCCATAATTATTTTATCCCTGCGATCAAAGGGTGGTTCATGTATCGAGCGTAACATGGCGATGCCACCGATCAGTTTTTTACCATCCATCAAGAAGGTTCCGAGTTCATAATGGATATTATGATTTTTTAAAAAACGATCAAAATAGTGTGATTTTTCAAAATGCTCCCGCGATATAATATCTTCAATCAACAAAACTTTACGCTTTAAAAAAGAGTCACCTTTCATATTTAAGGGATGAAAAAAATCGTACTTAAAAAAAACATCCTGATAGGCAGCTATAATATTTTGATCCAGATTAAGTGTCAGGGGGGCATATATGTTTTTATTTTGATCAATTAACCAGAATGTCAATTTGTCATAGCCAAATATGTCTGCCAGTGTTTTCATAACGGTCGTCCTAAATTGACTCGGATCCACACGTGTTTTTTCCAAAAAGTTGAGAATTTTGGATTTATCCCCACTACTTAATTCATTTATAGACATCTTATTTTTTTGTTGTCGCAGCTATTTGACTTGATGCTTTTCCAGAATATCAATCCATCTTTCTTTAGTAAATCAACCTCTATCACACCATTGTGAAATTGTCAGTTATCGTGTGCTGTCGACCATAAAATGTTTTTAAAGTCTATAAAATCAATATATTATATGATATGTATCAGGTTCTCTCTTTGGGATACTAATAAAATGGTCTTTTGGGCTGGATGTTTTATCTGGAAATCAATTTGAATCAGATAAAATTTTTTTACAGGAATTATGTAAACAGGATATTTCGGTCATAATTTGACAGGATATATATATACGGTCTATATACAACCCATATAAAAATTCACAACTAAGGTATATTAGGAAAGAAAAAAAGAAACTATTGGAAAGAAAATCTTTCTATACTTAATCGATAATAGTTGCTTAAAGCACAGGATTGCCCACTATAGCCATGAAATTAATATACGATCCGTGGAAGTTTGTTGAACTGTACGAGACTGATATTGGCCAGAAGCTATGGAAATTTCTATGCTTGCCAGCCAATATCATTCGCGCTGAAACAGCAATTGATCTTCGGCGAACATGTATTGAAGCACTCGAAAGGCCTTTGAATGATAAGTTTGAGCAGCAATTTCTGCGAATAATTGAAGAGGATAAAATAAAAGGGGAACTGAAATTTCTACGGTTAAAACAAATGATTGGTCACATGGTGGGGCAAATCATGTTATCCAGAGGGTTTGTCAGGGATAAACAGGGCGTAATTCTACCTAAGAAAAAAGAAGATCAGAAACGAGTGCTGTTTTTCAAAAAAGGGATACGGTTCACCAGAGAGTGAATTGAGTTTAACCACTAAAACGTTAAATATATTTAATGATAAAAAAAGGTATGCCGAAAATGGTATTTAATTTTGAAATTAATCGATCAGAGCTAGCAGGATCTTTGGGTGATTTAGGGACATTATTGCCAATGGCGGCAGGAATGATTTTGATTAATGGCCTCAATCCCATGGGCATATTTTTTTCGATTGGATTATTTTATATCCTGGCGGGGATTTATTTTGGTGTAACGGTTCCTGTCCAGCCCATGAAAGTCATTGGAGCATACGCAATTGCCACTGCAATGACCTCTCAGCAGATATTGGCCTCAGGTCTGTTGATGGGGGTATTTATGCTTATTATTGGGGCAACCAATTTGATTACCGTTATAGGCAAATGGGTGCCTAAACCTGTTATCCGGGGTGTACAGCTTTCAACAGGTGTGTTGTTGATGGCCGAAGGGGTCAAGTTCATGATCGGCACTTCCAGGTACCAACTATTTCTCCAGATGGCCGAGCCCTATTTATCTATTCAGAGGTTGGGATTTCTGCCGATAGGTATTGGTATTGGTATACTGGGTGGCCTGACAACATTGTTGTTATTGGATAATAAAAAATATCCTGCCGGGCTGGTGATAGTTTTGATAGGTTTGGTAATCGGTGTTATTTTGGGAACCCATATTGGATTTAAGGATATTCAATTTAGTGTGTTTCTGCCGGATATTATGCCCTTTGGATTACCGTCAAAAGTGGATTTTATTTTTGCCTTATTTGCCTTGGCCTTGCCTCAGTTACCCATGACAATGGGAAATGCGGTGATAGCAAATGCAGATCTTTCCAAAGATTATTTTGGAGAGAAATCAAAAAAGGTGACCTATCGATCATTATCGATCAGTATGTTTTTCGCAAACATCATCAGTTTTATTCTGGGGGGTATGCCCTTATGCCACGGTGCCGGTGGCCTGGCAGCTCATTATCGTTTTGGTGCCCGAACGGCAGGGTCGAATATCATTATCGGCGGCATATTTCTGATCCTGGCAGTGTTTCTTGGAAAACACACATTGGCTATTGTTCAATTAATTCCCATGTCAATTCTTGGTATTATGCTTCTTTTTGCAGGAAGCCAGTTAGCAATCACTATTTTGGACCTGAAAGAACGTAAGGATCTTTTTGTAGCTTTAATTATTTTAGGAATAACCTTCGCAGCCAATTTAGCCATCGGCTTTTTAGCTGGTATTGTTTTGGCCTACCTCCTAAAAAATGAACGGTTTTCTGTATAGAGTAGAGGGGTCAGAAAACCTTAAGATTCTAACCAGTGTTTAAAAAACATGGCTAAATCAACGAAATCATACATATTCAAGCGTTTTTTATATGGAAACACGGACTTCAAACTTGAATGACAAAAACCACTCCTAATCTTTCTTTTTTTTAATTCGTCAGTGAATAGAATGTTTCAGAAGCTAGGAAACGCCCTCAAGTTGTTTGTTAAATATCAGAAATCATGCTATAAAATTGAAATGATTCATCTTTGAAAAAGAAGCTCATTCACATAGGTTCGGGTTTAATCTTTTTTTTTTCTTTCTTTCTTTCTGTAATTAGTTGCGATACTATCTGTGATTAGTTTCGATACTATTGGTGTCGTTTAATTTTTTATGAAGGAAAAACAATCGAGTACGGCGTCGGATTTCGCCTCCAAGTATTTATGTTAAATGGTTAGGGATTTAAATGGAAAATAGATTTGTTCTGAAGAAATTTATTA
>Ga0307989_1001540_pt1 | contig 12165 bp, 11 predicted proteins | sample EllFjometagen185_FD_203164 | JGI IMG/M metagenome (GOLD analysis project Ga0307989, IMG submission 203164) | Marine microbial communities from Ellis Fjord, Antarctic Ocean - #185 | ecosystem: Environmental > Aquatic > Marine > Unclassified | place: Southern Ocean | collected 2014-10-08 | reverse complement strand
AATGAGACAGGTGTTGTCACCGGTTTCTCTGATAAAGCCTCATCAGCTAAAAGTGATATGGATTTCAAATCCCTGGCTCCCGATAAAGCCGGGCGTCGTATGGAACCTTTTTTAATTGATGTTCACCCTTCTTCAGTAAAAGACTTCCAATTATCCACCCATGAAGGTGAAGAGTTTATTTATGTCATGTCTGGATCTATCACTATTAGCTATGGTAAAGAGACCTACATATTAAATGAAGGCGATAGTATTTATTATGATTCCATTGTACCCCATCATGTTCACTCATTAGAAGACCACTCAGCTAAAATCCTAGCTGTTGTCTATGCACATTTATAGGAGATAAGAGTGAAATTATTTGAAGATACATTATATCAGCTCCTGGCTAAACAAACAGCTAAGTACAATGAAAAGGATTTTATTATATTTCCAGATCGGGGACTGCGATTTACCTATACGCAATTCAATGATCGGGTAAATCAATTGGCAAAAGGGCTTTTATCAATCGGAATCAAAAAAAATGATCATATCGGTATCTGGGCAACCAATGTTCCCGACTGGCTCACTTTTATGTTTGCTACAGCCAGAATTGGTGCCGTATTGGTAACCGTGAATACCAGTTATAAAACCCATGAGTTGGAATATCTGGTAAAACAGGCAGATTTAACGACACTCTGTATTGTAGATGGTTTTAAAGATAGTGATTATGTGAAAATGGTTTATGATTTGATTCCCGAATTAAAAACATCCCAAAGAGGACACCTATCTACTAAAAAGTTTCCAAAATTAAAAAACCTGGTATTTATCGGTCCGGAAAAACACCGGGGGATGTATTCTACCGCTGAATTGATTCTAATAGGATCACATATGGACGATTCTGTGTTAAGTGCCGCTGAAAAAGGTTTGGACTGTCATGATACTATTAACATGCAATATACCTCAGGCACGACAGGATTCCCGAAAGGTGTGATGCTATCCCACTACAATATATTAAATAATGGCTACTACATCGGCGAGTGCCAGAAGTTTACCGAAGCTGAAAGATTATGCCTGCCGGTACCGTTATTTCACTGCTTTGGGATCGTATTGGGCGTTTTGGCGATACTTACCCATGGCGGTGCGCTGGTGGTACAGGAAAACTTTGACCCGCTAGTGGTTCTGGCATCGATTCAAAAAGAAAAATGCACTGCATTATATGGTGTTCCAACCATGTTTATTGCAGAACTCAATCATCCGATGTTTGATATGTTTGATCTCTCTTCACTTAGAACTGGTATCATGGCGGGGTCTCCATGCCCAATGGAAATTATGCAGGATGTGATCAATAAAATGCATTGCAAGGATATTACGATTGCTTATGGTCTTACTGAAGCATCTCCCGTGATCACTCAAACCACAGTAGATGATTCAATCGAAGCCAGGGTTTCTTCAGTGGGAAAGGCACTGTCTGGTATTGAGGTTAAAATTGTTGATCCGGATACCGGAGAAGATTGCCCTCCTGATGTTCAGGGTGAAATATGTTGTCGGGGTTATAATGTCATGAAAGGGTATTATAACTTAAAAGATGCCACTGAAAAAGTGATCAATAAAGACAATTGGTTACGCTCCGGTGATTTGGGAATTAAATCTGAAGATGGCTATTTTAAGGTTACAGGAAGAATAAAGGATATGATTATTCGTGGAGGAGAAAACATCTATCCCAGAGAAATTGAAGAGTTTCTCTATAAGATGGATGGGATTTTAGACGTACAGATTGCTGCCGTTCCCGATGAGAAATATGGGGAAGTGGTTGGTGCCTTTATTAAAAGAATTAAGGATATTGATATTTCACCTGAAGATGTCATCGATTTTTGCAGGGGTGAAATTGCAAAATTTAAAATTCCGCAACATGTCTTTTTTGTAGACGACTACCCAATGACAGCCAGTGGGAAAATTCAAAAGTTCAAGTTAGGCGAAATGGCGAAACAATGGTTAACTGTTTAAACCAGTAACAACCTAAAATGATGAATGGAGGATCGGCCTCCATTCACAAGGTCACCTTCTTTTTTTTTGACTTTGAATCGTTAATCTCCTACTATTATCAAATAATACTCGATAGATAGTGCCTGAATGAAAAGTAAGTAATTTGGGGACATGACCATTTTATGCCAAGATTTAAATATTATAGTACTCGCTTGTTATGACGATTGCGAGACTCATAGCGAGAGCCAAATTACTAGATTGAAAGCAAATATTGACATTTTCGTCCAGACATTAAATAGAACTTCTAACACAGGAAGAAAATATGAATCCGGATGGCAACATACCTGAATTAATTGAAAAAGTAGCTATATCTGAATCGAGTCATCAATTTTCTGATGAAATATTTAATAATACGCTACAACTACTGTCCTTTATTGCACTGGCTGATGAGGATCTATCTAGTGAAGAGTTTAAGATTTTAACAGATCTCAAAGGAAAATTGGGATTTATGGATGATTCACTTGATGAACTAAGAGAGTCGGATAAAAAACTTGAGATTCTAAAGATGATGGAAAGCATCATTAGTAAGATGAATCAGGGTGACGCCGGGGAATTTCAATCAACATTTCAACAAACCGCCCAAATATTAAAAAAAATAACAACTGCGGATCAGAAAAAGGTCATCCTCAAACTGGCGATGGACATGACAAATGCGGATGGTAAAATCCACCCAAATGAAACCAAACTAACTAACATCTTAACTAAGATGTGGACCTAGTATTTTCCACACCGCTTAATTAATGTAAATTCATATTATATTGCTGCATACAAGGGCCATCAAAATATAAGACTTACCTGGGGACTACCGACCTTTCATTTTATAGTTTATAAATTAGGGGGACAGATTTTGTCCCTTTTAACGATTGCCGCTCATTAAAAAATCATTATAATTTAGCTTATTTAACTCTGGATACCAGTAACGAAGTTATCCCTGTAGTTGCTGATGATGGAACCATTTCCATTATAGAATTATTGTGTAAACCGGAATAAAGGAATGAATGAGGCTTACACCTTATTTGAAAATTTCTGACCAGTCTTGAAAAAGATCCCTAAACGGCATAAAAAAAATGTCTTAAGCTTAATAACAAACCTCAATGTAATTGGTATAATCCTAAATTGAAATCAGTAGGAAAATTGGAGGAACTGTCTTTTTAATATGTCTCTTAATTTTGCGGTCTAATGGGAATAATGTTTGCTATATTACCGTGTTTCGTTTAGATACGAAGTATTTTAATCACCAACAGTTAATTTTAGGTAGTTTTTATATAACTGGCTCATCTGATGATGTTGTATAGTATATCTTTCATTTGTAGTAAATATATGATCAATCAAATCGATTATCATTCATTATTTCCGAATCAAAATATGCAACCTGGGTGAGCTATTATTATTTTTAAAATAAACCAACAGAATACCACATAAAAACTTATGAGAACTATCAACCTGAAGACGATCATCCTGATTCCTACATTAATTTTAGTATTCGTTAGTTTAACGATTTCAATCATAGTCTCTTATACCTTATCTTCAAATGCTTTAAAGGAAACAATTAATTCAAAGCTCGAAGATGTCAGCAAAAGTGTCCGTTGCCAAATCGATAGTTGGATTGAATTGAATGAATCCAAGACGGCTAACTTAAGCAGTCAAAAAGTTTTTTTATCTGCTTTAGGCGATGGATCTATCGCAAAATCAGCCATTAAAAAAGGGCGGGGCATCTTTGATAAGGTACTTGGAGACCAACCGGGCATTTTTAAAATATCTCTGTTGGATATTAATAGCAAAGCCATAATAACAACTGATGATAAAACCGTACAAAAAACGGAGTTGGGTATATCAGAAGCCTTTAAATGCGCCGAAAGTGTATGTATCTCAATTAATCAACCGATTCTGGAAAATAAGAAAATCAAGGGAATTCTATCAGTATCTTTCAATTTATTAAAATTTTACAAATCAAAATTCAAAAACTTTAATTTAGGCAAAGAGGGGTATATCTATCTCGTAGGCAATAAGGGATTCGTGATCGCCCATCCAAAACCAGATTTGATTTTAACATTAGATTTTAGAAGTTTCGATTTTGGCAGAGACATGACTGACCAAAAAAATGGTATTTTTCAATATACATACAAGGGGGTCGAAAAAATCGTGGCTTTTCGAACCCAGGTAGATACCAATTGGATTGTTGGGGTTGGAGTTACGACCAATGAAATTTTTGCTCCGATTATTGCTATCAGAAATAAAAATATCATTTTAGTGGTTGTTTCACTGATTATATCTTTTATTCTGATCTTTTTTCTCTCTAAATTCTTAGCAAAACCAGTAATTTCTACCACAGAAATTATAATAAAACTAGGTGCCGGTGATTTCTCAGAAAAACCCAATTTAAAAAGCAGAATTTCTGAATTTATTAAAATGGAAAAATCGATCACCAATCTGGTCGATAGTCTAGGGAAGAAATCAACACTGGCAGAAAAAGTTGCTTTAGGAGATCTTACAGCTAAAATTGAGTTATTATCTGATCAGGATAAATTAGGTAATACCCTTCAAAAAATGCGAGATAACCTGATTGAAATGATTAATAAAGTTAAAACCGGTGCATTTTCATTATCGAATTCTATAGCTAAGTTATCTGGGATCTCAAATGAGATGTCCAATGCCACAACCGAAATGTCTTCCCAATCAAATACAGTGGCTGGCGCTTCTGAACAAATATCAGCCAGTATTTCCACAATGGCCAGTAGTGCTGTGGAAATGAACGCCAATGTTCAATCAATAGCAGCTACATCCACACAAATGTCTCACAATATGTCGGAGGTCTCTAATTCGATGGAGCAACTGGCAGGATCCATTAACGAAATTTCAGAAAAATCTGTTGATGCACAAAATGTTGCTAAAGAAGCTATTTTGCTTTCTGATCAATCTACTGAAAAAATGAACAGTCTCAGTACTTCTGCCAATAAAATCGGTGAGTTTTCTCAAATTATCAAAGAAATTGCCCAACAAACCAATTTACTGGCCCTAAATGCCAATATTGAAGCTGCCTCTGCCGGGGAGTTCGGAAAAGGCTTTGCAGTAGTAGCCAATGAAATAAAAGAACTGGCCAATCAAAGTTCGAAATCCGCAGAAGATATCTCATCCAACATCAACGAAATTCAGATAAATACCACCAGCGCTATGGAATCCATGGGTGATATTTCACGGATTACCAATAAGATTGATAAATCTACCAGTGAAATCACTGAATTATCTAAAAATGGAACTGAAAGTGTTAAAATCATCGTTGGTAATGTTAAAGAATCAGCGATTGGTGTTAGCGAAGTATCTAAACTGGTAAATGAGATATCAAGTGTCACGGATGAATCGGCAAAAATGTCAGAGGAGTTAAAGAATGGCTCTGGGGAAATATCAAAAAATATGCAGGATTTGAATCGTGTTGTTTCAGAGACTGCTGGTGGTGTTGCACAAATTCATCAGGAAGCAGATGCACTTTCTGGTATTTCGAAAGAAATGAATGTGATTGTGGATCAGTTTAAACTAACTGAAGCAGAAGAAAAGTAGTCAACAGTTGATAAAAAACTGCTAAGGGTTTGAGAAATAGTCACTGTAATTTTAAAAACAATTAGGGGTTTTATTTATCTTCTACTTTGATATTAAATGCATATATTATGGCAAAGGTAGCCGGGATAGGTTATGTGTCGGTTAGATGGGTTTTACCACCTTTCTATTATCGAATCACTTTTCTGAAAAAAACAAAGAAAAAAATCAAACCGACGGTTAACATTAAAAACGTTGAAATGAAAATCGATTTATAACCAAACCATTCGCCGATATAACCTAAACCGATAGAGCCAGTGAAAATTCCATTGATTTTTCCATGAATTTGTCCCGACTCGTTACGAATCATTAAAGTATTAAGGCTGGGAAACAGAAATCCATAATCTAAACCGGTAATAAAACCGGAAAGCATTAAAAGCATACTGTTATCAACCAAAACTAGGAAATCCATTACAGCACGAAATTTTGGCTATATAGTTGATTGGGAGCAACATTAGTATCTGATATTATCTTCATGCAATTGAGAGATCTGAGGACTTCAAAGGGGTTTATGAGAAAGTGATTTATCTATGTTTCAAACTATAATGGAGGTGAAGAGGCTGTCCACCTAAATAGTGCTCATTTTCTGTAACAGCCAGCTGATCTTAAAACGGAATAAAACTGCCAATCAGGTAAGATATTGCATAGGCACATGCGCCGACTACTAACATTTCAAAACCGGATTTGAACCAGTTAACACCGGTAACGAATTTTTTCATGGCACCGCTAAGGAAAAGACCGACAACAGTTACGAAGGTTGCAATATAAAAGATAGTCATTGAATCCAGCGACGATTTCAATAGAGTCAGATAAGGTAAGACAGGAAAGCAAGCCCCAACCACAAATGCAAAAAATATTACAATGGCGCTTTTAAGTCCGCTTTTATGTTCTAATTCAGTGACACCCAATTCATCAATGACCATTTCCCTGGCCCATAAATCTTCATTTTCTGTGATTTTATCAACGACCTGTTCCAATAAATTACCGCTGAAACCTTTGTTTCGATATATTTTACGAACCTCTTCTTTTTCAATCTCAGGGATGAGCTTGATTTCAAGCCGTTCTTGGGAAATCTCATGATTATAATAATCACTCTCACTTTTATTGCTGATATACTCTCCCGCGGCCATACTCAAAGCACCTGCGACAGTAGCAGCCAGAAGCGTGATCAAAATGATATGAGGGGGTTGACCAGCACCGGCAACCCCTGCTAGCAAGGCAAATATACTGACAACTCCATCATTCATTCCAAATGTGATCTGCCTGATGATCTCACCACCTTGCAAATGAAAGTTATCTAAAAAATCAATCGGTTCTTGAATACCCGTTGTCGATTTAACCGGTTCATAGAAAGAGGCATCATGACCGCAAATAGGGCAATACGATGTGGGCTGGGTAGATGATACCTCAAGATTTCCACATATTCTGCAGACATAAATATTCGACAAATCTATATCTTCACTTTTTTGTAAAGCCTTGTGAGCAAGTTTCAGTAATCTTGAATGGGTTTTTTCAACATCCATGGCCCATTTCATTGAAAGCATGGCTACTGAATTCTGCTGGTTGGATGACTCAGATTTTATCAGTTTTCTGAATTCAGGATACATTTTCTTATATTCATACTCTTCCCCTGCAATCGATCTTGTCAGGTTTTCAAATGTCGGACCCGATTCAAATGGAGACGATGCTGGTATAAAACTCTCTTTTAGAGCGTTTTGGTGATTATTAATATGAATCCTTTCAGCTTTGGCCAGGGCTTTATACAGCAGTGATATATTCGGATATCCCTCACTAACAGCTATTTCAGAATATCGTTCATATTGTATTGAAGCGTTATATTCACCTGTAATCGATTCTTTCAGATATTTAGAAGAAAGTTGATCTGGTTCAACGCCCCCCTTCATTTCTTTAGGAAGTTCTTGATTATTTGAATTACCTGAGTCTGCCATTACTGAATTTTCTCCTAAAATTTAACAATTATTATTTTTTCTCTATTCCCAGGGTCGCATTGTAAAAAACTAACACCAATAAGACAAGAACGTCCCATTCCAAGATCTATAGCCATCTTCAATTGGCTTGCCCCTACCCGTATACTGAGCGAAGTCGAAGTATATTATCTATTTTACCTTCGACAACAATCGTCTTATTTAACGGGGTTTAATGCAATTGCAATGGTTCACAAAATTTTAATATAGAGTAAAACAAGGTCAACACTACACGGTAATTAGGTAAAATAGAGGTGTAAGATAGCTTGTTGATGATGAGCCCACGTGAAATTTTTATATCGTCGAAAGTGTATTCGCTTTGTGATCAAAATAGATCAACTTATTTGGATCATTTTTATACTGATATAATGTATTCATCTTAACAGATGGGCTTTCCAATTGACTAAGAGGTACCATAAACAGATATTTTGGTTGATAAGACCAACCACCTAGCCCGATAACCACAAAAACAGGGATACTATTACTTTTCTGATAAAGATGAAAGCTTTCGAACTGTTTTTCATCAGACCATTTTATACCCTCAATATCACTGTCGTATTTATTATACCATCTGTTTTCCACTGCTAATTGATAAGTATATTGTCCAACATTAAATTCAAATTTCAAGTTCGGTCGCATATTGGATTTCGAAAATGGAGTACGTGAATTCTCATCTCCAAGCCATTCAATAAAACGGAAATATTTGTTTGAATTAAATTTATTCAGTATAAATTTATCAAATTCAACACTCTCTTCAAGGGAAGTTGAATTAAGTCGTGAATCATTTTTTTTACTTATTCGGTTTTTGGCTTCTATTCTAAGTGATTGACTTACTGAATGCGCGTTTTTGTTCTCTTTCATTCTGGACAGAACAAAAATGGATATTAAGAAAATTAAACCAAGGGTTACTTTAAGGATTGTATCTAATTTAATTGAACTATTTTGAAATAAAACTTTTTTTGGAGATAATAGAGAAAATTTTACATACCCGGATTTTCCAGTATAAATGATTTTAGCCCATTCACCTTTTTTCCCAAAGCAGATAACATTACTGGAAGGTTTAATTGATCCAATCACATCTCCTTTAAAAGTGTTGGATTTGGTCCTGACATCTATCTGGCTTAGATTAGTATTCTCCATGATATTGACAGGGAAAAACAGTACCATCAATAAAGACAACAAAGAAATTATTGTCAGTAATGCTGTTGAAAGGCGAATCAGGCTATTCATATTTATTACAAGGTTATTTTTTATCCGATTTGGTGATCACTATTGGCTAAAGGTGCACTTCCTTTTCCAATAAAATACTAAAGTGCACTGAACAATCTGTCATCACAAATCAAGTACATGGATTGACAATCTTTGATGTGCCGTATATTTTTTAGAAAACCATTACTAACAAGAGGATAATTATATGCATATTTCACTGACACCAGAATTGGAAGCAAAAGTAAAAGCTAAAGTTGAATCCGGATTATATAATAATGCTAGTGAAGTGATACGTGAAGCTTTGCGAATTATGGAGCAAAACCAAGACTACTTTATCAGCTTCAATTAGATTATCTGCGTGCAGCAGTATCCAAAGGTGAAAAACAAGCTGAAGAAGGTCAGTTCAGTGACCTGGTAAAAATCTGGAAAGGTTATCGATACCTCCATATCAAACGACATCTGGTGTTTTACCGATTTTTTAGCGATAATGTTGAAATTGTACGAATTTTAAATGCTTATAAGAACATCCAAAATCACTTTTAACTGTCGAGTAAGAAGGTGATCTTAATAAAGATAAAGATTAATAGTTCGCATTTTTAAATATTCCGATGACTTTAAAAATAAATGAATTTGGATCACAATACGGATCGATATCGGACAGTGATTTTATTGTAAAATATAAAGCCAGTTGTTTCTGCAGCGCTGTCCAATATGAGGCTTGTGCTGATCCAGTGGATGCAAAAATATGTCACTGTTTAGCCTGTCAAAAACTGCACGGTGCTCCGATGCAATGGGCGGCTATCTTTCATAAAAAAGATGTTAGAATCACCAAAGGAATCGAGCATCTCCATTTTCACAATAGTGAACTAAATCTGCATCAAAGAATTCAGCCCTGTAAAGTTAGTTGCACCTTATGCGGTTCCCTGATCGCCGATGAGGGCCGTAATATGTGGTTGGCTTTTCCGTCACTGTTTAATTTTGGGAAAGACGGTAAAGTTCCTGCGGCATTCAAACCCAGCTGCCATTTATTTTATCAATTTAGGGTGTTTGACATCTATGATGACCTACCAAAGTGGTCCGGTCATAAAAACCATTCGGAACTTTTATAAGCTCCCTAACCTGGATTTTAATTTTTTTCTTCTAACATTAAAAATCATCTCCTTTGGAGATGGCCAGAGACTAATGGTTTTACCGTTTGGCCGAATGTTTAGATGATTCAATTTGATTCTGAAACCATATCTGTCATTCTGAGTGTTGATCCCAGTTCCCTGCAAAATATTTACAATAAACTTGCCCAAAATCGTAGATCGGATCAAGCCTCCCCGGCATTTTGACACCTGTCCAGGGTTGGTCCGTAGCAAGCTCCTTGACTCGACCTATGTAATTATTTTTACAGAATATAAATCCAAACCCATTAACCGTTTTTAAACAATAAAACAAGATTTGCCCCCTTAAGACCCCTTAAAATTAATTAAAAATTACAAATTGTAATTTTTTGGTCATGTTCCGGTCATCTATATTGGTTAAATAAATGTTAGTTTTTTCTTAAGTATTAACAACAATAATAAATAGGAGTTTACAATGGCTAATAACAGATTTCATAAAACATGGGTTTCGCCAAGTTTGGCAATTGGGTTTTTGGTGATTTATGTAACCGGCATACTGTTGTTCTTTGATGTAGAAAATAGGCTAATTATGAATTTACATCAATGGATCGGTTTGATATTTATTGGAGTCAGTGTGTTTCATTTGGTAATCAATTGGAAATCCTTTTTATCCTGTTTTAAAAAACGACCGGCGATCATATCAATTTGTGTGGTATCAATCATTTCATTGCTGATCGCTGTTTCTAGTGAAAATCGTGATCACAGAAAGAATGAAAGACTATCCAATGGGGTTCATAAGCGATATCAGAACCAAAACTAATATCGGTTAAGCTATTGATATAATGAGTTTGGTTAATAAGAGATCGATATTTTTGCACAATTTATAGCAATTTCCCTCTAAAAAAAGGATGTGATGCGGCTGTTGGTAATTGAAGATGATCAGCGACTGGCAAGCTTTATTGCTAAAGGTCTTGGTGAGCATGGTTATCTTGTTGAGATCATTCATAACGGTGAAGATGGACTACAATATCTTTTGGACGAAACATTTGATGCTGTTATTTTGGACATCATGCTTCCAGGTATTAATGGTTTCAAAGTAATTGAAGCGGCCAGAAAAAAAGGCTGTGGTGTTCCAATTTTGGTATTAAGCGCCAAAGGGGAATTGGAAGATCGTGTAAAGGGACTTCAGTTAGGTGGTGATGATTATCTGGTCAAACCATTTTCCATTATCGAACTTCATGCCAGGATTGAGGCGCTCATTCGTCGCTCTGTTAAAACTGTCGAAACCACTCACCTTCAAATCGATGATCTGGTATTGGATTTGTTGAAACATGAAGTCAGCCGTGCCGGAAAAATCATCGAATTACAGCCTCGTGAATTCTCACTTTTGGAATATATGCTAAGAAACCAGGAGAGAGCTGTTACTAAAACCATGATCCTTGAGCATATATGGAACTATGAGTTTGATCCCCAGACCAATGTCGTGGATGTTTTGGTTTCCAGGCTGCGAAAAAAAATCGATAAAGACCAATCAATAAAATTAATTCATACGATACGAGGGGTTGGGTATGCGCTCAAACTTCGTTAGTTTGCTCCGTCAAAATACGGGGATACGTCTGACGTTTGGATTTTCAATTATTTTTATGGTGGGATATGGTTTGCTTTTTTTTCTATCAATATATTTACTCAATACTTCTCTGCAAAATAAAGAGCAAACCCTAATTCTTACCAAAATTACTCGATATACTGATTTCGACACCAAAAACGGTTACCCATCGCTATTCAAACTGATCCAATCCAATCAAGATGAAGATTCAAAGCTAGGTCTCTTAATACAAATTACAGGTATTGATGGTAAAACCAAGTTACTAACGACACCATATAATTGGAGTGGTTTGAATACCAGTTTGGATGATTGGGTAATTGTACCCCGGGAAGGACTTTGGTTTACTTTGAAACGTGCAGATTCAAATTCTGAGGCTGAAATGTTGATCACTAGCCGCATTTTATCTAATGACTTTGTTATTCAGGTCGGGCGTTCAATGATAGAAAGGGATACCCTTATTTCTAATTTCCAGGAAGTATTTTACCGCTTTATGATCCCAATTTTTTTCGTTAGTGTTTTGTTGGGTACATTACTGTCCTGGCGGTCGTTGCGTCCTATCCGGGATTTGATTAAAACCGTAAAACAAATTCGAATTGGTGACATGGATGCCCGGGTCCCCGTTCGAAATTCTAAAAATGAATTAGGT
>Ga0307989_1001539_pt1 | contig 12165 bp, 5 predicted proteins | sample EllFjometagen185_FD_203164 | JGI IMG/M metagenome (GOLD analysis project Ga0307989, IMG submission 203164) | Marine microbial communities from Ellis Fjord, Antarctic Ocean - #185 | ecosystem: Environmental > Aquatic > Marine > Unclassified | place: Southern Ocean | collected 2014-10-08 | reverse complement strand
TGGAACGTGAGAAGTTTGAGGCCATCATGGAAGAACAACAGATGAATCTTTCCGGTCTCTGTAATGAAGACTGCATTGTTGAGGTCGGTCAAATAGCTGGCGTACAATATATGGTTTCAGGGGATGTCCGCAGTTTGGGAAATACCATCTTTGTGGCTGCCAGGATTATTGATGTTGAAACCTCAAGACTAATGGCCTCACAGGATATTGTTGTGCCGAGTAACGATATTGGGGCCCTCTTGAACGCAGCTCCGGAATTAGCTGATGCCATCATGCAACAATTTGTGGAGAAGAAGGGGATCGCTTCAGGGGGATTTCTCACAATAGTTGATGATTCTGAGTTGGGCAAATTGAAACTGTCAATTTCGGAATCAGGAATTCAACTTGTTATTGATGGAAGATCCAGAGGTACGATCGCTCGTAAAGATATAATTATCCAACTCTCACCGGGACAACATGAAATCCAGATCATAAAGGATGGGTTTGAAACCCAGAAAACCACTGTTGCTATTCAGTCGAAAGTAACTGCTACACGCACAATTGATCTCAAATCTACAGGTGAGGCCATTGAACAATTGGTGGATTGGAGTTTCTTGACAATTACATCCACACCAGATCAAGCCATGGTAGTCATCGATGGAATTGAATATGGACAGACCTTCTTTCAGGATAAGATTGCACCTGGAAAGCACTCGATCAGATTGTCAAAACCATTGTATTACTCAGTCGTTAAAGAAGTCGAAGTCGATCCTGGCGGGATGCAGAATCTAGAGCTAAAGCTTAAACCTAACTTCGGTAGTATTTCAGTCACTTCTAATCCAGCTGGCGCACGTATTATGCTGAATGATAGACAAGAATTACAAGCCACTCCATATACAGTTAATGCCCTACAATCTGGTCAGTATGACCTAACTATTTCTTTCCCTGATTATCGTGATTTTACACAGATGGTTACCATTAGTGATGGGGTGGAATCCAAGATAGATGCTGTTTTGATTCCGGCATTTGGATGGCTCACACTTTCATCAAACCCAACTGGGGCACAGATTTTAATTGATGACCGTGATATTGGCGTAACCCCTATAGCAGATCACCGTTTACCCTCAGGTAATTATGTTCTTACTGTTAGGACGGAGTATTACAAAGAATACCAGCTGATGATCACCATAGAGGATGGGAAGACTTTACAACAGGATATTGCCTTATTGGCTGATTTTGGGAGACTCTCAGTTCAAGGGTTCCCTGAAGGTGCCAAGATTATGGTAGACGGTAAATACAGAGGGAAAGTCCCGAGTATTATTGAACCTGTTAGCGTAGGCTCTCACACTGTTAAGATCGAAGCCGGTGAGCATTACAAACCCTATGATCATGAGATATTCATTGGCTTAAATGACATGGCCGGAATGCAGGTGAACCTCAAAGAGTTATCAGGTTCACTCATCGCATCGAGCAATCCACCTGGTGCATCAATTGTTGTGGATGGCAAAGTCACTCGCACAGATGATGGTAGCGTTGCAATCACGCCCTATACGGTTCCAAAACTCTGGACTGGAAACCATGATATCACTATCAAACTGGCTGGTTTTGCGGAATCAACTCAGACAATCAATATTCAGGAAGATAAACGTGAAGTTTTACAGGTTAATCTGGATAGGCTGATTTACATCAAATCCCGCAAACAAGCGCTATGGCGATCTGCAGTTATTCCAGGACTGGGTCAGTTCTATGAGGAGAGGCCCGAGCTAGGAACCATATACTTAGCCGCCCAACTCGGACTATTCTATTTGTTGAATACACAACGAACTGAATACGAGATACTCCACCGGGAGTATCAGGATAAGTTTGATCTCTACAAAGGCTATGTAGGCTCTGAAGAACAGATTTCAGAACTATGGGGTGATGTTGAAGTAAGCTATGAGTTGTCCGAAGCAAATTACCAGAAGCAACAGATTACTCTGGGCATAATTGTTGGATCATATTTGTGGAATGTAGCTGATTCTTGGTTGTTTATGCCCAAACGAACTGCAAGCAACTGGAGTACTTCAGTCACATCAGACGGACGCTCTGTATCAGCAGGTGTTACGGTGAGACTTCCATGAGCATGCTTCGAGTATTTACCCTGTTGATAGTGGGGTTCATCTGGACCTGTTCACCCCATGAGGAATTAGAAATACCCAGTAATCCTCTTGATCCTGATAATCCTATTTATGTGAGTCCTGATGTCGTGATAATTAGTGGTCCCACTGAAGCTGAAGTCATTAATACTGAAAGCGTAACTATTACCTGGCAGGGAAATGAGAGTGCCTCAGAATATAGCTATATGTATGATAGCTATGACTGGTCTGATTGGTCCCCAGAGGTTTCTACAAGCCTTGGATACCTGGATGAGGGGTCCCATTTATTTAAGCTTAAAGCCAGGAGTATAAATGGTGTCACCCAAGAGATTCCACTTGAACTTGGGTTTTCAGTTGATGCCGTTTCAGGTCCCTCAGCGATTGTTTATCCATATCTGCAACGTGCCAATCCAGGCGATACACTGGTTTATCATATTATTGCTGAAGAAGTAACTGATCTATTTGCAGTCGAGGTCAATATCTCTATTGATGATGAGTATCTGGAACTCATCGATGTGATTGATGGTGAGCTAATTGATGGATGGGGGGGTGAGGTACTTCGTATTCAGGAAGTATCGGACTCTAATGTTTCACTCTCAATAGTTGCTGTTGAGGGTGTCAATGATTCTTTCTCTGGAACAACATCTATCCTTTCACTTGTGGTTAAGATGACGTCAGCGATCAATCCGAATATGGTAATGGATGTAATTAATCCCGTAGACATTGTGTATTTGAATGATGATCTAGAAGCTATCCCTATTATGGAACGCCGAGTAGGAAATTTAACTAATGATTTATGAGTCCTTAGTAGAACAAATACGGGCGAGGAAGAAATGCAATGTTTGGCAATAGACTTAAAGAAGATATCTATATCAGAGTGTTAAAGTACGCAGCAAGTAAGGGAATTGGTGGGTTTACTCTCAAAGAACTGAATAGTGATTTAAACCTGAGTGATGATGAGAAACATTTTATTGAAATGAATACGATGTCTACAGATAATAGCGTGTTTTGGTATTCAACCCCGGAGCGGCGGAAGGTTACTCTATCATTTGACGGGCGAGCAATGTTGCTCGAACATGAAGAACTGAGGGACGCACGCAAAAGCTCTAAGAGAGCTATGACAATTGCTATCATTTCAATTATTCTGAATGTTATTGGTATCGCTTATCAATTGTTGTAAAGCGCTGTAATTACTTCAATAGGAAAAGGTTTGTGATGGGTAATTTTAGGCTGGAAGAGTCATATGGAATATGGAGTAACACTATGAAACACTTTGTGATAATTTCATTAATCTTAAGCGTTGTCTTTGGCAATACTATCATTGTTGATCAGACGGGTGGTGGTGATTATCTCAATATTAACGATGCGATATTAAACAGTATTGATAATGACACCATCGAGGTAAATGCTGGCTATTACATTGAGCAATTAGAATTCAATTCAGAAGATCCGAGTCTAACTATCATTGGGACGGGAAAAGATGTGTGTACGCTATTTTATTCAAATGATCCACTTAAACTATTTGGATATTCTGGGGATTTAACCTTTGAAGGTTTTACTATTAACTGGGGAGGAGCAGCAGGCGAAGGGGTTTTTGTGGACAGCGGTAACCTCAGTATCAGAAAATGTGCTATTGTTAAAACGAATATCAGTGCAAACTATTCACGGGGGATTGAGATAAATGGTGTGTCGAATAGCAACATTAGTATTCAGAATTGCTTAATCAATATTGTGGGAAATGCGAGCGAACGAATCGCAGTTTATGCGGGGAATTTGGACAATTCCATTATCAATATATCTAACTCAATAATGTTTGGCTGTAATTATGGTATTGTTTGTAGCGACACAGATACTGATTATTTCATATACAATAATATAGTAATTAACAACGACATAGGGATCCTTGTGGCCATAAATGTAAATCTTGTGGCAATGTATAATGATGTATTTGGAAATGGTCTGAACTATAGTAATGATTTTGTCCCCGGAGCTGGAGACATTTCAATTGATCCACTGATAGTTAATTTGGAGTCTGGCGACTATAGGCTTGGCCCCGGATCACCCTGTGTCGATACGGGCGCTCCTTGGCAACAATTTAATGATATTGATGGTTCAAGGAATGATATGGGCATTTTTGGTGGACCACATAACATTGGTGGATTTGGTCCAGTAATATCAAACATCCAAGTTTCAAGTGAGCAAGTAGAACAAGGAGGGGTCATCACAATTCAAGCTACGGGTACTGTGGACTAATAAGAAGAATGTACTTAACTCTACTTTCATTTCTGCTATTGGGGAGTCTTTGTGCCCAAGATATGGTTACCGAGGCTGAATACTATGTCGACTCAGATCCAGGTCAGGGAAATGGAATCTCAATTGTCGCTAGCGATGGATTCTTTGATTCTAATACCGAAGACTTAAATATTCAAATTGACTCTGATATACTCAGTTTGGGAGCGCATCAGATATATGTTCGATTTAGGGATGATGCTGGATATTGGGGACAGAGTAAAGGAGTTACAGTTACTGTCAGAAATCCTCAAATTGGCAATTATGTCACGGAAGCCGAGTATTTTGTTGATTCTGATCCAGGACTTGGATATGGAGTTTCACTTCAGGCTGTGGATGGCGTATTCAACGAGAATACGGAAGAATTATTCGCAAGTATTGAGATTGGAAGTGATGCAGCTGTTGGTCAGCATACTATCTATATTCGTGGAAAAAGTTCAGACGGGAAATGGGGGGAAACTCAAAGTAAGGTCGTAGAAGTACTCCACACCGGTCCCTGGTTCGTATCTCCTCTAGGCTCAGACGAATCTGGTGGTGGTTCAATGGAATACCCTTTTGCATCAGTTCAATATGGAATTGATGCTTCGCAAGATGGTGATACAGTATTGGTACAACCTGGCACTTATACAGAGAATATCAACTTCAATGGAAAGAGCATAGTTGTTGGGTCAATGACATTGACGACTGGAGACACATCACATATCTCTCAAACTATTATTGATGGCGGCCAATCTGGGAGTGTGGTTTCATTTGCTGCTAATGAAGATACAAATACAGTATTGACAGGATTCTCTCTTACCAATGGAAGTGGGACTGAAGTATTTGTTCTGAAGGGAGGCGGCATCTATTGCCGTGATTCGAATCCCAGATTATCTCATCTTATAATTAGGAATAATAGTGCTTTGGTTGGAGGTGGGATTTATGCACGCAATTCCGCTGTTGAAATCTCCAATTCAATAATTCGGGATAATGTTGCTGCGGACGAAGGTGGTGGCCTTTATGCCGGTGATATACAAATCTCGATAACAGAAAGTATTTTCGCTTCCAATGAAGCGATTACCACTGGCGGTGGGCTGTATTTTGAGGGCGTTTCCTCGGGCGTTTTGGATAATGTAAGAATCACAAATAATCATTCTGATACTGGCGGTGGCATGAGGCTTAACTCGGCTGGAACCAATCTTCAGATAACCAAGTGTCTCATTGATAGCAATTATTCTACGGAGAATGGTGCCGGTATATATGTATCACCGGGTTCCTTAAGCTTTTTCAATTCAACACTCGTAGATAACATCATTACGGGCGGCGGCAGTGTTGGAGGTATATATCACGCATCAGGAAATTTAGAGGTTCAAAACAGTATCCTATGGCGTAATGATGGCGAGTCCCTAGCTGGTACTGCAACCGTTGATCTAGGTTATTCCTGTGTCGAAGGTGGCGGTGCTATACCAAGTGAAGGGATTATCAACTCGGATCCACAGTTTATCTCAGGACCTAATCATAGCTATTTACTTTCAGTATCATCTCCATGTAAGGATACAGGAAACCCCGACAACGATGAAGATAGTGATACCTGGGAAATAGATCCCGATGATCAAGACCCAGATGGGACTCGAATAGATATGGGTGCCTTCTACTATCATCAGACATATTTCGGACCGACATGGCATATTTCGCCCAACGGATCGGATGAAACCGGAGAAGGTTCTGGTACGAATCCCCTTGCATCTATTCAAGCTGGTATAATTTTATCCGGACAAGGTGATACCATTTTAGTCCGACCTGGGACGTATGTTGAAAACATTAATCTCGATGGTAAGAACGTTGTAGTCTCCTCACTTCAATTAACCACTAACGATACTTCGTACATTTCATCTACAATTATCGATGGAGGCTCAAGTGGATCTGTTGTAACCATTAGGTCTGGAGAGACGAATGCTTGTGTACTAAACGGATTTGTAATTCGGAATGGACTCAGCTTTGGTGGTGACGGTTTAAATGATGGGTATGGTGGTGGCATCTTTATAAATAATTATTCTTCCCCAATTCTTGACAACCTGATTGTTGAGGACAACGAATCAAACCATGAGGGGGGAGGTATATTGGTAGATCGATCGAATCCGATCATACGAAATTCAATAATTAGAGGTAATGCAGGTTGTGGCATCGCAATACTTACAACCTCAAGCCCCCTAATTGAGGGGTGCACTGTCACTGGGAATACTGACATGTATGGGGCAGGAATTAAAATTGCAGGGGACGGTGGTACTACCGAAATTCGGCACACTCTTATAAGTGAGAATATCGCCACTCAATACGGGGGTGGGCTCTATGCTTCTGGTTCTGTGGCAAATCCGGTTGTAGTGAATTTGGTAAATGTCACAATTGTCAATAATGAGGCACCTATCAGTGGAGGAGGCGGTATCCTTGGGGGAATGGAATCTGATATAAATGTGGTGAACTCAATATTATGGAGTAACCAGCCCAATCAGATATTCCAGGACAATGCCAGCAGCATTGTTAACATCAACTTCTCAGATATTCAAAACGGGTTTGAGGGGGATTCAAATTTAAATCTTGATCCTCAATTTGATACAGAACCAGGTCAGGCTTACTCTCTGAGAGGGGGCTCACCTTGTATCGATTCAGGCAATCCCGATTTGGATAATGATGATATTAGTTGGGAAACTGATTCTGATGATCAAGATCCTGACGGAACCAGGATGGATATGGGTGCATCTTATTATCATCAGGAACCAGATTACACAGGGACCATTTGGCATATCTCAGTGGAGGGTTCAGATGAAATAGGTGATGGATCGACAGAATTGCCGTTCGCTACCATTCAGAAGGGTGTCAATCTCGCAGCTTCAAATGATACAATCCAAATAGGGAGCGGCACATATTCAGAACCCATAGACATTCAATCAAAAAGTTTATATTTAATTGGAGTCGATAGTACTGAAACGATTATTGCCGCTGATGGTGTCTACAGTCAGGCTCATATTGAAGGCCAAGTCGTATCATTCCAAAATCTAAGCTTCGAATCGAATGGCACTGGTGGCGATTATATGCTTTGGGCTGAGTGCACAAGTTGTACTGGAACTGATTCAATGAATGTTCAATTTGTGGACGTATTTGCTGAGGGATCGTATGAAAAAGGATTCTTTTTGACAGGTCAACGTACAAGGCTGAATGTCATGAATTCCATGTTCAAAAATTTCCATCCTCCGACAGGGGCTTGGGATGGTGGTGTATTTGCATTAAATAATAGTTATGCTAGTTTTGATCACTGCGTTTTCAATGCTAATCAATCTAATGGAGCGGGTCAGGTAATATACGCCACTTCAGGTAGTTCAGTTGAGATAAACTTTTCAAGTTTCTCGGGGAATGGGACCTCACCAGGAAGTATTGCCCTTAATGATGGTTCTAGCATCGCATTATCAAATTCTATCCTCTGGGGAACACCTAACTTCCAGTTGGTAATATTGGGCAATGGCTCAGCATCTTCGGCTAATATTTCCTATTGTGATATTGCCAATGGTCAGTTTGGTATTGATGATCAATCCGGTGTTTTAGATCTGGAGTGGGGACCTGGAAATATCAATATCACCCCTGAATTTAACTCTCCCTCTGATCTTGCTCTTCAGGAGTTCTCACCTTGTATTGATCATGGAAATCCAGATTTGGATAGTGATGGTAATATCTGGGAGATAGACCCAGATGACCAAGATCCTGATGGAACTCGCTTTGACATGGGAGCTCGCTACTACAACCAAATCGACTCCATAGCGCCTGTGATTGCTCTAAATATCCCGGACTTCACGGAACTCACTCAGAACGGTGATACACTTACCATAAGCTGGGAAGCATCAGATAATATTGGATTGGATTGGGCAAAACTATTCTTCACATCAAATGGTGGAGCATCATTTAGTCGATACGATAGTGTAGATGCGAATCTTGGTGAGATCGAATGGATTGCTCCTAACATCATTTCTAATGAATGTAATTTTGCAATCTGGGTGAGTGACCTGACTGGGAATATTAGCGCTGATACGCTGAATGGTACCTTTTCCATTGATGACGGCACAGTGCCATCCATATCTATTTTGAATCCCACCAATCTGACATCAGTTAAGGAAGGGGACACGCTTCTTGTCGCCTGGGAAGCGGCTGATAATGTGGGCATCGAGCATTTTGAGTTTTTCTACTCAAACGAACCGAGTGAAGCATTTTACCTGTTGGATGTGATTCCGAGCGATACATCTACATATAATATGCATATGGACTATGGGGTTTCTGATAGTGCCAGGGTCAAAATGATAGTACTCGATTTGGCTGGTAATTCATCCGAGGATGTGAGTGATTATTTCTCGATCACGGACAATACAAATCCCATGATCTCCCATTTTTCAATTCCAGATAGCACAATATTTGGAATCGGAAGTGTGCTGCGTATTCAGGTAAGCGCTACTGATAATGTTGAGGTCACTGGACTTGATTTGAATTATTCCACAGATGCTGGCAATTCATGGCTTCCAATAGTTCAAGGTTTATTTCCAGTGCAAGGCCGACCTACTTATTCATGGCTAATCCCTGATATCCCTGGTGACTGTCAAATACAAGCAATCGTCACTGACGCTGTTGCACTAACAGATACTTCTTATTCCGATGTGTTCACTATTATTGTAGAATACCCAATTCTAGAAGCTAGCCTGCTCCAAATCAGACCCAGTGCGGACATGCAGCTACACTTTAGTCAGGGTATGGAGACAGGTGTTAGTACTGGTATCCAAGTAATTGGGACCATTGGGGGTGTTTACGAAGTTGAGGGAACTTCGAATGGTCAGGATGTAACAATTTCTGCAGTGAATGGCTTTGTTTCACTCGATACATTGATGCTTGTTTTGACAGCTTCTGAGTGGACAAATTCCTTCGGCTATGGTTTAGACGGAAATGGTGATGGCATTTATGACGGCAGTCCCATTGATAATGATACATCCTACACATTGGTTTCAGCTGCCGGGGATTATGATCAGAATAGCATTTTAAACTTTGATGATTTTAATACTTTCGTCCTTGCCTGGAATAATAGTGCCACAGACTACGAACTTGCTCCCCATTTAGGTGAGATTCCATTCATCAATATTCAGCCAGATTCTAGCTTCGATATCTTTGACCTGGCAACCTTCGCATCCATGTGGAACTGGTCTGCTGGTGCATTCCAGACATCCCCACAGATTAGCAATTATGATGTGGTGAGTATGGATGCCACCCAGAATGGAAACTTCCTATCTGTAAATCTCGAGACCACTGGGCTTATAGCTTCTCAGACCATCATTAAATATGATCCTAATACTGTCTCAGTTAGTGTATCAGATCCAGGATTAGCCAAAGTATCATCAGAATCAATGGTATTTGTAGATGCCAATCCTGATAGTGGATATATCACAATTACCAGCAGTCAACTCTCTGGCACAATTGAAGACCAACTCTTACTAGAATTAACACCCAAGACGAAACAACGCTATTCCATCGAAGTAGCTCTCCAAGGTTCAGGCAAAGATGCTAATGTTACTCAAAAGAGAACCTCAATTGAATTGATCCCGATTCCTACCACATATAGCTTAAGTCAGAATTATCCGAATCCATTTAACGCCAGTACGATGATAGAATATGGTCTACCAAAGAATTCTGAGCTCAATATCTCCATATTCGATATCAGGGGTCGCTTTGTAAAAGAAATGCACTCAGGACCTCAGCAGGCTGGTTATCATGCTGTTCAATGGAGTGGGCTGAATGAATATGGTCTAGGAGTCGCATCTGGAGTCTATTTTATCGTACTTCATACTTCTGAGTATCGCATGGCAAAGAAAGCTTTGATCCTGAAATAGTCAGAGACCATTGGTAGCCTGCAAAAGGAGTATATGCCTCACTAGGAACAATGAATCCCTAGGCACAACCCTATATTTTACTCTCTATCAGCTGATTAGGACTACTCCAATGCTAACATGTGCATTTGGTGATGCAAACTTCGCGATGTTGAAGGATGAAATTAGCTACTGATCTGATGCCTAGTAGCTTTTAGATTGACACGCAATTCTAATAACGTTCGATGATATGTTTCTATGTAGGGGGCTGAAGTGGAATTACTCATTTTTGCTGGGTTGGTCTGGCTGTTTGCTGCAATCGCAAATACCATTAATGATACCTCGGAAAAAACCACTGGTGCTATCAAAGATAAAAACGCCTCATCGAAGGGTAGGCCTACTCATACAAACAAGCCTCCAAAGCTAAGTACTAGACAAAAACGAGAACATCGAATCAAAAATGCTATTAGAAAAGAATCGCTTCGACCGCCCACACATGAAACTTCCTTTAAGGTAAACCCATATACAATGAAAGTATATTGGTTCGAAAATGGGGAGCCAATGTTTCAGTCAAAGCCTTGGTTTAGAGAGTTCCTAATAGAATTGGATGAAAAGTATAGGGGCAACCTGGAAAAGAAATGTAAGGATGGTGGTGAAAAATTATCCGATGTAATTGCATTTATTGAAAGCGACCCGGTACTTCTTAAAAGTGTAAAACTCATTGTTATGAAGTACTCTGAAAGAAGATATGAAAAATACTTTGGGTCAATCAATTCACAAGCCAATGCTAGGAAGAGAAAAGGCGGTAAAAAAGGAAATGAAGAGAGAGCATCTATCAATGATAGGCTATCCCCTGAAAATAAGCCTGCTCAAGTGCAACCATCACTTCGGGATGAGAGTATAAGCTACCGAGCGCTTAATGAGACTATTTACGAAGTCCAGCAGCTCAAACGTGCAAAGCGTTATAGTCAAGCCATGCCACTTGCTCTCGAATTAGTTAGATACCATCCAACAGAACCCATGGCACATAAATCTCTAGCAAAAGTTCAAGCACTCGCCGGTGTACTCGGACCAGCCAAGGAATCGATGGCAATGGTTCTAATGCTTTACCAGACGGATCTGACAACAGCGTTTGTAGATGTTCAATATGAACGGAGTATCACGCCCTTTTTCCAACATTTGTTTCTCGAGTATATTAATGCTGCGTATTATGTTGCGGAATTCCAGAAGCACATCAATAGCTCCTTACCAGAATCAACAAAATCTGCACTATTGGGAGAAGCACTACCCGACATCACGAACGAGGCGACGATGAAACGTCAAATATTATCCGGCATAAGACAATGCAACCCGTTTTGGAATAGGACCGGAAATGAATTCAAGCAGGCGATTGAGAACCTGATTGAATCTATTTCCCTCAAGTAACTGACAGAGTTATCAGGGACACATAATCCCTCGACTATCTTCCGTAACTCTCTATATCATAGCTTGTTACAGTAATTCCAAAAATAGCATGTGCATCTGGTGATACATTTTGCCTCAAAAACCCCGGTTTATGAGACTCCGTCGACACTCCGTTTGATTTCGATACGTATTTGAGACGATTTCTCTATATAGAAATGAAAATTCCATTTGTCATGTAGGGGTAGTAGGTATATAGATATTCTGCTAGGACTGCGTCTCGAGCCCCCGGGGTGTCTCAATAACCGCCGTTTATGAGACTAAAATCCTGAACCCTGTCAACCCCTTACAAACCCAATAAACTGAGTCTCAAAACCCATCTCAAAATCAAAGTATCATAATTATCTGCTTTTAACGTATTTGAGACAGAATAAAGCTGCAGATTTCCAGAACAGATACTTTCCTCATAGAAGAGTGTGAAATATCACTGT
>Ga0307989_1001537_pt1 | contig 12170 bp, 22 predicted proteins | sample EllFjometagen185_FD_203164 | JGI IMG/M metagenome (GOLD analysis project Ga0307989, IMG submission 203164) | Marine microbial communities from Ellis Fjord, Antarctic Ocean - #185 | ecosystem: Environmental > Aquatic > Marine > Unclassified | place: Southern Ocean | collected 2014-10-08 | reverse complement strand
TAAACCAGAAACTACTACACCAGCAAAGAAAACTGAAGATAAACCACAAGAATCTAATAAATCCTAAACAATGGGACAAAAAGTAAACCCAAAAGCAATCAGAATAGGAATCACCCGTGACTGGGACTCCAAGTGGTACGCGAGCAAGAAAGAATACACTCGCCTACTGCATGAAGACCTAGAACTGGAAAAACTGATTAGATCACAGTTAAAAGAAGGTGGATTATCAAAAATCGAAATATTGAGAACACAAGGAAAAGTATTGATCAACCTACACACATCAAAACCAGGTGTGATCATCGGAAGAGGAGGACAAGTTATTGAAGACATCAAGACACTACTTGAGAAGAAATTCAAAACATCATTTGTAATCAACATCAAAGAGATCAAAAAACCAGCACTAGACGCTCAAACATTGGCAGAAGGAGTAGCTCAACAAGTTGAAAAAAGAATTTCATACAGAAGAGCTTGTAAAATGTCCATCGAGAAAGCAATGGAAGCTGGAGCAAAAGGAGCAAAGATCAAACTAGCAGGACGATTAAACGGAGTAGAGATCGCACGTGAAGAATTCTTTTCACTCGGAAAGATTCCTCTACACACATTCAGAGCAGACATTGACTACGCAACAACAACAGCAAGAACTACCTACGGAGCAATCGGAATCAAAATGTGGGTATACAAAGGAGAAATATTCAAAAAAGACAGAGAAAAGGCTATGCAAGATCAAATCGAAGAAATAAAACAAAACTAAGTTTAAGAACCCAAAACAATGTTACAACCACGAAAGCAAAAACATAGAAAAGAACACCGCCTAAGAGGATCGTTTAAAGGTGTAGCGAGAACTGGGAATGCCCTTCACTTCGGAACATACGGATTGAAAGCATTGGCAACAGCAGAAGTTACATCAAGACAGATCGAAGCAGCTCGTCGTGTTATCACTAGATACACAAAGAGAGGTGGAAAGATTTGGATCCCTATCTTCCCTCACAAGCCAGTTACAAAGAAAGGAGCGGAAGTACCAATGGGTTCAGGAAAAGGTGCACCAGACAGATTCGTAGCATTAGTAAAACCAGGAAGAGTACTATTTGAAATGGAAGGAGTAGAAGAAGACGTAGCAAGAGAAGCACTAAGACTAGCAGCATACAAACTACCAATTAAATGCAAAGTAATAAGTAAAGCTAATAAATAATATGTACACACTAGAAGAATTAAGAAAATTAGATTTGACCAAAGTTCGCGAAGAGATTCGTAAAGCTGAAAAAGATCTATTCAAAATCAAATTTGAAGTAATATCAGATCAGTCAAAATCAAACCACTTAATCGCAAAAAACAAGAAATATATTGCACAGATGAGAACAATCTTGGGTGACGGAATGGGAACAAAGGAAGACAAACCAACCGAAACCACTAACACTACCAAATCATGAGATCAAAAAAAGGAATAATCACATCGAACAAAATGGACAAGACTTTGGTTGTCACAGTACATACATATTTGAGACACCCAAAATACCTAAAGAGATACCGAACATCAAAGAAGTGTCACGTAGACAACCCTGAAAACAAGAAATTTGAAGAAGGAGACGAGATCGAGATCTTCGAAACAAAACCACTAAGTAAACTAAAGAGATGGACAATAGTCCCTCCACAAACTAAACCCGAACCAAAAGCATAATGATCCAATCAGAATCAAAATTAAAGGTAGCAGACAACACAGGAGCCAAAATGGTTAAATGTATCAAGGTCCTAGGAGGATCAAAGAGAAGATACGCAGGACTTGGTGACCTAATAGTTGTTTCTGTAAAAGAAGCGGCTCCTAGAGGAGTTGTACAAAAGAAATCAGTTCAAAGAGCAGTTATAGTAAGAAGAGTTAAAGAAACTAGAAGAAAAGATGGATCATATATTAGATTTGACGAGAACGCAGTAGTAATAATCGGCGCAGACAAACAACCTAAAGGAACTCGTGTATTCGGACCAGTAGCAAGAGAACTTAGAGAAAAAGGGTTCCAAAAAATTATTTCCCTAGCCCCTGAAGTATTATGAAGCTCAAAATAGGAGATGAAATCAAGGTGTTGGCAGGAAAAGACAAAGGTAAAACAGGTAAAATTACTAGACTTTTGAGAAACTCAGATAAGGTAGTAGTAGAAAAGCTAAACATGAGAATTAAACACATCAAGAAAACAGCACAAAAGGCAGGAGAAAAGATTACATTCGAAGCTCCAATGACAGCTTCAAACGCAATCCTAATCTGCCCAAAATGCAAAAAGACAACAAGAGTAGGTCACAACAAACTAGAAAGCGGAAAGAAACAAAGAGTATGTAAGAAATGCGGAGAATCAGTAGACCAAATCGTTACTACAAGAAACACAAGTTCTAAACAAAAAAAATAAGACTAAACAATGGCAAAACCTAAAGATCTAAAAACTATATTCCAAGAAGAATTGGCTCCAAAGCTGAAAGAAACGTTGAACCTAAAAAACGTAAACGCAGTGCCAAAGCTTAAGAAGATCACAATAAATGTTGGGATCGGATCATACATCCAAGCAAACGGAAAAGATTTCAGCAACATCATCGAGAACATCAAGAAGATAACAGGACAAAAACCAGTGATAAACCTAGCTCGAAAAGCGATCTCTAACTTCAAAATCAGAGAGCAAGCACCAGTAGGAGTAAGTGTAACACTAAGAGGACCTAGAATGTATGACTTCATGAACAAGCTAATCAACATCACATTCCCAAGAGTAAAAGATTTCCGAGGACTATCAAAAAGATCGTTCGACGGAAACGGAAACTATTCAATCGGACTCAAAGAACATGTTGTATTCCCAGAGATCAATCCTGACGACGTACTACAACTTCACGGACTACAAATAGTGATAACAACAACAGCAAACAACAACGAAGAAGGACTAGCATTACTTGAAGCATTCAAATTCCCATTCAAAAAATAACATCCAATTAAATGGCTAGAACAGCAATAGTCGTAAAGACAAATCGAAAAAACGCAGAAGCAGAAAAACGAAGAGCTGCCGGGAAAGTTGTAAAATTTCCAACAAAGCTCTACAACAGATGTAAATTATGCGGAAGATACCACGGATATATGAGAAAGTTCGATATGTGCCGAATTTGCTTCAGAGAACTAGCAAGTAACGGAAAGATCCCAGGAGTCAAAAAATCATCTTGGTAAAAAAATAGCCCACAAGGCAAAACCCTAACGATAAAACAATGTACACAGACCCAATAGCAGATCTACTGACAAGAATAAGAAACGCATCACGTGCGAATCTTAACTCATGCAACATCCCACACTCAAAATTAAAAGAGAACCTGCTAAAGATTCTACTAGAGAAAGGATTCATCGAGAAGTTTGAGACAGTTACACCAGGAAAATTCCCAGAACTACAAGTTACACTTATCGAAAACCAGGTTCTAAATATAGACCGAGTTTCATCACCAGGACAAAGAATCTATCTGAAGAAAGACAATATGAAAGCATATGTCAGCGGAAGAGGAATCAGAGTCGTATCAACTTCAAAAGGATTGATGACTAGTGAAGAAGCAAAAAAACAGAAGCTAGGTGGAGAAGTAATTTGCCAAGTATACTAATAAACTAAAAATGTCACGAATAGGAAAACAACCAGTCGAAGTACCAAGCGGAGTAACCGTTGAGATATCCCCTACTGAAATCAAAGTAAAAGGTTCAAAGGGAGAACTAAAACGAGAGCTTCACAGAAGCATCACAGTTGAACAAAAAGAAAACAAACTAATAGTTACTAGAAAATCAGATTCAAAAGAGGATCGAGGATTACACGGACTATTCAGAAGTTTGATCTCAAACATGGTAGAAGGTGTATCAAAAGGATACGAAAAAAGACTACTAGTAATAGGAGTTGGATACAAATTCAAACCTAACGGAAACAAAATCACACTAAACCTTGGGTTCTCACACCCTATAGAATACACAGCAAAAGGAGACATAACATTCGAAGACAGCAAAGAAGAAAAGACGTTACTAATCATAAAAGGAATCGATAAAGAGATGGTTGGAGAAACAGCAGCAAAAATCAGATCATTCAGACCACCAGAACCATATAAAGGAAAAGGTATCCGATACGAAGATGAACACGTAGTAAGAAAAGCAGGTAAAGCAGCCGCAAAAGCCGGCGAATAATCACATCAATAAATAATACTTACAATGCCAACAGTTAAAGAAACCAAAAGAATACGAAGACACCTTAGAGTGCGAAAAGTAGTTAAAGGAACAGCTTCTCGACCAAGATTGACCGTAAAAAGAAGCCTTACCAACACATACGCACAATTAATAGATGACGACGCGAGCAAAACACTAGCAGCAAGCTCAAGCATGAAGATTGAAAAAGGAACAAAGCTAGAAAAAGCGAAAGAGGTTGGATTAGAGATTGCAAAAAAAGCAAAAGAACTTAAAATTACAGAAGCAGTGTTCGATAGAAGCGGACACAAATATCACGGACGCGTAAAAGCCATTGCAGAAGGTGCACGCGAAGGTGGACTAACAATTTAATTGAAAAGACTTACACTATGTCAAAAAACCCACACTCAAAAGCTAGGCCGCAAAAAGAAGTAAAGGAATTCGAAGAAGACGTTCTACAAATAGATCGTGTAACACGTGTAGTTAAAGGTGGTCGAAGACTACGATTCCGTGCAACAGTAATCATCGGTAACCGAAAAGGTAAAGTTGGTGTTGGTGTAGGAAAATCTGAAGAAGTAGTAGGAGCTATCCAAAAAGCAGTAGCAGATGCAAAGAAAAACTTGATTACAGTAGACTTAGACGGGACAACAATCCCCCACCAAGTTAAACACAAATACAAGAGTGCAAGAATCATCTTGATTCCAGCTTCTGAAGGTACAGGTATTATCGCCGGAGGTCCTATCCGAAAAGTAGTAGGACTTGCAGGTATTCAAAACCTACTTTCAAAATCATACGGATCAACAAACAAGATTTCATGTGCAAGAGCAACAACAGAAGCTTTGGACTCTCTACAAAAGACTCCATTCTCAAAGAGAGCTGAATTCAAAGTAATAGAAAAGAAACCTCAACAAGACAACAAACAAAACAGAAATAACAGACCTAACAGACCAAATAGACCAAATGCTCCAAGACCAAATGCACCAAGACCAGAAGCAGCTCCAAAACCTGAGGCAGCTCCAGCTCCAAAAGCTGAGGCAGCACCAAAACCTGAAGCAGCACCAGCACCAGCTGGGAAACCAGAAGAACAAAAAAAAGAATCTAACTAATTTCACTTCAAATGTCATTAACAGAACTTAAAAGCAAAGTACCAAGAAAAGCCCAAAAAAGAGTTGGCCGTGGAAACGGATCAAACAGAGGAACCTACGCAGGAAGAGGGCAAAAAGGACAAACATCAAGAAGCGGAGGAAAAAGAAGACCAGGCTTTGAAGGTGGACAAACTCCATTTGCACAAAAGATGCCAAAACTAAGAGGGTTCAGGAATCCTAACCAATTAGATTTCTTGGCAATCAACGTAGGAGATTTGGAAGAAAGATTTGGAGACAAAACAGAACTCACTCTTTCAGACAAAAGAAAACCTTTCAAACTACTAGGAGACGGAGAAGTTACAAAAGCCTACACTATCTCAATAGACAAGGCTTCAACTTCAGCAATCCAAAAAATAACTAAAGCCGGAGGAACTGTGAAAGTTCTAATGGATGCTAAAACGAAAACTGATAAGGACAAGAGAGCAGCAAAAGCAGAGAAGGCAATAAAAGCAGTAAAAAAAGATTCAAAAACAGCAGAAACTAAAGTAGAATCTAAAGAAGAAGCTCCAAAAGAAGAAAAGTAACCTAGTTAACGAATGTTCACCTACCTCAAACAAATCTGGAACACAAAAGATCTAAGAAAAAAGATTCTCTTCACAATAGCAATCTTGGTTCTTTATAGAATGTTATCTCAGGTATCAGTACCAGGAGCAGATCTAGACGCAATCAAAGCAGTATTCGCAAATAACGACTTACTTGGAGCATTCAGTATGCTAACAGGTGGTAGCGCAGGAAACCTATCAATTCTATTGATGGGACTTTCTCCATATATCAACGCTTCCATCATTATGCAGTTGATGACAGTAGTAATTCCAAAATTAGAAGAACTTCAAAAAGAAGGAGAACAAGGAAGAAAGAAAATCAATTCATATACAAGATGGCTAACATTCCCACTCGGATTCTTACAATCATACGGAATGATCGTCCTATTAAACTCACAATCACAAACACCAATCATTCAAGACCTAGGCAATCCCCTAACAGTTGTTACAATCATGTTAACAATCACAGCGGGTACAGTTCTATTGGTTTGGCTTGGTGAACTAATTACAGAAAAAGGAATCGGAAACGGTATATCAATGTTGATCTTTGCATCAATCATATCAGGTGTTCCACAAATGCTTGGGCAAGGATTATTCCTAGCACAAGCAGACGAATCAAAACTTATTCCATTCGCTGCAGTAGTTTTGATCACAGTAATACTTACAACAATAATAGTCGTAGTTAATGAAGCCCAAAGAAGAATACCAATCACGTACGCCGGTCGAGGAATGAAGGGAAAGTCTGAGCAATCATACCTTCCAATCAGAATCAACCAAGCAGGAATGATCCCGATCATCTTCGCTGTATCATTGGTGAGCTTCCCAGGAATCTTGGCTACATTCTTGCAACGTGCAGAATCTGCATGGCTAAGAGCAGGAGCTGAAAAAATGGCAGCTCTATTCCAAGTAAACAGTCCTGGATACATGATCACATACTTCCTACTTGTAGTTGGATTCACATACTTCTACGTATCAATCACATTCAACCCAAAACAAGTATCAGAGAACATCCAAAAAAGAGGAGGTTACGTTCCTGGAATCAGACCAGGTAAACAAACCGAAGACCACATCGCATCAATTTCAAGCAAACTTAATCTATTCGGAGGACTATTCCTAGCATTGATAGCAGTCTCTCCAATGCTTATTCAAATCTTCTTCCGATCAGTAGCTATCGGAACTGTTCCCCTACTTATCTCTGGGGCAGGTATGATCATCATCGTTGGTGTAGTTCTAGAACTCATCCGACAAATCAATTCACAATTGATCATGCACGACTACAACAAGTTTTATTAGGCAAATTCTACTAAGCTTGCCATTCATAATCTCACCAAGTAGAATCTATTCACAAACTAATTTTAACAAACCTATCATATGGACTTAATTTTCTTTGGCATGCAAGGCGCAGGAAAAGGAACTGTCGGCAAAGAAGTCGCAGCAAAATTCAATCTCAAGATATTTGAAACTGGCGGAGCACTTCGCGTTCTAGCACAAGAAGACTCTGAACTCGGACACAAAGTAAAAGAGATCATAGAAGCAGGTCGTCTAGTTCCAAACGAAGTCGTAATGGAAATAGTAGAAGACTTCATAAACAAACTAGAACCTGGACAAAGCGTACTATTCGACGGAATCCCCCGTTCAGTTCAGCAAGCAGAATCCCTTAACACACTACTTGCAAAACATAACCGTGAATACAAAGGAGTATTAATCGAAATCACAGAAGAAACAGCCATAGCTCGACTCACAACTAGAAAACTTTGCAGCCAATGCAAAACCGTATACCCAGGTAGTTACGAAGGAGAAACATGCAATGCAAACAAAGAAGACGGCTCAGTTTGTGGAGCTCCACTGACAACCAGGGCAGACGACAATCCAGAATCAATCCACACTCGTCTCGAAGCTTTCCGTAATGAAACACTCCCTGCAATCGCAATATATGAAGAAAAAATGATCAAAATAGACGGACAACCAGACATGGAAACTGTGAAAGTAAACGCACTATCAACACTAGAACCACTATACTAGACAAAACCAACCCAAACATGGCCAGCCAAATCAAAACCAGCCAAGAAATCCAGGCAATGCGTGAAGGAGGCAAAATCCTAGGACAATGCCTAAAAGAAACCGCTGCCCTAGCCAAACCAGGAGTATCAACCATGGAACTCGACCAGTTCGCAGAACAATTCCTACGAGACCACAACGGAACTCCAACCTTCAAAGGATACCAAGGCTTCCCAGGAACCCTTTGCACCAACATAAATGAAGTAGTAGTTCATGGAATACCAAGCAAAGACGAAATCCTAAAGGAAGGAGACCTTATCGCAATAGATTGCGGCTTCCACTACAAAGGCATGCACACAGACTCCACCATCCTCGTCGGAGTCGGACAAATATCCCCAGAAAAACAAAAGGTAATCAAAGCAGCCGAAGAAACTCTATCCGCAGCAATAGACTTCATACGTCCAGGCATTCGTGTCGGAGACCTCAGCCACGTAATAGAAGAAACCATCCGCAAACACGGATACTCCCCCGTTGAGGAACTAACAGGCCACGGAGTCGGACACAAACTACACGAACCACCACACATCCCAAACCATTACGAAGAACCGGGACCAGTACTCAAAGAAAACATGACCCTAGCAATAGAACCGATTTTCGCAATTGGCAGTCCCAAAATAAAAACACTGTCAGATAAATGGACAATAGTCACAACGGATGGCTCTCTATCAGCCCAAATCGAACACACCATCGCAATCACAGAAACAGGTTGCGAGATCATAACAGAACGTAATTAGAACACATTCCCAACAAATGGCAACCAAAAACAGGCCTTTCTACCAAAAACGCCGCTTAAACCTGAAATAATCCCTTGCCATACCATTTTTTGTAATGTAAACTCCAGACGCTTTTTTTCAAGATTCATATCTTATAAGAGAACCGTTTTTATGGGCAAAGAAGACAAGATCGAAGTAGAAGGACAAGTGGTAGAACCGCTGCCGGGAGCCAAATTCAAAGTCCTACTAGAAGGACAGTTCGAAGGCAAGGAAATAACAGCGCATCTATCAGGGAAAATGAAAATGAATCACATTCGAATATTACCAGGTGACAGAGTGACATTGCAGTTGTCTACCTACGACCCAGAAAAAGGCATTATTACTTACCGTCACAAAAACTAAGGGCAAAACACAACACAATATGAAAGTAAGATCATCAGTTAAGAAAATTTGCGATTCATGCAAAGTTATCCGAAGAAAAGGAGTAGTTCGTGTTATTTGCAAAAACAAGAAGCATAAACAAAAACAAGGTTAAGCCTTGGGTAGTGGGTGTTCACCCCCCTGAATACTCACTACTTAGGATTTAATTGCACACTTAACAGTATTAAAATGGCTCGTATCGCAGGTGTAAACCTACCAAAAGAGAAAAGAGTTGAAATAGCACTTACCGCAATCTACGGAATCGGTAACAGCGTTGCGCTTAGTCTTCTCAAGAAAAACAAGATTGATCGAAACACAAAAGTTCAAGACCTAACAGAACAAGAAGTTACAACCCTTCGTGAAGAGATCGGAAAGATCGCAACAGAAGGTGACCTGAAAAGAAAACACGCACTAGACATAAAGAGACTCCAAGAAACAGGATCATACAGAGGACAAAGACACAAAAAAGGACTTCCATCTCGAGGTCAAAGAACTAGATACAACTCAAGAACTAGAAAAGGTAAGAAAAAGACAGTTGCTAATAAGAAAATAGTAACGAAGTAACAGTTACTTAAGTAATAACTAAAAATCATGGCTGACAAACCAAACACATCAAAGAAAAAAACTAAGAGACGATCAGTTGCAGAAGGACACGCACACGTTCACGCTTCTTACAACAACACAATCATTACAATTACTGAACCAAACGGTGACGTAATCGCTCAAGCATCTGCTGGAAGCGCTGGGTTCAGAGGAGCAAGAAAAGCAACTCCATATGCAGCACAAATAGCCGCAGAAAAAGCAGTTGAGAAAGCGAAAGTTCACGGACTAGAAAGAGTTCACGTATATGTGAAAGGAGTAGGATCTGGAAGAGAACAATCTATGAGAGGAATATCAGCAAGCCAAATCGAAATATTATCAATTTCTGATCTTACGCAAATGCCACACAATGGCTGCCGAAAGAAAAAAACTAGAAGAACCTAATTAATTACAAACAATGCGAAACATAGGCCCATCATGCAGACTATGCCGAAGAGAAGGAGAAAAACTCTTTCTTAAAGGTGAAAAATGTACTTCACAGAAATGCCCACTTTTGAAAAAGAACTATGCTCCAGGAGCAAACGGAAACAAAAGATCATTTGGAAAACAATCAGAATACGGGAAACAACTAAGAAACAAGCAAAAAGCCAAGAGAATATACGGAATGGCTGAAAAACAATTCGCGAATCTTTTCCAAGCAGCAACAAGGAAAGAAGGTGTTGCCGGTGAAAACTTCCTGAAAATGCTAGAACAAAGACTAGATAACATAGTATATAGATGTGGATTCGCAGCATCAAGAGCTCAAGCAAGACAACTAGTAGGACACGGACTAATAAAGGTAAACGGACGAAAATCTAGTACAGCTTCAAGGGCTATGAAGGTTGGCGACACAATCGCCCTCAACAAAAAAACTAAAGGAGTTAAAATATTCGACGGTCTAGACAGGAAAAAAGATACTTCTCCAAAGTGGCTAAAAGTAGATTTGCAAAAAGGAGAAGCAGAATTCGCATTCTTGCCTGAGAAAGACGACTGTGAACAATCAGTCGACAGCCAGATGATCGTTGAGTTCTACTCTAAATAATATATCCTATAAACCAAACAACACATGCACATCATCCAAGAATTGATAGGAGTGCCTAAGATCAAAACTGATCAGTTGAGCGACAATCACGTCGTTTTCACAATGGGACCACTACCAACTGGATACGGCATGACTCTAGGAAACGCGCTGAGACGTGTTTTACTATCCTCACTACCAGGATCAGCGGTTACAGGTATTAAAATTGAGGGGGTTAGCCATGAATATTCAACTATACCAGGTGTAAAAGACAGTGTTTTGGACTTCATCTTGAATCTAAAACAGTTGTACATCAAAAAAACATCAACAGAAGCGTCAATCTTAAAACTAGAAACTTCAAAGAAAGGAGAAATCAAAGCAAAAGACATTCAATGTCCAAGTGAAGTAGAAATCCTAAACGGAGACCTATACCTTACAACACTAGACAAAGGAGGAAAACTAAACGTAGAAATCAGAGTAGAAAAAGGAGTTGGTTACGTACCGGCGAACAAGAAAGAAAAAGCGGAAACAGATACAGCAATGATCGTTACTGACGCATCATACACACCTGTAAAGAAAGTTCGATTCGAAATCGAAGCAACTCGTGTCGGAGACATGACAGACCTTGATAAACTAATTCTAGAAATCGAAACTGACGGAACTCTTGTTCCTGAAGAAGCCTTGAAGTTCGCTTCAAACATCTTGAAATCATACTTCAACCTATTCAACGAAGAAAACGTATTGGTTGAGGAAGATTACATGAGCGACATCCACTCAATCTCAGAAAAAGAGAAAGAACAGGAGACAAAGCCAGCTCAAGAATCATACACACCTATCGAAATCCTTGGATTCTCTCCAAGAACATTAAACGCATTGATCAACGGAGGAATCGGATCAATTGAGCAACTATCAAAATGTACAGAAAGCAAACTTTCAAACCTAAGAGGGTTCGGAAAGAAAGCACTTACAGAAGTAAGAGAGGCTCTAGAGAAAAAAGGATTAACACTCAGTGAAGACTAATAATTACCTTAAAAAATGAGACACAACACAAAGAAAATCAAACTAAGATCAGCAAAAGGACACCAAAGACAACTCCTTCGAAACTTAGCTATGTCATTGATTATTCACGAGAAGATCAAAACTACAGAAGCAAAAGCTAGAGCAGTAAAATCTTTCGTAGAAGAACTTATCCAAATAGCTAAAACATACGAAAAAAGAGAGGCTATCCGAAAACTAGAAAGCGAATTGCAACACGAAGACACTTCAAAGAAACTTCTAGAAGTTCTAAAGGAGAAATACGCAGAGAAAGAAGGTGGATACACTCGAACAACAAAGCTTGGATACAGAAATGGTGATAACGCACCAGTGGTACAAATCGAACTAACCGACTAATAATAAACTGAAATGCAAAAGACATACACACCAAAAAAAGAAGACCTTGAACAGAAATGGTTCATCCTAGACGCAAAAGACATAGTTCTAGGTAAAGCTGCTGTTAAAATCGCAGACACTCTAAGAGGAAAGAAT
>Ga0307989_1001535_pt1 | contig 12196 bp, 10 predicted proteins | sample EllFjometagen185_FD_203164 | JGI IMG/M metagenome (GOLD analysis project Ga0307989, IMG submission 203164) | Marine microbial communities from Ellis Fjord, Antarctic Ocean - #185 | ecosystem: Environmental > Aquatic > Marine > Unclassified | place: Southern Ocean | collected 2014-10-08 | reverse complement strand
GTGCTTCGGTGATATACTCTTCATTTTCATGCATCGTAAGAATCAGGACCTTCATCTCCGGACGTCCTTTTTTGATAGCTTTTACGGCTTCAAGTCCGTTTAAAGAAGGCATCCCTATATCCATCACTACGACATCCGGTTCAAGTTCGAAGGCCTTTTCTATCGCTTCCCGTCCATCCTCGGCTTCACCGATAACTAAAATATCTGTCTCTTCCTCTAACAGGGCGCAGAGTCCTTTTCTGACAATAGTGTGATCATCGGCTATTAGTACACGAATATTATACATCACTTTTCTCCTAACGAATGGGGACAGTGGCATGAAGGATTGTTCCCTTTTTCGGTGCCGTTTTAATCTTCAATGATCCATCAAGTAGATCTAGTCGCTCGCGCATACCCAACAGGCCAAGTCCTCTCTCCCCTATTTTGCGTGATTGAACTGATTCCAAATCGAATCCCGCACCATCATCTGAAATAATTAATTCTGTGGTTGCATTTGAGGAGATCAAGTGAGCACTGATGGTCGTGGCTTCGGCATATTTGGTAATGTTTGTCAGAGCTTCTTGTAGAATACGATATAAGGCTACCGCAACAGTCTCGGGGATGATGATATCTGGAACTTCTTCTGCTGAAAATTGGACCTTCTTGCCAGTCAGTTCCTGGTATTGATTCAAGTACCACCGTAAGGTAGGTGTCAGTCCCAGATCGTCGAGAATGGGGGGGTGCAGATCCAGCGAAAGATCATGAATTTGGTCGTAAAGATTCTCGATGGCATTTTCGGTCTGATTAAGCCTTTCTGAAACCGTCTCACAGCAATCAACACCCAGTTTATTCCGGATCATGCTCAGATTAAGGCCAACGGCAGTCAATATCTGCCCAAATTCATCATGAAGCTCTATGCTAAGACGTTTTCGCTCATTCTCCTGTGCTTCGATGATATGTGCAGACATGCTTTTGAGCTCCTCCTCGTGGTTTCTAAGTTCGCTCAGCAGCCGGTTATTCTGAATGGCAATAGCTAGTGAATTAGCTACTTCCAAGCAGTTACTACTTATTGCTTCGCTTCTTAAATCTTTGGTGATGCTGCCCAACATTATGGCGCCAAGTAATTGTTTTCTATAAATGATAGGTGACAGAAAATAAACGGTGCCCGAGTATAGTCCGGACCATTGTTCGGCAAAAAGGGGTGTATCTTCTAATAGCTCAGCTGAGTGAATGTTTTTGCCCCGTTTTAACTGTTCCAACGGGAGTTTATCTCCGGGTACAACGAGCTCTTGGCTGATAAAATGGTCTGTTTCTTGATAACGCACTAGAGCTGTGGTTTGTGGGTCATCTTTTCTGATCAGCAGAATGCCTATAAATTCACAGCCAAAGACTTGCTGCATCGGTTCCATCAGGGTTTCTGCCACAAACTCAATGGAGAGGGCATTAAGGATTGCCTGATCGATCTCATGCATTAAAGTGAGGCGTTGAGAGGTCTTTTTGAGGGATTTTTCCACCCGCTTGCGTCGTACGATATTGATACTCAAGACCAGGATAATCAGTGTCAGACCTAGAATTCCCAGCAAAACAGTCAGAATCAGCATTTTGTACTGATAGTAAAATGAAACAGGTTGATTGATGACGATAGAGTCCGCTGGTAGTTCTCGTTCTCGGATACCAAATTTCTTCAGCTGCAGGAAGTCAAACATATAGTGCCCCGCAGTACTTATCTGAACAGGCATATTTTGGACTTTTTCACCCATTAGGAGTGCTTGTGCCATACGGGCCGCGATTTTACCCTGTGTGTAACCACTCACTAGCAATCCGCCCATGATACCGTTGCCAAGATAGCTGTCCCAAAGTGCATACACTGGTGCCGGGCTGTTGGTGGAAATTGTGTAGGCACTCTCCTTCATGGAAAATAACTTGCCATTGATGTCTTTGGTGTAATTAACCAGTAGAACTGCATGATCATCTGATAGTGTTTGAAGGACTTGCTGCAGGTCTTCAACTGCCATCTGCTCGGTGAAGTGAAAATTGATTCTGTCTTTGAAAACTTTCAACACGGGTATAAAAGATTTAATGGTGGAAATACTGGTGGGACTGTTGTCGGTGATAATGAGTATGCGTTTAAGCTTCGGGGTCAACTTGAGAATCAACCGGATATTGTTTACGATGTCCACCTGCTCGATGACACCGGTGATGTTTTTTTCACCAAAGAGTTTGTTCTCTTCGAGAAATTTTACGCCGCAAAATACGACAGTTGAGTTCGGAAATACCTCCTCCCGATTAGTCAGCAAGAAATCCAAGGCACTCTCATCAGTTGAAATAACGACGTCGACGGGTCTCAATCGATATTTGTGCCGATAGAGACGATATAAATTTGAGAAATGGTCCTCATCAGAGTTTCGTTTGGCATCCATGTATTCAAAATCAACTTCCACAGCGATATTCTTTAACACATCAACAATGCCTCGGCTGAGGTCGTCATTCCATTTTTGCCCTTTGTGAAATGAGTGGAGAATAAGAACACGTTTCTTTGGAGGAGAGGCGGCGGACAAGGGAAGATGTATCGCCAAAAACAGACCAAAGGCAGAGGTCAATAGAATAGATAATAAAATGAGTCTTCTCCTACGGGTCCAGGCCATTCCTCAAACCTCTAAGATAGTTTAACAAGCCTGATGTGGGAATCACGCAAGCGATAATATTCGGTCAGGACGTTTTTTCGTCGGCCTCGAATCTTCTGAATAACCGATCTGCGGTAATAGTGTCAACCCCAAGACCAAATTTCTTGACGCTCTTTTGACCTTCAGGTAACACGATAGCGGTTCCTTTGCTTCCACAGACATGTCCATCAACCATCACAATGTTGCCTCCGACCATGGTCATGTATGCTCGATTACTTTTTGTGTCAAGTACTGTAATATCAGCATCTGCACCAGGAGTGAGTCTGCCTTTGTTAATCAATCCCAGCATAGTTGCTGGGTTGGTGCTGGTTTTTAGAACGAATTCTGACATTGAAAGGGCTTTAAAGTCGACCAGCGCCAGCCCGTTTTCAACAATCACATTTCGAGGTATCCCGCCACCATCTGTGGCGATGGCATCCACAGTGAAACGTCCATCCTGATTTTTGGCAGTGGCTAGAAGAAACCGGGAATCGGCTGGATTAATGTCGAAACTGACACTCAGGTCAGTGCCTGCAGCTTCCCATTTTTCAACTGCCATTGGTCCGGTCTGTAAAACAGTTTCATCACCCTCTTCGACCATAATGTTGACCCTTCCGTCATTGATAGCTTTTTTCATCCCTTCGTAATCGGGTGAATATCCGAACAGTTTGAGGGATATGGGTGTCGCTTTGCTGAACGACTCTCCATTGATAAAGCGCCCGCTCGTTCCATTGATCGGAGAGAGGTAGGATTCCGAAAATATATTGGGGTGAGCTTCCAGAGCAGAAATGGCTTCCAATGCTTCGTTGAGCGAGGTCGTAATCTGCCCCCGACAGTAGCTGTTGATATGGGCCAGATGCAGGCGGTTATCACCTGCGAGTTCCAGTGCTTCCAGAAAGCCTTTGAAATTAGACCCACTTTCAGTCGTACCGGCATGAAAGGCGCAGTATTTATTTTGCTGGTGTGCCAGTTCAATACAACGACGGGTCGCACCTGGTGTCAGGGGCAAATGACCCCCCAGCATCTTTATCCCAATTGCTCCGGCAGCAACAGCACTATTCAACAGTTTTTTGATAGCTGCTTTGGACGGATTGTTCCCTTCAATCGTTAGTCCGGGAGCCACGGCATGTATGCACAGTAGATTTAAGCCCGCCCCTTTTTCTGCCATCATCTTCCATACGGCTTCCACAGGTCCTGCAACGTCAAAGGCTGTCGTTACACCCGCTCTGGCCAACATTTTGTGGGCGCTAGATCCACCAACCAAGGGAGAAGCATGCACGTGAGAGTCGATGATACCTGGAACAACCGTATACCCCTCCAAATGTTTAACCTGCCGCGCAAGTGAGGGAGAAATGTTCTGACTGACCTCAACAATCTTCCCTGAAGATATAGCAATATCCTGGATACTGTTGATGCTGTTGACCGGATCGACAACGAGTGGACCTTTCAGTAGCAGATCAAATTCACTAATCATAGGTTCTCCTTACTATTAAATGACACGTTAGTGTTTGGTTTTATTCTATGCTGGCATCAGCCGGGAGATCTGGTCCATCAATCCTCGAATGTTTTTGCATTTTTCGATGGATATGATTTGTCTGAACAGCGTATCTGGGACCTTATTAATGCTGGAAAAGCAGACACAGTCTTCGAATTTTTGTTGAATATCCGCGGACGATAAAGGGTTCTGTAAAGAGCCTTTCAAATGCTCAATCTCGATCTCATAGATAGAACCATCATACAGTTCGATTTGGCTCAACAGGGGTGTTGCTAGATCCATTTTTTCCGGATCCGGTATGGTCTTCCGTCTAATACGCTTCAGAAAATCTACCACTTGTGGATCATGAACGACTTTATCTGTGAAATGTTGCAGAGAAAGGGTACCCTCCATCAGAATACGGGCAGCATTATAATGAAGGCTGAACCGCGCTTCCATTTCATTCTGTGGATGATCGAAACGCAAATTTCTGCTCAATGTTTCCGGTAACCAGGTTGTTGCTCGTTTAATGCTTTCCGGTACTATTTGGTGTGTTGTCCGAAGCGTCAGAAAACCGTCTAGGGACTTATGGGCTGATCCGCAACATGGAAATCGTTTCACCAATAAGCCGTATTTAGAGAGGCAAAGCTGTTCTCCCAGACCGTCCAATGCCATTGGCTCTTTGGCTGAATCGTTTTCTGCATAAAAGTCCTGAAAACTTAACTCTCCTGTCAGAAAATCGGGTGCGGCACTAATCCCGGCGGATGCCATCGTCGCGGCCATCACCGCATGCTGTGCTGCGAATCCTGCATGGATTGGCTTCATCATCGTTCCGAACTGTTTTTTCGAGCCGGATGAGAGGCTAAAGCCAATACTCATGGCCGCAGATACCCCTGCGGCATCCAACCCTAAAAGTCGAGCGCAAGCACCAGCCGTGCCGATGGTACCGACAGTTGCGGTGGCATGCCAGCCCTTTTTGAAGTGTCCAGGATTAACCAAAAGACCGATACGGGTGTGAAGTTCGGCTCCTACGATATATGCATCTAACAGCGCTTTACCTGAACAGTCGATTGACTCTCCCAGTGCTAGGAGCGCTGGGACCAGCACTGCAGAGGCATGGGTAAAGGCTGGAATGAAGTTGTCGTCAAAATCCAGGGCGTGGGCTGCTGTACCGTTGATCAATGCACTCCAGGGAGGACTGAACCGGTGTTGGGTCCCGAAAACCACATTTTGTCCGTTACTATTCCAGGATTTGAAAGCCTGGCATAGCTTTTGGGGTGCCGGGTCGCCCATCCCTCCGAATGTGCAGGCTATCGTATCCGAAAACGCGTCCCTGGCTATAGCTATGACAACGGGATCATTAATCGGGGGCTCAGTTGCGGCCCATTCAGCCAGGCGGCTTGAAATTGAAATATCGGTCATTAAAGGCTCTTGATTTCGATGTTTCCTTTTGTGGGCAATGAATCCAGGGGTCACATATTTCCAGGTAACCAGGTTGCCATCGCTGGAAACATAAACAGAAAAGCCAGCACAACAATGTCGCAGAGAATAAATGGGATGATACCTTTGTATATCTGCTCAACGGGTGTGTTGTCCCCTGTCGCCCCGGACAGCGCAAAAGCGTTCAGGCCCACCGGGGGTGTGACTCCGGCGATCTCATTTAATTTCATGGCCACCACGCAAAACCAGATCGGGTCGAATCCAAGGTTCACCACTACTGGAAACAGGATAGGCAATGTCAGCGCGAACACGGCTGCCTGAACAATCAGCATCCCCATCACGAACCAGAGGGCTAGAATGGCGATTAAGATGATATAACGATTGACATCCCAATTCTGAAGAAAGGCGGCCAGATCCATGGGAATCCGGGTCAATGCCAGAAAACGACTGAAAAATAGTGCTGTAATGATCATGAAAAAAAGCATCGCACTGATATTGGCTGTCTCGCGCAGCGCCAGTTGATTGGGGATGAATTTACGCAATGGTCCCCTGCCAAAACCAATCAGAAAGGCTCCCAGAGTCCCTGCTGCTCCAGCGCCGGTCGGAGTCAGAATTCCTGAGTAGATTCCGCCGATGACAATCAGCGCAATGAGAGAAATTTCCCATAAACCTTTGACAGCCTTGATTCGCGTACGAAAGGTCACTGTTTTCTCAAAAGCTGCCATGGGTGCCAGCTTTGGGTTTAAACGCGAGCGCAGGTACATACTGAACACATAAACTCCTGCGGTCACAAGTCCGGGAATTACCCCGCCCATAAACAACTTTCCCACTGATTGATCTGTAAAAATAGCGAAAAGAATAAACATACCGCTGGGGGGAATCATACAGGCAAAACTGCCGGATGAAGCTATAGAACCCAAGGCGAATGATTTATCATAGTTGGCTCTTTTCATTTCCGGATAGGCCAGCTTCCCAAAAACCGCCACACTAGCCAGGGTTGATCCAGAGATGGCCGCGAAAAAAGCACTACCAATGGAAGTAGCGATGGCAAGGCTGCCAGGCAGACGGGCGAAGATGATATGCACGGCACTGTATGCCCTCTTGGCAAATCCCCCCCCGGTCGCAAACGCACCCATTAAAGCGAAAAGCGGAATGACTGTAATGGTTGGATTGGATATCGAGCTGTAGAGGGTATCTCCTAACAGTGCCAGTGTTGCGTCCATCCCAATCAGAAGAGCCGTTCCTCCAATACCGATCAGCAGAAAATCAACTGCAATCGGCAATCCCGACAGCAGTAGCAAGACCAGCAGCAAGATAGCCCAAATACCGATAGTTGTGAAGCTCATGAATAACCTTTGTTTCAGGTGGTTTTATGAATACGAGAGTCTATCCCTTTTGAATGCAAGACCTCGATAATCTGGCAGGTTTTTAATCTGCCTCATCTCTGCGTGAACGAAAATCCAGGACTAGGTTGAACAGTACCTGGATTACGTAAAGAAACAGACTGACCGCTATGATCGTTCGAATCGGGGCCAGGGGTAGTGGAAATTCACCGGCAATAGACTCTCCGTCACCGATAGACTCAATTGCCTTGAGATAAGCGGCATATGCTGTCAGTCCAATCACAAAAAATCCGATGACACCCCAGATAATTTCCAGCCAATGGCGAAATTTCACAGGCAAACGACTCAGAACGGCGTCAACCTTGACGTGGGCTCTTATTTGTTCGGTATAGGAGAGTCCCAGATAGGCAGAGGCAATGGTTGTGAAAACAGCCAGTTCGATCATCATCGGTATCTGGAAGCTCACTAGGTACCCCATCGTATCTAACAGCAGCAGTATAACAATCACTGCGATCAAGTATCCGGAAACCTCAGCAAAGAGGTGATTGATTTTGCGAAAAACGGTGTAGACCGATTTCATTATTTCTCCTTTTTAATCTCTTCCGCTACGATGGTCTTGATATGGTTCAGGAGGCCTCTTGCATCTTTTACTCCACCCTTACTGACAGCCTTTACCCAGTAGGCTTCATTGCGTTTGTTCGCCGGTGCATTGTTCCAGCGATCATAGTCAGCCGCTTTGGCAAATGTGACGGTGGCACCACTTTGCTTCATATCGCCAATGATCCGATCCCACCATTGGGCGTAAACATGGGTGAATCGCTCATTGGCATTAATAGCCGCCACTGCGAAGGCCTCTTTGATTTCTGGTGAGAGTTTCTTCCATTTTCGTTCGTTAATATTGATTTGATATGGGAGCGGCATCCAAAAACGATCCATCACAAGTACATGGGGTGCAACCTCATACAATTTGGCTCGATGAATAGAATCGGTATTGGTAATGGTTCCTTGGATGGCGTTGGTCTGCAGCGAAATATACAGATCTCCCCATGGAAGGGAAACAGGAGTAGCACCTAGGTCTTTCAGAACTTGCATGGCAAAGGGGCTGGATGTTCTGATTTTAAGATTTTTAAACCCTTCAACCGATGTGGCCGGCTTCGTGAGGGCGGCGCTGATATTTGTCAACGTATACATGTATACAGTGCGTTGCTTATACTTTTTGAATTCATTTTTTAGTTCCGGAATTTCATCATAAATTCGATTAAACGTTTTCATCTTGTTACGATATTGGACCGGTCCATCAGCAATCAGTAAAAGACTCGAATTTCGCATCAGTCTTTTCCAGGCAAAAGCGATATTCACCTGTCCCATATCCACGATGCCGTTTTCAATGCCTTTGAGAATTTCCTTACCTTTGAGCAATGACTCAGCCCAGAATGCCTTCACTATGATTTTACCTTTTCCAGCCTTTTCGAGTTCTTCAATGAAGATCTTTTCCGCATCCCCCTTCAGGCCTGAAGGAGGTGAGTTGGAAGCGAAAGTCAGAGTGACTGCTTCAATAGTTGTTGCCGATACTGAAATGATGCTGAGTAGAAACAGTGCAGTGGCAATAAAGCCAATTGCTTTTTTGAAAGGATGGCTATTTTTCATCGGAAACTCCATCTTTAATGGGTTTTAGGTTGGGAGCGATTATGATGAAAGAATTATATCGCAACTCAAATATATTACTATAGGGTGTTGTATCCAGTTTTTAAAAACAAAGACCCCAATTTAAGAAAATTTTCTCTTCATTGATTTTGGCAGGATCGTTAACTATCATTAATCATAGAATCAATGAAGGGTAAATTCTGTTATTAAGGAAATTTATCAAACTTTGGTTGATTGGTTTAATGAAAGAAACAATCACTACTACCCCAAAGAATCTCATAATCTTTAATCATGGAGTGTTTTTATGAATCTAGCACAATTTCCCCGTAGACGCTATACTGAAGGAGCAACACCCATCCAGGAGCTTACGAATCTCAGTAGTGTACTCGGTGGACCAAATCTCTACATCAAACGGGATGATCTGTTAGGGTTGTCAGCTGGCGGTAATAAAACCCGAAAGCTTGAGTTTCTTGTGGCAGAGGCACTGGCACTGGGTTGCGATACACTAATTACGTGTGGTGCGGTGCAATCAAATCATTGCCGACTGACACTGAGTGCCGCAGTTAAAGAAGGTTTGAAATGCCGGTTGGTCTTGGAAGAACGTGTGCCTGGATCCTATACCCCAGAAGGCAGCGGTAATAATTTTCTTTTTCGATTGTTAGGGGCGGAGAAAATAAGTGTCGTCCCCGGTGGATCCGACATGATGTCTGAAATGGAAAAAGAGGCTAATCAGGTCGCCAGTGAGGGTCGCAAAGCCTACATTATCCCGGGTGGCGGATCGAATCCTCTGGGAGCAACCGGATACGTGGCCTGCGCAGAAGAGATACTCTCCCAGTGTTTTGAAAAGGGGCTAAAGATCAATCAGGTGGTTTGTCCGAGTGGTAGTGCCGGTACACATGCCGGTTTGGTAACGGGATTTCATGGTAATCACAGCAATATTCCGGTTATTGGGATTAATGTCAGTCGAACAAAAGCGGTTCAAGAAGGCATCGTTTCAGAACTGGTCCGAGAGACTTTTATTCACTTGGGAGTTGACTTTTCTGTGCCAGAGGATGCCGTTCTCTGTTTCGATAACTATGTGGGTCCCGGCTACTCATTACCAACACCCGAAATGGCAGAGGCGGTGCAACTTTTTGCGCGAACGGAGGGAATACTTCTGGATCCGGTTTATACCGGCAAGGCAGCCGCCGGCCTGATCGGGCTGATCCGAAAGGGGTACTTCAAGAAAAGTGAAAATATACTTTTTGTTCATACGGGCGGCTCACCCGCACTGTACGCTTATATCCCCGAGTTATTGGATTGAGTTGAGCACCGCTGAACGATAAGAGTATTGAATCTTTTACCTAAGAAAGTCTCGCTATTACAAAGCGCTCACTTGGTTCTTCCTCCGGTGAGCGCAATAGAAAGACTGCTTAACGGCAACGGACGGGGAAATCGCAAAAATTCCCCTGTAAAGTCTTTCCAATTATATATTTGCGCTGATTTTACTTTTTTGACTAGACGGGTCACACCGCACTAAACCATGATCCTCGAACCCGGACTTTTAACCATCTTTTTGGCAAGGCGCAGAGTTTTTTCGTTTTTAGCCCAATTGACGGTTATGCCCCCACCCAGGCATTCCTGGGCGCAAGTGTAACAGCGCATGCAAGTCTTCTGGTTAATGGCCTTGATCTTGCCAATCCTTTGGTGATGGATTTTGTATCGCAGTTTTTGATGCACAAGTCGCAGTCTTCGCATTTGGAGACATCAAAATGCAGAGGGGCTAGAGATTTGAGTTGTAGCTCCACGGGAATAAATCCGCCCAGGAAGCTTATAACCGGGTTGGGAGATTTGAGGCTTTGTAATTGGAAGTATTATTATAAATCAAAGACATTTGTATTTTATTCATCTGAAGATCAAGTTCAATCTTTCTTCTCCCTGCATCAACTTTTGCAACATACAGCGCCATCTCTACCATTACCTTCAAATCCCTCTCCTAAATGGACTTCAATACAAACCCAAACGGCAAGGTAATCTTTGCTCGCTCAATCCTTTCCTCATCCAGAGATACTGAGAAAAGACGGGTTTACTTTTTCCATGACTATGCTTCTATGTTGAATTTAATTATAAACTTAGTTCCGTTGTTATTTTCCATACCTATTGTACCGTCGAGTTGATTCTCGACTAAAGTACGGACAAGTTTAAGTCCAAGAGTGTTGGCTTTTTTCCAATCCAAATCATTTGGCATTCCAACACCATTATCCTTTATGGTTAAGTGGAGCTCTTTATTCTGCTTCCTCATAGTCACGGTAATTTTACCTTCTCTTTCATCCGAAAAAGCGTATTTCAAAGAATTAGATACCAGTTCGTTCGTAACTAAACCAAGAGGAGAAGCTTGATTGATACTGATTAGCACTTCTTCAATATCGGTTTTCAGTTTAACCCTTTTTGGATCAATCGAAGATGATTGAAAAATTGATGTTACTATTTTTGATAGATATTTCTTCAGGTCAATTTCGGATAAATTTTCTGATCCATGAAGCGTTTCATGGATAGCTGACATTGCAAATATTCGGTCCTGACTATCTTTCAAAATATTTTTTGTTTGGTCATCCTCAATGCTTTTTGCCTGAAGATTTAACAAGCTGGTAATAACATTCATGTTGTTTTTGACCCGATGATGGATTTCCTTAAGAAGGGTTTCTTTTTCCCTAAGGTCAGCTTTGATCTGTTCTTCAGCTTGTTTACGTTCAGTGATGTCTTGCACCATGCCACGCAATCCGACACTTTTTCCCTGGTGCAAAACAACATCACCGATAGTCCTAACCCATTTTAGGTTCTTTTTCTCTGTTATCAAACGTGTTTCAAAATCGATTCTTTCTCCTTTGAAAGTTCAAACCATCGTGTCCCATGTGGTAAATCAAGACTATATGAAGAGCCATAATAATGGCCGGTTTCAGCAGCTTTGGCTATCGCGTCAAGTACGATATCAGCCGCATTCCTGGGTAGAATATCCACAATCGAATTATTTATAAATTCATCCGGAGACTCGTAAAGGTTCTCAGAGTTTGTAGCATGATATTGATATAACTGACCTTCATTATCCACTTCAAATAAAAGGTCAGGTATGGCCTTTAAGGTAGAAGAAAGCTGTTTGTTCAATTCATAAACTTTGCTCTCGGCCCTCCTTCTTCCTTCATCCACTTTTGCAACATACAAAGCCATCTCAAGGGTCACTTTCAGATCTCTTTTCTGAATCGGCTTCAATACATATCCAAACGGCATAGTTATCTTGGCTCGATCAATTCTTTCCTGATCCAGATAGGCAGTCGAGAAGATGACAGGAATACCAAATCTATTTCGAATGACTTCAGCCGCTTCAATCCCGTCCATCTCTCCTTTGATGCGGATACCCATCAAAATGAGATCAGGTTGATCAACTTCGGTTTTTTGAATAGCTCTTTCACTCGTATTGACAACGGAGGTTACTTCATATCCTAGACTTTGCAGTTGGCTTTCAATCTCCATTGCAATGATGGCTTCGTCTTCTACTACATGAGTTTCGGATATGTATAATAAAGCTTGCGTTTAAATAAGACTTTGTGTTACGATTCCTAAAAAAACACAAATTGATGAAACTACAATTAGGAATCTCGCAAGCTTATGGACACCAA
>Ga0307989_1001534_pt1 | contig 12197 bp, 12 predicted proteins | sample EllFjometagen185_FD_203164 | JGI IMG/M metagenome (GOLD analysis project Ga0307989, IMG submission 203164) | Marine microbial communities from Ellis Fjord, Antarctic Ocean - #185 | ecosystem: Environmental > Aquatic > Marine > Unclassified | place: Southern Ocean | collected 2014-10-08 | reverse complement strand
TTCTTAAAATCCAAATTAATGCATTAGCTACGTTAATTATATACCTCTTTTTAGAAATTGGCGTACTATTTTTAGTACATTTTCAAGATGTCGTGTGTTCTTTCCCAATTCATCCCACGTCTAAAGATACGGGTGTTCTTGGGCGGGTAATAAATAATTGTTTTTTATTCAATTGACATTAAAAAATTTGAAGCAAATATTATTTCTTATAAACTCTGGTTTTTGACTAGTGTATAATAGGCATAGACTTTGTAACCAAGGTTACTATAATCGGAGGACATATGATTTCCCGTATTAAAATAGTGGATTTTCTTTTAACTCTTAATTATTTTAACAAAATAGACAAAGAAGAAATTAACAATTGGTTTGATAGCAATAATTTTACCGTTTCATCCTATAAAAAGGGCGATGCAATATATTTCGAAAATGACAATTGCAAAACTATGGATATAGTTATGTCCGGAATGGTTTCTCTTCAAAAAATTGATGAGAATGGAAACGTGCTGACAATCGCTAATTTCACTAAAACTGATGTGCTTGGAGCAAACCTTCTTTTTTCTTCAAGTTCTTTATATCACATGACATCTGCCTGCCTCAAAGACTGTGTTTTGATCAAATTGTCAAAAAATCTAGTTTTAAATCTTTGTCAGAACAACCAGGATTTCCTGCGTGCTTTCCTTGGTCTTCTATCAGACAAAACACTTTACGTATCTGGAATTTTACATAATCTGGCTCATAAAAGTATTCGCGATATGATTATTATCTTCTTAAAAACGGAATATGTCAGACAAAATTCCAGAGTAATAACGCTGAGTATAACAAAACAGGAACTAGCAGAAAAATTTGGAGTTCAGCGCCCTTCTTTATCGAGGGAATTAAAAAAAATGCGTAATGATGGACTGGTAGAATATGATGCGAAAAGTATAACTATCCGCGACTTAAACATTGTTAATAATCGTTAATTCAACAATTTATCACTTTAACGCAATAAAGTTGACACAAAGGTAGTATAAATATATAATTTCACGGAAGAAAGCTTAGTTGCTGCGGTTAAATATCGGGAGCAAATTCCCGGTTATTTTTATACATATCTGACTGCTTTCTATTAACGGGGGTATATATGAAATCTACATTAAAAAAATGTCTTATTATTGTTATGGTACTTGCTTTGCTTGTTCCATTATACGCTTGTGGCGAAAATGGGTCAGATGAAACTTATGAATTTAGTCTTGCACATTTTTTCCCGGGAACACATCCGGTTGAAACTGCCTTTATACAGGTTTGGGCTGATCAGCTTGATTCAGCAACGGACGGCCAAGTTAAAATAACCAGTTATCCAGGCGGAACACTTATAGGCGCGGTTGATACATATAATGGTGTAAAAGAAGGAATTGCTGATATCGGAATGTCATGTTTTTCTTATACAAGAGGTCAGTTCCCTGTTCTTGAAGCATTTGAACTTCCCGGTGTTCTTTATAAAAATTCAAAAGTTGCCAGTATGGTTGCCTGGGAAGGTATTAAACAACTTAACCCTGAAGAAGTTCAGGACACAAAACTTTTAATGGTAATAGCTACAGGCCCCGGCGACTTATTTACAACAATTCCTATAAGAAATCTTGACGACCTTCAGGGCGTTGAAATCAGAGCAACGGGCATAAGTGCTACTACTCTTGAACTTTTGGGCGGTACACCGGTTGCAATGCCCCAGTCTGATGCTTATGAAGCTCTCTCTAAAGGTGTTGTAAAAGGAAATCTCTCACCTGTTGAAGTTTTAAAGGGCTGGAAACACGGTGAAGTTACCGATTATCTTACAAGAACACCTTTCCTATATAACACTTTGTTCTTCGTAACAATGAATCTTGATAAATGGAACTCAATGCCTAAAAAACTTCAGGATACCATTATTGAAGCTACAGAAAAATTCCACAAAGAAGTAGGGATAGGCCTTTGGGACATGCAAAACGAAGCTGGCATAGACTTTGCTCTTAATGAACAGGGTATGGAGGAAATCATTCTTTCAGATGCTGAGGCCGCAAAGTGGATTGACAAAGTTACTCCTCTTCAAAATACATATTCTGAAAACATCAAGAGCCTTGGAATAGATACTGATGTAATGGAACTTGTAAAATCACTGGCAGAAAAATATAACGGAATATATTAATAGATAATGATAGAAAAAACAGAAAATGTAATTAAAAAGATTGCCGGCATATTCAATTTAATGGCCGGTGGGGCAATAGTACTCGCTATGCTCCTGGTGGTTATAAATGTAATCCTCAGGACTGTATTTGGAAAACCTATTCTGGGAACATACGAATTTACTGGTTTCTTTTCTGTATTAATAATAAGCTTTGGGCTGGCCTACTGCCTTGTAGTTAATGCTCATATAGCAGTTGATTTCATTGTTGAGAAATTCAGTTCACGAACACAGGGGATTCTGGATTCCATAAACGGGGTTTTCGTATTTGCTTTTATGTCCTTTTTCACCTGGAAGGTCTTTGATCTCGCAACAAAAGTTTTCAAAAGCGGGCAGCTATCACCCACAACTCAATTCCCCTTTTATATTTTCATCTACATAATGGCCGTATGCTTTACGGTTTTTTGCCTCGTATATCTTGTTAAAATCAAAGAGTCATTTGGAAAAGCGAGGTCAAAATGAGTCCTGAACTATTAGGTCTTCTTGGAATTGTTCTTTTACTGGTGTTTATTACATTTAAAATGCCAATATCTTTTGCTATGCTCATTGTCGGTCTTTTGGGCTTTGGAATTTTAGTTTCTCCCAACGCTGCTTTTAGTATGGCCACTACAGAAGTTTATGCCACTTTCTCATCTTACTCGCTGAGTGTTATCCCAATGTTTGTCTGGATGGGCTTTATTGCCTATTATTCAGGTGTTGGTACCAGTTTATATCGTTTTGCATACCGTATGATCGGTCACAGACCCGGTGGGCTTGCTATTGCAACCCAGGCAGCATGTGCTATGTTTGGTGCAATATGTGGCTCTAATACAGCAACAGCGGCGACTATGGGCGCAATTGCACTTCCAGAAATGAAAAAATATAAATATGACGACTCTCTGTCATCTGCAAGTGTTGCCGCAGGTGGAGCATTAGGTGTTTTGATTCCACCAAGTGTCATATTCATTATATATGGAATCGCAGCAGAACAATCAATCGGAAAGCTTTTTGTAGCCGGTATTATACCCGGAATCCTTTTAATGGTTCTGTATATGCTGACAATATATATTTTGGTAAAAAGAAACCCATCTTTAGGGCCGGCAGGACCTAAGTCCACATGGAAAGAACGCCTTGAATCTCTCGGAAACGGACTTTTCGAAGTTATGATAACTTTCATGATTTCTATAGGCGGACTGTTACTTGGCTGGTTTACACCAACTGAAGCAGGGGCAGTCGGAGCAGCAAGTATTCTAATAATCACACTTCTTCGAAAGCAACTAAACTGGGAAGGTTTAAAAAAATCATTAATGGACACTGTCCGTACAACCGCTATGATTATGATGATGGTTGCAGGCGCTACTGTTTTTGGTCGCTTTATAGCCGTTAGTCGTCTACCATTTGCATTGGCAAACTGGGCTACAAACCTAGCACTACCACCTTTTGGAATAATGATAGTTATCCTTTTGATATATCTTGTTCTTGGGTGTTTCATCGATGCACTGGCCCTTATACTTCTTACAATACCGATTTTCTTCCCTGTTGCTGTAGGTATATTGGGATATGACCCTATTTGGTTCGGAGTTGTTATCGTGTTAGTTGTTGCTATGGGTGTTATTACCCCTCCGGTTGGAATGAATGTTTTCATTATAAAAGGCGTTGCTAAAGATATTCCTACCGAAACTATCTTCAAGGGAATATGGCCATTCTTGATTGCACTCTTTGTGTGTCTGGGATTATTACTGGCATTTCCACAGATTGTTACTTTTCTTCCGGGATTATTATACTAACAATTTGCAAAAGCTAATTTCAAAGCATAGAATTACTTTAGATAACAATTTAAAAAGGATGTTCCTATGACTTACTTTTCAATTTTTCAACCTGTATTGTTGGATGCAGTGGTAGCTGAACCCAAAGTCGCAATTTTTGACAGCAGTTTTCTAATTACTGTTGTACTTATAGTAATCTCAACCCTTATAATTGCTTTTATCAAGCACTTGAAAAAGGATAAATGCATAAAAAGCTTCAAGTCGGACATGATAACTGTCTATTTTAATGACGGGAAGAATATAAAAGGTCGTCTGGACGTCGAAAATACAGGTTCGGAATTTATAATTGAACATCCCGATGATGAAATAAAACGCAGTTATATTCTTTATAAAGAAGAATATCCAAATGTCCGTTTTTTTGTGCGATATCACAATGATCTGGATGAGAGACGCACAAAAGAACGCCTAAGAGTTCTCAAAAAGACTTATCATCCCAATATATTTCGCAGAACCGGGCGTGGTATCAACATATTCTTTAAGATAATTAATGATTCCATGATGGAAATATTCTCTGCCCTGTCTGGCAAAATCAAAACATCAAATACATCATACGCAACCTCTGAAAAGTATGTAACAAATGTTAATAAACAGGCAGTTGCTTCAGCAGATACCACCTATGACCCTCTTTTAGAAAAATATATTGGAAACATGGTTGTGTGCAATCATATAAATAGCACAAAAATATATGATATTCGGGGTATATTGAAAGATTATACCGGTCAATATCTAGAACTACTTGATGTAGAATTTACAGCAGAAGACCTGAATATAAAAAATGCAGACCTGCTACTCCCTAGAAGAACAAATAAAGTCCGTAATCTAGGAGAAGATGCAATACAAATGTTCACTTTACCTGAAACCTTTAATCTCAATTGGTATAAAAAAAGCGTAAAAAAATCACTTAATGAAAAAAACGATAAAAAAGCTACAAAGAAGTGATTTTCCAAAGGACAGTCGCAATGAGAGTTGCTCTGACAGAAATAAAACTATCCAATCAATACAAAAGGAAGGGTGCTTAAATGATTGAAGTAAAAAAATCTGACACAAACCTACAGAAGTGGCAAGGGGGTATTTGACCTTAACTTTGCCATTAAAAAAGGCGAGGTTTTCGGATACCTCGGGCCCAATGGTGCCGGTAAGACCTCCACCATCAGAAATCTTTTAGGTTTCACAAATGCCGGCAGCGGCGCTGCAACAATTAATGGCATTGACTGTCGTAAGAATGCCGCAGAAATACAGGGTATGATAGGTTACCTTCCCGGGGAAATGGCTTTTCTTGAAAACATGACCGGTATGGAATTTCTGAAGTTCATTGGAAATATGAGAAAAACCAAAGATATTACCAAGCGAGACCGGCTGATTGACTATATGGAACTTGAGCCACAGGGCAAAATAAAAAAATGTCTAAGGGAATGAAGCAAAAACTAGGAATCATCACCGCGTTCATGCACGACCCTGCCGTATATATCCTTGACGAACCTTCAAGCGGTCTAGACCCTTTCATGCAGATTAAGCTTATGGATCTGCTAAGAGAAGAAAAAAGCAGGGGCAAGACTATTATGATGTCATCCCATATTTTTGAAGAAGTACAGATAATCTGCGACCGTGCAGGTATTATCCGAGATGGCAGGATTGCAGCAATAGAGGATGTACACTCTTTAAATACAATGAAACAAGAACACTATATTGTAAATCTTGCAGATACAGCTGACATGGCTAGAATCACAGCCAGCAACCTTGAAACTAATGTCCTCGATGAAAACAAAGTAGAAATTTCAGTCAGGAAGAATTACGAGGAAATGTTTAAACTTCTTGCAGGTTGTAATGTAACCGGTTTTGAATCCAAGCACCAATCTCTTGAAGATGTGTTTATGAAATACTATGGAGAGGAGGGTAAAAGCAATGAGCAGCTCATTATTTAAAGCAACCCTTAAGTCAAACTGGCCGATTGCACTGGGAATTACACTGTTCATAATGATATATGTTTCAACAAGCATTTCAATGTTCAATCCTGATAGTGCTGAATTCATTGAGAGCATGTTAAAGGTTATGCCTGAAGGCTTTATGAAAGCACTTGGTTTTATCAACCTAGGTACAGACCTTACACAATATTTGGCGAATTACCTCTATGGATTTATTTTCCTTGTATTTCCATTTATATATACTTCAGTTGTGGCAAATCGCCTAATAGCTAAGCATGTGGACAAAGGTTCTATGTCATATTTACTGGCAACTCCCAATACCCGTATGAAAGTAGTCTTTACCCAAGCCGTTTATCTCATCCTGAGCACCAGTGTAATATTTTTTGTTTTAACCGGAATTGCCATTGCTATGAGCTCTGGGATTTGGCCGGGTCTGCTGAATATCAGCTTATTCATCGTGCTGAATTTAGTAACCCTTGCAGCGACTTTAGTTGTCAGTGGAATCAGCTTTCTCTTTTCCTGTATATTCAGTGAAAGTAGAATGTCACTGGCTTTTGGTGTGGGAATTCCCCTTTTGTTCGTAGTCTTCCGTATGGTTTACAGTCTGAGTGAAAAATCGATTGGCTTAAATATCTTACTGTATACACTGTTATAGATGTGAAGAGGTTGCTTGAAGGCGGTCCCTATGCTCTGATTGTGACGATGATTCTATTAGGTGCGACTGCTGTTTTGTACGGAGCAGCAAGTATATATTCAATAAGAAGTCTTTGATAATTTAGTTTAAGTTTAAAAAGACACAGTAGTATTATCTTCTGCGTCTTTTTTTGTAATGATATATAATAGTTCATGAAAAATTCATATATATGTTAAATCTGTGTTAAGTTCCATGATATAATTTATAGCAGCGGGACGTGATTAAAAATTTGGGGGATCAATGACCTTTAAAGAAATAATGTTTGATATACTTTTACCTTTCCTGGGTGGACTTGGGTTGTTTCTTTATGGAATGAAAATGCTCAGTGATAATCTGGAGAAAACCGCCGGATCCAAACTTCGTCGAATGATGGATATAATGACCAGCAACCGCTTTGCAGGAGTTACTGTAGGGGCCGTATTTACCATGGCAATTCAAAGTTCATCTGCCACGACTGTAATGGTAGTTGGTTTTGTAAATGCCGGTTTGATGACTCTTATGCAGGCCGCAGGTGTAATACTGGGTGCTGATATCGGAACCACTATCACATCTCAGCTTATTGCTTTTAAATTAACAGATATTGCCCCGCTCTTCCTTTTTATCGGTGTTGCAATGATGTTTTTTGTAAAGAAAAACAAAAGAGTAGCAAATATAGGCGCAGCTATTGCAGGTTTTGGTATTCTGTTTGTAGGCATGTCCATGATGAGCTCCGGGTTAAAACCTCTTGCAGAAATGGAACAATTTACTAGCATCCTTGTTCTTTTCGAAAATCCTTTACTTGGCTTACTTGCCGGCGCACTTCTTACCGGAGTAATTCAAAGCTCCTCTGCTTCAATGGGTATTCTTTTAGCAATGTCCATGCAGGGCTTGGTCACACTGGAAGGATCCATTTTCATAATCTTGGGATTCAATATTGGCACATGCATTACCGCACTGCTGGCCTGTATCGGAACAAATAAAATGGCTAAAAGGGCAGCTACACTTCACTTACTGTTTAAAATTATAGGTGCAGCTATTTTCATAATATTACTTCAATTACTGCCAATAACACGCTGGATAACAGCTCTTTCAAATGATACTACAAGACAATTAGCACATTTCCATACCTTATTCAACTTAGTTATGGTTATAATAATGCTTCCGGCTATTAAGTACGTAGTATGGCTGGCTAACAAAATAATTCCCGGAGAAGATATGATTAAATCTCCACTAAAGCTTATGTATATTGAAGATCATATGTTTGTAAGTCCCGCTATGGCGGTAACACAGATTGTTAAAGAAGTTGAGCGTATGGGAGAGCTGGCTCTTGAAAATATAAAAAATGCTGTGCTTGCATTTAAAAACGAAAGCCAGGAACTTGTTAAAAGTGTATATGACCATGAGCAAGTAATAGATTATCTCAATCATGAAATTTCAAAAAGCCTTGTTCAGGTTAACCAGTTGGAAATTTCTGAACAGGACGGCATTCTTACAGGGGCGCTGTTCCATGTTGTAAATGATCTGGAAAGAATTGGTGATCATGCAGAGAATATTGCTGAATTCGCAGAAATTCGTGTTGAAAAACCAATTAAATATTCTGAAGAAGCTATCGATGAATTAGACGAAATGAGTTCAAAGGTATTTAATTTGTTAGTTATAGCATTGGAAATATTTCATGACAACGATATTGAAAGAGCCAATAAAGTTATACCACCTCTTGAGCAGGAAATAGACGATATGGAAAAAACACTTAGAAAACGTCATATTAAACGTCTAAAGAAAAAACAGTGTTCTGCACGAGCCGGAACCATCTTCATAGATATCTTAAGTAATCTTGAAAGAGTAGCTGACCATTCCACAAACATCGCTTACTCGATTCTAGAAGACAGTTAAGTACCGTACCGCAGGTAAACCAAGTTATATAGCCCGAATAACGGTGCTAGCAACCTGAATGTTAATTTCACCACCCAGATCAGAAACGGGTGAACATTATCCTTTGAGCACACCTATATAACATTATTCTTTGGGAGCATACCAAGCTCTACCACAGGAAAAATAAATAAAAAATAGAACACCATTTGAATAAATTTCATTGGGTGTTAATTTTAATTTTACTATTTCATAATTAGTTCAACAACTCTCCTCTATTGGGTTAGCGCTGAAACTAACCCATCAACTGACACATTCCTGACATATTGTGGGGGTAACATATGTACATAACAAAAAAACATCAAAAAAGGAGTGGTCGAAAATGAAAAAGAAATTTATGTTAATCACAACAATATTAATGGTAGTCGCTTTGGTGGCAGCCGGAACAGCATTTGCAGCAAACGTAAATGTTGACAATTCAGAAGTACAGCTTATAGCTGAAGATGGTACAGATTATGGACGCGGTACCGAAAGAGGAACCGGACAGAGATTTGCAGTACAGGCTGAACAGCATGAAACAGAAGAAGAATTTCATGCAGCAGTACTCGCTCAGAAACTTGCAATCATTGATGCAAAAGAATTAGACGGAAGTCTTTCTAAAGAAGATGCTGAAGCAATCAGAACTCATCTTACAGCATGTGACGGAACATGCGAACTCGAAGGCGAAAATCCAGATAAACCTGAAGATGGTTGGGGAATTTTCGGAAACCAGTGGACAGGGAACAAAATCAGCTAACCGTGGAAACGGCGGCGGAGTAGGTCTCAGAAGTGAAGACTGTGAAGAAGAAACTCCATTACAAGATGGCAGTGGAAGCGAAAATGGTCAGGGTTACAGAGGCGGAAGAGGCAACTAATTCAACATAACCGGCGGGAGCATCAAATGCTTCCCACCGATTATGTTATACTTGATTTGATATATTAGGAGTACAACAATGAGCGGAATACGTATTCTTGTGGCAGAAGATGATACAAACCTAAGAAACTTAATAACGAAATATCTGGAGAATGAAGGATATTCCGTTTTTTCTGTTGAAGACGGCGAAAAGGCAATAGATACTTGGTATGAAACACTAGTCGACCTTGCAATTTTGGATGTTATGATGCCAAAGGCTAATGGCTGGGAAGTGCTGACAGAAATACGTGAAGACGGAGATATTCCGGTTATAATGCTTACAGCAAAACGAGAAGAGGAAGATCGATTAAAAGGGTTTGATTTGGGGACAGATGACTATATGACAAAGCCCTTCAGCTCACGGGAGCTTATTATGAGGGTGAAAGCGTTACTTAAGAGAAGTGGTAAACTGTCTCAAAAATCTAAAATTGAACTTCCGGGAATTACTGTCGACAGAGATTCTAAGTCTGTATTAACTTCCTCCGGTAATGTAGCCCTATCAGCCAGGGAATTCGATTTATTATTATATTTTATTGATAACAAGGGTCATGCCCTGAGCCGTATAAAAATACTTGACAGGATCTGGGGATACGATTATGACGGTGACACTCGTGTTCTTGATACCACTATAAAACGGCTTCGTCATAAACTTGGCGAGTGCGGAAAATGTATCAAGACGCTTAGGGGTACCGGGTATATCTTCGAGGTTAAAGAATGAGAAAAACACTTTTCAGGCAGCTTCTTTTATATATGCTTATTTTTGGAATTGTTTTAAGTGGCATTTCAATAATTATTATTGAATTTTTCTTTGATGACTACTACTATATGCAGCAGGAAAAGCTTTTAATATCGCATACTGGTGCTCTTGCTGTTGAGTATAATGAATCCGGCATACCCGGATTACAGTCACTAATCGATGAATATTACCTTGACCACGGAATGTCTGTTCATTTTTTGGATATAGATAGCGGCTCAATATTAGGTACAGAATCTCCGGGTTTTGGCAAACAAGGCCTCACAAATACAATAAATAATTCCCCCATTGGTGAAGTATTTATTTCTACATCAGGAACACTGAATAACCCAAAGGAATGGCTTTCTTATAAAATTAAAACTAATGATGCAAATATAATTCTTACCGGAATTTCTTATACTAGCATGGATTCTGTGGTGAGTCTTGTTCAACAATTTTTCCTTCTCTTCGGGATAGCACTTGCTGCAATTTTTATAATATTTGCATATCTTTTTTCAAAAAGCATGTCCCGTCCATTAAAAGAATTAAATTCTATTGCAAAAAAAATGGGACAACTTGATTTTTCGTTAAAATATATCGGAACGAGAAGAGATGAAATCGGCATGCTGGGAAACACTCTAAATGATATTACTGAAAACCTCGAAAACACAATTTCACAACTACAGGGCGAACTCTCTAAGGAGAGAACCCTTGAAAAGATGCGCACGCAGTTTACGGCACAGGTTTCTCATGAACTTCAGACGCCTTTATCTGTTATAAAGGGTTATTCTGAAGCACTGGCAGATCAAATATATTCCTCGGGAGAGGCATCGGGTATATATGATATTCTACTAACAGAAACCGATAAAATCAGCCGAATGATAGATGATCTTCTGGATCTTTCACAAATGGACTCCGGTGCTTATGTAATACGAAAATCAGATTTTTCCCTGATTCAACTTATAAGTAAGATATTCAATCGGCATAAAAATCTCCCGACTGGGAAAAACTTTCAAATGCAGCTGACAATTGATTATCCAGAAGGAATCTTATATTTAGGCGATTCTGTTCGGCTTGAGCAGGCAATCAGAAATATCCTGACTAATGCTATAAAACATGTCTCAGAAGACGGTTTAATTCAAGTCCTCCTTGCTACGAAAGATAAAAAATCAATAATTAGTATTACTAATAGCGGCGAAGCTATTCCTGATGATGATATCAAGCACATATTTGACAGCTATTATCAAGGGAAAAATAGTCGCAGCGGAACCGGTTTGGGTTTAGCAATATCTGACCATATTGTAAAACTGCACGGGGGTTTAATTCAGGCTCAAAATTTACCCGAAGTTGTCCGATTCACAATTACCCTTCCATGATATGTGATGTACCGCAGTTTCCGAAGGAAACGAGGAACGTCACCGGTGCCTTGATTACTATGTCAGTACCCTAGTCTGAGACGGCTGACATAGTTATTAGGCACAAACTATTCTGCTAGAAGGTGTGCTCAAAATATGTGATGTACCGCAGTTTCCGAAGGAAACGAGGAACGTCACCGGTGCCTTGATTACTATGTCAGTACCCTAGTCTGAGACGGCTGACATAGTTATTAGGCACAAACTATTCTGCTAGAAGGTGTGCTCAAAAGCTAATGTTCACCCGTTGCTGACCTGGGTAGTGGAATTAGTTTTCAGAGCACGGGCATCGTTTCTCGCCCTTCGGGCTGCGATACGATGCTTGCTTGACATAAAAATGACAGGTTAAGGCTTTATCACCCACCCAAGAACACTCGTGTCTTTAGACGTGGGATGAATTGGGAAAATTTACTTGTCGGCTTAAAATTGTCTTGGCTTAGTGCTAAAAATGGTACCTCATTTGTTGTATAATTATATATGAAAGTATAGGTTATGCATAAATTAGAAACTACATCAATAATCAGAAAGTGAAATGAATTAAATGCTGCAGAAGAAAGCGTTCAAATTTAAATTGTATCCGACAAAAGAACAAGCCGTATTGATTAATAAGACAATAGGCTGTTCACGGTTTGTG
>Ga0307989_1001533_pt1 | contig 12199 bp, 10 predicted proteins | sample EllFjometagen185_FD_203164 | JGI IMG/M metagenome (GOLD analysis project Ga0307989, IMG submission 203164) | Marine microbial communities from Ellis Fjord, Antarctic Ocean - #185 | ecosystem: Environmental > Aquatic > Marine > Unclassified | place: Southern Ocean | collected 2014-10-08 | reverse complement strand
AGTGATCTTTGGCTGATCTTGAATTAAATGTTGAAGTTCCTGCCATGAATAATCTGTTTTTATGCTATTTACCAGCAGCTTCAGGTTTTCCTGATATTTATTGTATAGTAAAACTTTCTTTGACGCTGCTGTTGGGTCAGAATGATTAATTACTTTGAGTAGTTTTTCTAACTGCAGTGCTAAAAGTTCTATATAAGCAATGATTTCCTGCAAATGCATATAATTGTTTTTATAGTTTTGAAAATTCTTAAATTGTAAAGTCTATCATAATATACAGGAGAACGTTTTTAGTAAACTTGAGAATCGGTATTATTCTAATTTGAACATCTGTTATTTTCCGTTTACATATTATACCAGAGTCACTGGAGTAAAAAATAGAAATGATCCAATTAATCATGATTTTTTTACTAAGGAGTGATGTTTTCCAATAGTCAGGAATTAAAATCATTGACTATTTTTATGTTTTATCCAAGAATTGAAAGTAGACAAAACCCATATTAAAAATTTATTCATGCAGTAAATTTAATCATTTAATCAGGAGGTAGATTGGACGTTCCGTCGAGTAGTTCGTACTTTTCAAAATTTATAAATTTCTTCAAAAAAAATTATTTATCTCCTTTGCCCAAAAAAGTTAAAAAAGATGAACAAGAACTGATCGAAAATTTGGACGAGTACTTCTCTACTACGAACAGAGAAGTGATGATACCTAGAACGAAAATGGTAACAATCGAACAAAACGCCAGTATTTCCGAAGCAGTTAAATTGTTTGACTCCACAGGGCATTCACGCATTCCTGTTCAATATAATAAAAAAGATAATATCGTTGGTGTTTTATACGCTAAAGATTTATTCAAATATTTCGATACCAAAGAAATAGTTGATGTTTCTACGGTGATGCGTCAGGCACTTTTCGCTTCATACAGTCAACCGATTCATCAACTACTCTCTAACTTTAAAAAATCTCATGTTCACTTAGCCATTGTTGTCGATGAGCATGGTGGTGTTGATGGATTAATCACAATTGAAGATGTGTTGGAAATGCTGGTTGGTGATATTCCCGACGAATTCGATAAGAATACTGAGCCTAACTATGAACATATCGAAGATGGTTTAATTATTATGGATGCAAATTATCCATTAAATGATTTTAACGAAATCTATCACACTGATTTCGATAAAGAAGGTATTGAGACGATTGGTGGGTATGCCTGTCATTATTTAGGAAAAATTCCATCAAAGGATGAATATTTTCAACTGGATAAAATAAACTTTTTCGTTGAAGAAAGCAGTACCAGAGCTTTGTTAAAACTACGATTGACGGCTCCTCCTTTAGTTTCAACCCTTGGAAAAGAAGAATGATGGTAAAATCTGAATTTGTTCCACAAATTACCATCATCACCCATACTTCGAATTTAAGGATTTGGACTAAAAATTACTAATTTTAGTAAATTAAATATCTCAAACCAAATCAAAATTATACTATTTTAATGGGTTATAAATAACTTGTAATGCTTGACATATCAAGCGTTTTATGACATTTTCTGTGATATTTAACATTATCACAGAAAGATGTATTACAATGATATTACAGGTTATTTACTTATGGCTATTTTAGAGAGAAAATCCAGGGAGGTCATTCATCAATTAAATCCGGTCGAAAATGATTTAATTAATGAATTTATAGAAATTAATCACCAAAAAAAAATATCAGAGTTAAAACATGCTGCTTATCATTCTCGTTCATCAATTCGATCAGCTATTGAAAAATATCTTACTTCTCGGGTAAACAAAAATACAAAGCTGGCTCATCGAAGTGATTTATTACAATTCAATCAATTTTTAAAAGAAAACAATATAAAACAATTAAAACACCTGGCACAACTACCAGCACATCATTTAAAAGCGTTGTGCGAAAGTTGGCTGGATGTTCTCTTGCAAAAGAATTTATCAAAAATCACTGTGCAACGCAAAAAGGGAACTTTGCAAAGATTTTTCAAATATTTAAATCAGGAACTTCCTCAATTAATTACCTCAGTTCCTCATCTTAATAGTGAGAAACATAAAATTTCTTATTCCAAAGCTAGAACGAATGCATTTACAAAAAGTGAATGGAAAATTTTAATCACCTACTTAAAAAATAACCCAAAGACTTATCGTTTATTTGTCTTACTTCAAACAGGAATGTCTTTAGGCGGCAGGAGAGTTGGTGAAGTTTTATCATTAAAATGGTCGGACATCGATTTTTTTTCGGATCGTGTTTATATTGTACCCAGTAAAAAAAGAGAAGATATTACGACACACATATTACCACTAACGGAATCTCTAAAAAATATATTAAAAGAATATAGAAAAAAACTGGGCTACAAATTAAAACGAGATGAACGTGTCTTTAAAAAAGAAACGCAACAGCGAATCGATAGCAAAATAAAATATTACGTTAAAAAAGCGGGTATTAATAAAAAGCTCAGTTTTCATAGCGTTCGGACTTCTTTTGTAACTTGGGCAAATGAAGCAGGGCATAGTCAATCAGAAATTTTGAATGCAACTTTACACAGATCCACTAAAATGATCAGATATTATGATCAGACAGAACCATTGATAATCAATTCAATTAATAAATTAAATATGGATGAATGATGAAAACTAAGAAATTACCTCTGAATTTTTTTAGACCGATCAGGGTTTTTTTACTGATTTCCCTGATCTTACTAAACCTAACGATTGTGAATGCTGCTGAGAACAGAGCCTCAACCCATATATCTTTTGGGCAATATGCAAGCAGTGACGGTGATGATACTGTAGTCGGGTCAAGAATATCCATTAGTTTTATTAATCCGATTAGCGATGTGCTTTCCTATTATCTAAAAGCAAGCACTGGCTCCGCTTCTGGAAAACATACTAATAGCGATAATAGTGAAACTGAAATCACATCCAGTCATACAAATGCAGGCAGTGGCCTGCAACTCAATTTTGATTTAACTGATAACGATAAATTTATACTATTTCTGGGATCTGGATTGTTGTTACAAAGTTATCAATATGATTATGACTATCCAGACAGTGAGACCGGTAAAACATCTGGGATAGGATATGGGTATACAGCATATACAGGAATTAAATTTCGGGCAGCAAGAAACTTTATAATTATCCCTAGTTATAATTATGAACAGGTTATTATAAAATCAGAAGCGGGCAAGCAAAGAACAACAACAACAGCAGGTGCAAGCTTAGCACTAGCGATTGCCTTTTAAAACACTTCGACTTCGCTCAGTGAACAGAATCTTGTTGAAGTATCAGATATGCTTCATTTTTTGCTTAATGCAAGTTTTTTTATAATATCGAATTGAATAATTACAAAAATTGTTTCTATCAGTTTTAGATCGGAGGAATTATGAGTAGTGGATAGGAATGGTGCCAGTAGAGTCGGAGTAAGAAGCAAGGGTCGTAACCTATTCCTGCTTCTCCTTTAGAGACAATCAATAAATTAGTTGAGTAGTGAATTGATTGAGGTAACTAATTATCAATTAACAGATTCACTTAAATTTTTTCCAGGCTTAAACTTAACAACGTTTTTTGCTGGAATGTTAATCGCTTTGCCTGTTTGTGGATTTCTACCTGTTCGGGCAGCTCTATTTACGACAGAAAATGTCCCAAATCCCACAAGTGTTAAATTTTCACCTTTCGCTAATCCTTCATGAATGCTTGTTAAAGTAGCATTCAGTAGTTTTTCAGCAGTAGCCTTGCTAACTTCAGCTGTTTCAGAAATTTGTGTAATCAGTTCCGCTTTATTCATGATCTTCCTTTCAGATGGATTTTAAAATAATCAGTCATGACCCATATCACAACCAATGCCGGGAAATTATGAAAGCCCTGTTAGACTAATAATAAGTCTAAACTCAATAATAGTCTCAATGTAAAAAAAAAGCGCCTCAGTTTATCTCGTTCTTTTAAGATTTGCCTAAGTAGCCTAATACTAAACACTTTACTAAAAAAAATCAATCTAACATATTAATAATCTACTATTTCAAATTATTCAAAGAAAATCTGTTCAATCCCTTTTTTTTCTTATTTGTGTAAAAACATGAATTAGAATTTGGTGTTTTGTTAAAACAAAAAAAATAAATACCTTTTATATTGTATCTGAGTTGAATTAACAAACAGTATTAATACTAAATATTAAGCCACACATATACCCTGTTTATGGAGCATATAAGGCTTATTATAGAAAAATATTGATTTAAAATATATTTGTAGGTATAAGTGAGATTATACCTACAAGTTCTTCATCCCCAAAGGGGACGGTCTTGAGGGGTATTAGTTGTCTGTGTACAAACTCAGGATGATAAATTTGATTTCAGAATCAAATTGAAACATCTAATCATTTGACCAAACGACAAAATCATTGGCCCCAGAGGAAATTGGTTTTATTTTTAATATAAAATTGTTAATGGGAACATCCATGGAGAATTATCCTGAAGTGTTAAATTCTAAAATCACAAAAGACAATCCAATGTCTTATTCGGAAACGATTGCGAAAAAACAAGATTATATTTGGAGAAAATTTGCCAGCATTAGTATTATGGAATCTATTGAAATTTGGCTTAAGACTCTTTCACCATTAACAAGTAAAAATTATGCTTCTGCTTTTCGAAAATTAATTGCGTACAATTTTATTGAGCCTCAGAAAAACTTACAGTATTTTAGTCTCATTAATCATGAAAATATTATAGATGAGATAAAATTATTACCAGATTGGAAAGAGGCCACTCGTCAGGCCAGAGTTGCAGCTTATATTTCTTTTACTGGATATTTACAAAGAAAAACACAAGGATTAATATCCAAAGCAATTTCTAATCGCGAAGGCGCAGCTAAAACATTTTATAAAATTCGCGAAAAAGTAAAAACGAATGCTTTAACTAATAGCCAAACAGAAATATTTTTAGAAAATCTGGAAAAGATAAATAGCAGAGATGCATTAATTGCGAAAATTATTTTACAAGGAGGAAAAAGAAAGAGTGAAGTTTTGGAGCTAGTGATCAATAATATTAATTTCGAAAAAAAACAAATTCGCTTTAAGCAAACCAAAACAAAAGGAATTTATAAAGAAACTATTATCACTTATCCGGACTCAATTATGCGAGAGCTAAAAGAGTATATTGGTAGACGATCTGGACTGGCGTTTGTCACAAGAAACAACAGGAAAATTCATGCTCAACAAATTGATCGTACTTTTGTAAAGGCTGGTTTATTAGCTGGTATTTCATTCAGGACCACACCGCACGTATTGCGTGCTACCTTAGTCACCCGGTTAAAGGAAAAAAAAATACAGGATAGTGATATCATGAAAATTACAGGTCATGTCAGTCCAACTCAATTATCTGCTTATGATAAAACTGATATGGCTGAAAATGCCAGTCGCTACTATAATATTGTGGATTAATATGAGGAGGGGATTGCTCCGAAGGGCTAAATTATTTTTATCTTCCCGGATCAATCGGGAAGATAAAAATAAAGGACTATATCGGTAAACTTGTTAACCTCTGGCAGTCTTTTTTACTTCAACTAATCTTCCATTAGGTCCAGGTATTCCGCCCTTAACTAAGATAAGATTCAGCTCTTTGTTAATATCTACAACCTGCAAGCCTTGAGTTGTGTTTGTTTGATTTCCGTGTCGGCCATGCATTTTCTTGCCTTTGAATACTTTAGCCGGAGTTGCACTTTGACCGATTGAACCAGTCCCTCGACCAAGTCTGTGTCCATGACTAGCACACCCACCCTTGAAATTATATCTTTTTACAACACCGGCAGTACCACGTCCTTTAGATGTTCCGGTAACATCTATTTTTTCGCCCTTTTCAAATAAGCTAACATCAAAAACTTGTCCAACTTCGATTTCTGCAATCTTTTCAGTAGAAAATTCTTTCAAGTATCGTGTCAGAGTCTGGTCTTTGAAGTGGCTTTTAATTGGTTTGGCAAAGTTTTTAACTTTATTCTCTTTTACAGGTTCAAAGCCAACCTGGACGGCTTCGTATCCGTCCTTTTCAATTGTTTTTTTCTGAATAACAGTTACGGGGCCGGTTTGAATTACTGTTACAGGAATACATTCACCTTCTTCAGTGAAATGCTGAGTCATTCCGAGCTTTTTACCTAATAGTCCATTTAACATAAGTAAACTCAATATATATATACGTCTTTCAATAATTTGTTAATAAAAAGAAAATTGTCACTTTTTTATTGTATTGTGTCAATGATATTAAGGAAATATTAACATTATACCTATTTTTTAATAAAAGAAAATAAAAATAAAAACAGAATAGATCTTTTCTGCTTTTATTTATTATTAATTATGGACTTCCTGATACTCAGCATCAACAACATTATCTTTATAAGCTGTTGTATTTTCTGCTGCTGGTTCAGGTTCAGCTGGTGTTTGATCTGCTTGATAAACTTTAGCTGATATGTTTTGAAACGCCTGATTCAAACTATCCAGAGCGGACTTTATTTTCTCAATATCATTGGAGTCTTGTTGAGATTTAAGATGCTCAATTGTACTCTCAAGATTGCTATATTCTTCACTTGATATTTTTTCCTTGATATCTTTTAGAGACTGTTCTGATTGATATATTAGAGTCTCTGATTGATTTTTAACTTCAATTAGTGATCTTTTTTTCTGGTCTTGTTCAGCATTAAGTTCAGCTTCTTTGATCATTTGGTCAATATCGTTTTCAGATAAACCACTTGAAGATTGAATTTTAATTTGCTGTTCCTTTCCTGTTCCTAAATCTTTTGCTTTAACTTCCACGATACCGTTCGCATCAATATCAAAAGACACCTCAATCTGTGGAATACCTCGAGGAGCTGGTGGTATACCTACGAGTTCGAATCTACCCAAAGTTTTGTTGTCAGCAACCATTTCACGTTCCCCCTGTAACACATGCACACTAACTGAAGGTTGGTTATCGCCTGCTGTTGAAAATATTTGACTTTTTTGGGTTGGGATGGTTGTATTTCTTTCTATCAATTTAGTAACCACGCCACCTAATGTTTCAATTCCCAGTGATAAAGGAGTGACATCCAGGAGCAAAACATCTTTAAGATCTCCCTGAAGTACTCCGCTTTGTATGGCTGCCCCTATAGCGACGACTTCATCAGGATTGACTCCCTTATGGGGTTTCATGCCAAAATAATTCTCTACCAACTCACTAATTTTCGGCATCCGGGTCATACCACCGACCAATATAACATCCTTAATATCATTTTTACTCACACCGGCGTCTTTGATGGCTTTTTCAATTGGTATTTTACATCTTTCAATAAGCCCTTCTACAAGTTGTTCAAATTTGGCGCGGGTCAACTTAGTGTTAAAATGTTTTGGACCTGATGCATCAGCAGAAATAAATGGTAAATTGACATCAGTTTCCAAAGAATTGGATAATTCAATTTTAGCTTTTTCAGCGGCTTCTTTCAGTCGTTGAATTGCCATTTTATCATTACTGATATCGAATCCCTGTTCCCGTTGAAACTCTTCCAGAAAATATTTTATAATTAATTGATCGAAATCCTCACCTCCTAGGTGTGTATCTCCATTTGTTGATTTTACTTCAAAAACACTATCTCCGATTTCAAGGATAGATACGTCAAAAGTCCCGCCTCCCAAATCAAAAACTGCGATGGTTTTCTCTTCCTTTTTACCGAGTCCATATGCAAGTGCTGCTGCTGTTGGTTCATTAATCACTCTTTGAATATTTAGACCTGCGATTTTCCCAGCATCTTTAGTAGACTGCCTTTGGGCATCATTAAAATAAGCCGGTACCGTTACCACAGCTTCTGTGACTTTTTCACCCAGGTACTCTTCTGCTGTTGTTTTCATTTTTTGCAAGATTAGCGCGGATATTTCCTCAGCTGTCTTTTCTTGTCCGTCAATTGAAATAACAGCTTGATTATTATTGCCTTTTATGACTTTATAACTTAGAGATTTTAGATCTGATTGAATTTCATCAGAATCAAAATTTCTTCCAATGAGTCTTTTAGCAGCATAAATTGTTTTTTCCGGATTTGTGATGGCTTGTCGTCTGGCAACCTGCCCGACCAGTTTTTCCTTTGCGTCATTAAATGCTACAACGGATGGTGTTGTTCGACTGCCTTCTGCATTTGTGATTACTTTCGCTTCTCCACCTTCAAGTATTGATACACATGAATTTGTTGTACCCAAATCAATTCCAATTATTTTTGACATAAAATTCTCCTTGTTTTAATTTGTTGCAATAGATAATTTGATTAAGCGTTACTATATCGCAATATAGGGGCCTTTTTTTGTGAAATGTAAATTCAGTAGGATAGAAAATTCTAACTTCAAAATAGGTCACTTTGAATCGGTCATAAAGGTCATCGACCAATAATATCCGTTTATAATTCCTGAATTTAATTTTAGCTTGTATTTTGCGGATATATTTTTTTTGAACACTATTTATAAAATTAATATCACTTATCAATGGTATATTTACTCGCATCGATTTTTTTTAGTGCAACTATTGGTTTGTTGTTCAAATATAGTGAAACAAACAATTTAAATAGATTTACAATCACTTTCACAAATTATTTTGTAGCTGCTTCTATCTGTTTTATAACTGTCTTACGAAGTGATTTATCACTGTTAAACCTAATTAACAGTGATATTGGTTTTTTCTGGGAGGAATTACTAATTGTGATAAGAAATAAGGACATGCATTTTAGTGATCAAAACAGTTTATTGTTTTGTATCCTATTAGGAGGATGTACTGGATGGCTTTATTTTTCGGCTTTTATATATTATCAAATAAGTGTTGCTAAAAATGGTATCAATTTATCAGCAATGTTCAGCCGATTAGGGATTTTAATACCAATGTTAATCGCTATATTTTTCTGGCAAGAAATTCCAACAAAAATCCAATTTGTTGGAATATTAATGTCTTTGTCATCAATAGTAATAACAAATTTAAATTTTGGAAACCAGGTACAGATCCATAAAAAATCGTTATTAAGCCTGTTTTTCTTTGCGGGGTTGGGTGTTTTTTGTAATAAAATATTTCAAAAATATGCACTTATAGAACATACACAACTTTTCCTGTTTTGCATATTTGGATCCGCTTTATTAGTCAGCATTAAACCTTTATTAATAAACTTAAAACAAATTGTCGTTAAAGATATTAGTATCGGAATTCTGATTGGTATCTCGAATTTACTAACAACACTATTTTTAATATCTGCACTTAATCATGTTGCAGCTGCTGTTGTCTTTCCCTTATTTAGTGCCGGTGCAATTGTTTTAGTGATGCTAGGTGGAAAGTTTATATTCAGAGAATCAATGACCCGCAAAAATTTAATCGCTATATTAATGACGATTATCGCTTTAGTAATCATTAATTTAAAGATATAAAAGATACGATTATTTAACAACCGTACCTTTTAATTCGCTAATTAATTTTATTAACCTAAAGTTAATTAGCAAGAGCAATACTTACAGGGGGAAGTTTTGTGATCAGAGTAGGACTTTCGATAATCTTCAGTATATTTTAGTTCCGGAATCTCCGCAAATTCAGGTGGCTGAGCCAGTTCAACTTCCCGGCTTTCAAAATCCAGATACTGACATAAATTAAACATATCAGAATTGTTGATTCTAAGTAGTTTATCTGCCGGACTGAGACCTTTATATGTATATTCCTTGAAAAATCGCTCCGCATATTCAAGAAGACTGTCTTCAGCGTAGTAATCGTCTGAATTTAAACCAATTTCAAAAACATCACTACATATCTGCTGAAATGCCTGCACGCCCATTATTGAAGCTTTCCACTGCATATCATCCAATTGATCAATATATGGCCCCAATTGTTCATTAATTTTTTTCCGGGCAGATTCACTGTACATTATCCGGCTCAACAGAATAGCGGGTATTGCCCACCATGCTCTTGATTGACCATCAATACATCTAAATTCAAAAAATCCTTTAGGCCTAACGACAGGAAACAAAGTGGTAATATGATTTTTCCAGTCTTCAAGGCTTGGGTAGTAACCGTTGATTCCTTCTGAAAACCAATCATTAAAAGTGATATGTTTTCCCCAAAATCCTTTCTCTCCTTTTTCATTTGGATACATGATCACAAATGCTTCAAGTGCAAATTTCAAATAACGATCTATGAAGTTTTTTCCATTGGCATAGACCATTCCGGTACGGCTTCGATCCATGTTCTGCCATATTAAAGACCGAAAACTTTTTGCAGATGCGTTTTGTCCTGAAGAGAAAGGCGAATTACTAAACATGGCTGTCAAAATCGGAGCCAGTAAATGGGCAGTTTTCCATCTTTCCATCATTATATCAGCTTTTCCTAAATCAAGATTTACTTGAATAGAGGATGTTAATCGCATCATTTGTTGTCCATATGGACCGATGGACTCCAAAAATCGATCCATGTGAATATATCTTGATTTTTTTAATTTTAGTTCGATGTCTTTTACTGCATTGAAAGGGTTGATTGCACCAAAAAAAGTAAAAAGATCTTGTTTATTTAAAGAGTTTGTTATTGCTGAAACATTGTAGGCTGTTTCGGAAACTGCACTTTTTATGTTTTCCCGGGCAGAAGAACTATATTCAATTTGGCCGCCAGGTTCAAAGGTAATATTTCCTTTTTGGGCATTAATAAACTGTGGTACTCCCGAATTATTAGGTGCATAAAATATCTCTGTTGATGCTTCAAATTCTCTTTTAAGAATATCAACTGTGCCATCACCATTTGGTGTATTAAAGTCCACACTCAATTTTTTGCCACTTGAATCATAGTGAAACGGTGTTGTTTCCAACTCGATTCCAACTAATTCTTTAATTGAATTTTCATTTAAAAAAAGAGCTTTAACTTCGTGTAATAGCTCAGATTTCGTAACTTTTTGTTGGCTCAAAGTCATCCTTTTCCTTAATATTAATTAATTTTTTCTTTACTTTTGATAAAATATTTTCCAGCTTTTCTTGATATTCCATTAAACAACCCATAGATGCTTGCTCTAAATCGTCATCTGTTAAATCATTGATACTTGTTGAATCATTACAACTGCAAACTTTACTGAGTATCTTGCGGCAATCTTCAAGTGCTTCCTCATTAATTGTATAAGGAATATGATACCCTTTCCGTTGGCAATTAACCAACCCCGCTTGTTTTAAAATTTTAAGATGCTGTGAAACTGCTGCCGTAGTAATATCAATTTGTTCTGCAATAGATTTGGCACCTATAGCACCTTTTGTTTTTAATAATTCAATGATTTTGAGGCGTGTTTCCACACTTAGTATATTGAATTTTTCTGCAGGTGATATGGTCATGATTTAATAAAGCTCATTTAAGTATTTAAGTTAATACTAAATTAATTTTGCTAACTAAACCTGTCAAGAGATGAATGTTTTTTATGAAATTTAATTAAAATTCTGACCAACCTTGTTCAAGTTTTACGGCAAGAAGTTCATCATGTAAAACACTGGCTTGTTCATATGAACCTTTGGCTTGTCCCCTTTTACCCATCACAATATTCAGTAGATCAATACTTCTGAGAATCATAGGTTTGAATTCAAGTTCGAGAAAGAGCTCTCTCGATTCTTTTACAATCCAGGCCGCTTTTAAAAAAGGATCTATTTCATAAGGCTTATTGAGTATGGAATATTCGAGATATTGATTAATAATCTCATTACATCGAGCAAAGAGATCATTTGCTTTTGTTTTGGCGAGTTTTTCATCGCCACTGACGTAGGCAATTCTAAAATCCGTCAGGAAAGTCATCGTATTAACCATTGCTTTTTGAAGAATCATATCACGATTCAAATCAGGTATTTGGGAGAGTGTTTTTTGAGTTAAATCTTTTAAAATAGGAATCTTGGCAAATAACAAGTTAAGCGTTATTATCACCCAGAAAATATGTTTAGCTGTTTTCCCTTCCGAAATAGTTTTTCCTTCATCTTCTTGCATGATAGCGAGAGCAGCATCCTTGATATCGATAGGTTTCAAACCTTCTTTAAAAAAGCTTGTCCCTTGCAGCTGTTGATTCAACAATGTCAGTCCGCTCAATTTTTCTTTCACGGTTAAAAGTGTCAGCAACTGAACTTGCTTTTTATGGAGTTCAAATGAAAGATTCTGAATTGAATTTAAATAATGTTTTGAAGTGGATGTCCGTTGATGGACATATT
>Ga0307989_1001532_pt1 | contig 12201 bp, 10 predicted proteins | sample EllFjometagen185_FD_203164 | JGI IMG/M metagenome (GOLD analysis project Ga0307989, IMG submission 203164) | Marine microbial communities from Ellis Fjord, Antarctic Ocean - #185 | ecosystem: Environmental > Aquatic > Marine > Unclassified | place: Southern Ocean | collected 2014-10-08 | reverse complement strand
AATGCTAATATCCCAATCAGGATTGGCACGTAAATGTTCAGATATTTGGGTATAATTATTGAAAAATTGAATTAATCCTTATGGCTAACAATACTCTAGTTATTATTTCAGTTCCCTTCCACAGGAACACAAGATATTTGTTGAGCTCTGAATTATATCCACAATTCAGAGAGAACTATGACTTACTTCTTGTAACCTCTTTTAAAGTTACCAGCTCATTTAAAAATGAGTTCGGAGGGAAGAATGTTCAGTACTGTGAGATTTTACCACACCACTCCAATCGCATATTATCAGCCCTTTACAATGTTTCTGAATTGCTTAGAGGGAATGGATATAAGTTCCGACACCGAAATAATCGAATCAAGTATCATTGGTACGAAACTAGGTTCTTGGACTTTTCAGGTGGTAAAATTGAAAAAAAATCTTCATTAAGTCAAATGTTGGCTTTGATCACGGGAATTATCGGATTTAATCCTCGAGTGTGGAAGTTTTTTGATAGCCTTTTTGGTCAATATTACTATAAAAATAAGGCTATTTTGGATATTAGCTCTAAATATGATAAATCTATCATTATTCACACAGCGAATTTTAGCTTTCAAGAAAGACTCTTAGGCTATCTCGGAAGGCTAGCAAAAATAAAATCAATTCTTATTCCCTATACAACAGATCAAATATGCATAAATGGATATCTAATTAGAGAATATGATGTTGTTTGTGCACAAGGTAGTGTTGAAGAAAATTACCTTAAATATCATCATAAAGTACATGAAGATAATATTTTCATGCTTGGTTCACTCTGGTTTAGAAATCTTGATCGCTCACTTTCCAAACATGAGTTTAGCTTCAATGAAACTGCCCCTGAAGAGTTTCGCACGATTCTATATGCAGGAATAAGCTCAACATATTTCCCTCGCTATGCTGAGCTTGTTGCAGTAGACCGGATATTGCATGAAATTGAAGTAGGTACCCTAGGTAAGTGTAAACTTATTTACAGACCTGTATGTAAAAATAACGAAATCAATGAGATTGAAAATCGATATGCTGGCGCTAAAAGTATAGTTATACAAAAACCTAGCATTAGTATGATTGGGATGACTGAAGATATAGGTGAATCCGGATGCACTGTGGACGCGGAAATATATGAGTATTCTGCGGTCATGAATTCAATCTCACTGGTCATTGTTTCACAAATGACTACGATACTATTTGATGCGGTTTACTTAGACAAACTTGCCATCTCATACATATATAATGACTCCCCCGAAGATAAAATTAGAAATGACTATTATATCGATTCAGATTGCTTCGATATATACTCCGCGGGTATCCCAATAGTAGTGGACTCTTTGGATGAGCTAGCTGCAAAAGTTATGGAATTGCTGACGGCCCCAAGAATATTTACTCCAGTTAAACACAATATGATGAGTGGATGGCATCGGGATGATGAGGACACGATGAAAGGATTTATGCTCCTTCTGGATGAATTGATTCATGCAAAATAATTCAATAGCTCACCGAATTCTTATAGCTATTCGCAGCGTTATGGGGAAACTTCACTGGATCCTATTTGGTGATAATACTGCGCCACAACTCGAATTACGAATACCTAATAATCGTGAATACATAGAGAATCAAGAGCTGCTAAGTAAAAACTACTTGTTGAGAACCTATCAAGATGGTGACTATAATAACGTTTTAAAACTGTATAAATCCTCGGGATTAAATATTACAGACATTGCCAAACTTAACAATGCAATGTATTTATGCGTTCCCCAAGGTATCTTCGTATGTCTCCATAAGGATTCAAATGAACTGGTCGGCGCTTTCATGGCGCGGCATATTAGTGATGAACTTCATAATTGTGGTGGAAGGATAGACTGGCTCGCGGTACTTCCTGAACACAGGACCCATGGAATAGGGCAGGCATTAACAGTCGCTGCTACCAAAAGGTTAAAAGAAATCGGATATCAGCATATTTATGTGACCACTGATGATAGCAGGTTAGGTGCAATAAAAACATTTATTAAAGCAGGATTTGTGCCAATCATTGATTCAGAAAATATGTATCAAAGATGGGAAATAATATTTTTGGAATTGCAAATATCCTTTGACGAAGATATGCATATTATCTCCTCAGAAAACTGGAAGAGATGACATTCCTTATAAGGCATGTGATCGACAAATGCAGGCAAACGTATTAATACCACAATATCTTCCACAAATATTTGAAATTGTCTGCAAATGAGTTATTCAAAAAAGACATTTTCTATATTTCAGCGTGATATTTTACTCTTTGTATCCAATACAATCACTGGGATAGTTATTGCACGGATTTTGGGACCAAATTTGCGGGGTCTTTTTTCAATAGTACTTTTAATTCCTGGATATGCAGAGTCATTCGGTCGTCTTAAATATGATATTTCGGCCATTTACTTTTTAGGTAAAAATAAAGTCAGTTTGGGTCAAATGGTCTTCCTTTTGAACTGTATAGCTATTATTTCTAGTATAGCAATAGTACTTGTTATCCAAATTAAATTTAATGATATCTATAATTATCTCTTTATAAATTCAGAAATCAATATGCGCTTGATGACTCAACTTGTTCTACTTATTATTCCACTTCAATTCATTTATTTGAATTATTCATATTTGCTTATTTATTTGGAAGATATTAGACACTATAATCAGATGGTTATCTATAAGGCAATCACAGGAGCGATTACGAGTATAGTGCTTATTGCTGGTTTTGGTTTAGGGATTATGGGGGCGGTAATCGGAAGTATTGTTGGCTACATTATTCCTGTCTTGATAGGTGTAAAAAGCATTTCTTCGAGAGAGAAAGCAGTTCCAAACTTTAACTTGAAACTATTCTGGGAAATGACTAAATTCAGCTTTCAGCATTATCTTACGGGTATAGTTAGTTATTCACATCAATCTCTCACCAATCTTATGTTGGTCTATTATGTTCTCCCGGCTCAGGTGGGGTTTTTCAGTATGGCAAAAAACCAGAGTCAATTATTAACACGAATGGTTCCGGGGGCAGTTAACACTCTGTTGTTTCCCAAAATATCCAAAACCAGAGACCAAAATGATTCATCCAAAATTACCGTTCGGAGCTTTCGGATTACTCTACTAATATTGATTATATTCGGATCACTTATGACTTTGGTGATAAAGCCATTAGTGTGGATACTTTACGGGTCCGAATTTTTGCCAATGATTCTCCCCTTTATTATCATACTTCCGGGACTCGTAATCTCGCAATCATCTACCATATTTAACTCCTACTTTTCTGGTGTTGGGAGGCCGGATTTAGTGTTCAAGCTATCAATACTGCCACTTATAGCTCAATTGATTCTAGCAGTAATGCTCATCCCAAATTACGGCGTTATCGGTGGAGCAATTGCATTTTCATTATCAAGTATTATCTTGAGCTTGGCTACTATGCTCGTTTTTGGAAAACTCACAGGTGCAAAGGCACAGGATTATGTCATAAAATATGCGGACTTTACTTATGTAGTGAATTTTGCACGAAGTTATATTAGTAATATTATTTGGAAGAGGTGAAAAAATGAAAAAAGCATTGATAACTGGCGTAACTGGTCAGGATGGGTCTTATTTAGCTGAGTTTCTATTGGAGAAGGGATATGAAGTTCATGGACTTGTTCGCCGAACCAGCCTTATATCAAATCGACAACGAATTGAACATTTGGTTAGCGATAGGCATTCGTACGAGGGCTCATTTTTAACTCACTATGGGGATATGACGGATGGTAGTAGTTTACTGAGAGTTATTGCATCAATCAAACCTGATGAAATATACAATCTTGCAGCACAAAGCCACGTCCATATTTCATTTATGGAGCCCGAATACACCGCAGATTCTGACGCCATTGGCGTGTTGCGCTTGTTAGAGGCTGTGTTGTCACTCGGACTCAAAGACAAAACTAAAATTTATCAGGCCTCTACGAGTGAGCTCTACGGAGAAGTATTATCAACAGACGCTCAAAATGAAGATACACCTTTCCATCCCGTTTCACCATATGCCGCTGCAAAACTATACGCCTATTACATAGCCCAATCGTATAAAAAGGGCTATGGATTGTATGTGAGTAATGGAATTCTATTTAACCATGAATCACCAAGAAGAGGTGAGAATTTTGTCTCTCGAAAAATCACCTATTCCATCGCCCAGATTCTAGCCGGGGAACGAGAAAAAATCGTTTTAGGGAATTTAGATGCTAAAAGGGATTGGGGCCACGCCAAAGATTATGTAGAGGCGATGTGGTTGATTCTTCAGCAAGAATTACCTGATGATTATGTTATTGCTACAGGGGAGACGCATTCAGTTCGGGAGTTTGTTGAAATTGCTTTCAAATTATGTGATATAGAATTACGCTGGGAGGGAGAAGGCATTAACGAGAAAGGTATTAATGTAGCTACTAGACAGGTGCTTGTTTCTATTTCCGACAAATATTACCGTCCTGTGGAAGTTCCCTATTTGCTCGGAGATCCGAGTAAGGCAAAAAGGGAATTGGGCTGGAACCCAAGAGTTTCATTTCAGCAACTTGTAGAGGATATGTTGGCAAAAGATCTTACAACCTATGGAGTTGCTCACCAGCTTCGAAGTTCGTACTGAGGAGTAAATATAAATGGTACTAAAACAACATTCACCGATTCCAATTTCTGATATTGTTTTTAGTGGAAATGAACAACGCTATGTTAACGAAGCGGTAGCATCTACTTGGGTATCTTCAACGGGTTACTATATAAATAAATTTGAAGAGTCTTTCGCTAAAAGGATGGGAGCTTCTCATGCGGTAAGTGTTAATAATGGTACCAGTGCCCTATTGTTAGCCCTGAAAGCTCTTAATATTGGACCAGGTGATGAGGTTATCGCACCTACTTTTACATTTGCAGCAACCGTGAATGCAATCATATACTCCGGAGCGACACCTGTTCTGGTTGACAGTATGCCGAATCACTGGAATATTGATGCTACTAGGGTTGAAGAAGCGATTACCCCTGCAACTCGGGCAATTATTCCTGTCCATTTATATGGCCATCCCTGTGATATGAAAGAAATTCTTCGGATCGCAGAAATCTATAAGTTATATGTGATCGAAGATGCGGCAGAGGCACACAGCGCTGATTGTATGGATAAGAAAGTGGGTACGCTGGGGACGATTGGATGTTTTAGCTTTTATGCCAATAAGATAATCACGACTGGGGAAGGAGGTATGTGCATCACTCAAGATGTGGGAATTAATGAGCGTCTTCGAGTTCTCAGAGATCATGGGATGAACAAGAATAAACGCTACTGGCATGATGATATCGGGTTCAATTTTCGCATGACGAATCTAAATGCTGCTTTAGGCGTTGCTCAACTTGAACAATTAGACACATTTCTCGAGCGCAGGAAATTCTTGTCAGCTATCTATGATGAAAGGCTGGTGGGCCTTCCCCACATTGCAGAGCCAAAAGAAAGCCTATTTGGGAGCCCTGTTCATTGGCTGTACTGCATATTCTTGAAAGATTCATCGCCGATAGATAGAGATGAATTTTTGGTGAAGTTAGAAGAATATAAAATTGATGCCCGCCCCACTTTCTATCCCGTGCACACTATGCCTCCATATCGTGAGATTAAGCGATCTAAAAATATGCTAAACGCTGAAAAATATAGTAGCACAGGGATAAATCTACCTGTTCACCCATCCCTTGCGGATAAAGATGTGTATTATATTATAGAAGCGATAACTAAAATATTCTCTTAGTACACAAGACGATAGTATTTTGTATTGAGCAAAGAGAATGAATTTGAATAGTATGGTATTTTTTTTTGTCTCGGGCTTGATTAGGATATCTAAAGTATAATATTAATAGCTGAATGGGAAAAGCCCACAGCCCTAGATTTGTGGATATAAGGATAAATACTAATGATTGCAAGCCGAAGCGAAATAGCAGACAGAATCAAAATAATTGCAAATCAGATTGATGTTGATTATAAGGAAAAAAAAATTGATGTCATCTGCTTAACAAATAGCGCAATGTTTTTTTGTTCCGATTTGGTACGTGAACTACAAACCCCCGTAGAATTACACCTTCTTTCTTTCGAAAATTACGAAGGGGAAAATAAAAATGGGCAGGTTAAATTAACATTAGATGTGAAATCATCATTGATGAATCGTGATGTACTTGTTGTTGAAGGAATTGTGGTAACTGGGCGAACACCAAAATACATTTTAGCATTGTTGAACGGTAGGAATCCAGCAAGTCTCTCGTTGTGTGCGCTCGGTGTGAAACGCAAAATGATGACTGAGAATATTCCATTAAGGTATTGTGCTTTTGAGTTAGATAAGCAAATTGCAGTAGGCTATGGAATAGGTGATAATGAGCAAAAATGCCTACCTTATTTAACTGCATTGAGAAAGTAATGTATAAATGATCGGAAATTTACGCGGACTGTATTGTCCTTTTATAAATAATGATATTTCAACTAATAGTGACGAAATTATTGCTGCACTAAAGGTGGAAGATATTGATGCTCGCCCAACTTTTTACCCTGTACATACAATGCCTTCTTATGAAAAGGTCCGAACATCACATAGCATGGACAACTCAGAGTGATTTCACAGAACTTGATTCATTGCCCTCTGTTTCCCACATTGTATGAAAATGATATCCAGTACATCATTGAATTTGTAAAGAGGATATTCTCATGAAATATTCATCATTAAAACAAATATTAAAGAATCTCTATGTTGGTCTTAAAGCTGTGGCTACTGGACAGAATGAACATTCTTTTTATTTTCAAACAATGAACTTAACTGATTCAATAAAAGCAATTAAATATAGTTTGATGAATATTGTTGGGGTTAGGGTAAACAGAAATAGTCGTGAGAGGTTTTTAGGGGAAGTAAAGCGGTTGTTTAACTATAGGGCCGCATTTTTATTTGGCTCCGGAAGATCTGCAATATATTCTCTGCTAAGCTCAATGGAGCTTAGCAAAGAATCCGAAGTCATTGTAACAGGGTATACATGTGATGTAGTTCCGAATGCAGTTATTCAAGCAGGTTTGAACCCTGTATATGTTGACATTGACCCCGCTCATTATTGTATGTCTCCGACATCGGTACTTTCAAAAATCACCGATCAGACAAAAGTGATCATTCTGCAGCACTCATACGGTTTAACCACGGACGTGGAAGCTATTTTAAAATTTGCACATGATCATTCGCTCTACGTTATTGAAGATTGTGCCGTATCCTTAGGATCAAAGCATAGTGGAAAGTTAACTGGGTCGTTTGGAGATGCGGCAATATTTTCATTTGAGCTCTCTAAAACGATAACCTCAGGCAGGGGTGGAATGTTACTTCTGAATACTGACAGTATGAATTCGATATCAAAAGTCACAGAATACTATAATAAAAATGTCCCTGAGCAAAAATATCTCTACAGAATTAAAACTTTATTCCAACTGGGTGCATCTGGATTCCTCTATCGTCCTAGGATAATGCCTGCAGGGAAATTTATTATTGCATTAATGTTCAAGCTGAAAATATTTTCATACTCCACAAGTCTTGATGAAAAACTCGGTAGAATGCCGGCAGACTATATCTGTAAATTATCCTCAGAGCAGGCTAAAATATTAACCCGACAATGGCAACGACTCCCACAAATCCTTGGTATCTCTAGAACGAATATTGATTGGTATCTAAAAAAACTAAGGAACCATATAAGTCCGGAACAGTTCAAAAAACTCTCAAATCCTGAGGTTAATTTGATCAGGTTCCCAATTCAAATTTCTAAAAGGGCAGAGTTCTTGCAAAATCATGAAGCCTTTCCTGTTGAAATTGGGCAATGGTTTACAGCTCCGATTTCTGATACAGATACTGATCAGTTAGCTTTTCAGTATGAAATAGGTTATTGTCCTGTATCAGAAAAAGTATGCTCGGAAATTATAAATTTGCCGTTGAATATTGAGTTAAATGAAGATGTCAGAAATAGAATCATATTGGGAATTATAAATTATGTCTAAAATACTATTTGTCGGCCCATACCCCCCACCATACGGCGGTATCGCAAGCCACTTGAAGGATTTACTGCCAAGCTTATTACTTGAGGGCTATGATGCGGTGACATTAACATGGTCAGATGGATATAAAAGACAAGAAGATATGGGCGTTGAGAATATATATCTCTCCCCTACAGAATATTTTTCGCAACACAAAATAGAAATATTGTTTTTAGCTCTCAAATCTGTAGGATATCTGAAATATTTCAATTTCTTCGAGCTTATCAAATTAGTGTCCAAGGCACTTATCATTAGAGATCATATAAAAAGTGAAAATGTGTCATCACTAATCATTTATGATAATAGTAATGGAATGGTTATCCCAATTTTGCGCAAACAATTAAAACTCAAGTGTAAACTGGCCTTCATGGTGTTTGGTGATTATTACCTAAAACAGGAGTCCTATAAAAAGAAAATTAGATATATTGATGAAGTTGTGAATGGAAGTGATTTCATACTTGCTTCGAGTCAACATTGTGCAGATTCTTTTGTTAATATATTTCAGATGCAAGTATCAGTTGAAGTAATCTACGTAGGCGTTGATGAACACTTATATTCACCAGCTATATCTGGAGCTCTAATACGAGCGGAGCTCGCAATTCCTGAAAGTTCAATGGTAATCTTGTTTCTAGGTCGAATGGTTCATCAAATGGGTTTAGATTTCTTAATAGATAATATTCCTAGTATCTTAGATCTTGATGAACATATTTATTTTATTGTCGCAGGGGCTGATGGTGAATTGGGTAAAGAAATTGAAAAAATTGCAAAAGAGAATATTAGAGTTAAATATTGCCCAGATATCTCGTTTGATAAAAAGGCGCAATTTTACCGAGCTAGTGATATTATGGTGGCCCCAAGTATGGAAAATCACGCCTGCATGGGTGTCTCAATAAAAGAAGCAATGTCGTGTGCAATACCAGTTGTGGCATCTACCTCTGGTGGTATACCAGAAGCCATCGAAGATGGGTTAAACGGCTATTTAATTCCAATAGAATCAGGTAAGCTGGTTAAGGAAGTGTTCATAACGAAAATCTTTGAGCTCGTAGAAAATAATCAGCTACGAAATAGAATGGGGCAAGCCGGACGCAAAAAAGTAATTAGTACATTTTCAAACCAGCAGACTTTAAGCAGTTATCTTAGGTTATTAAAAAAGATGGGTGAATAAGTCGTCGTGGGAATACGCTGGGAACAATAATTATAACTTCTTATTATAAATCAATGGTGGTCCGATATGTGCGGAATCGTGGGTGCACTTACATTCAAAAATAGTCCTTTTAGAGTCACAGAACCTTATATCTCAACTATGAGGGATACAATGACACATAGGGGCCCAGATGGCTCGGGAACATGGGTCTCTCAAGATGGGCAAATAGGTTTTGGTCACCGAAGGCTATCGATAATTGATTTATCAGATGCAGCATCGCAGCCTATGTGCAATCAATCACAAACCATATGGATTACCTATAATGGTGAGATATATAACCACGAAGAAATCAGGGCTGAATTAAAAGAAGTAGCAAATTATGATTGGAAAACTGATCATTCAGATACAGAAGTCATATTGCATGCATTTGAGTATTGGGGTATAGAATTTGTTCATAGACTAAGAGGGATATTTGCATTTGCAATTTACGATACTAGCGATGGTGCCCTATGGCTGGTGCGGGACAGAATCGGGGTTAAACCTCTATATTATAGTATCCACAGTCAGCGATTGGTCTTTGCATCAGAAATTAAAGCGTTGTTAAAAGATCCAGATCAAAAACGAGCTGTAAACGAAGATGCCCTTTTTCATTATCTGTCGTTTATGACAACTCCTGCACCCATGACCTTATTCGATGGAATATCTAAATTACCTCCGGCGACGTGGTTAAAGGTAGATGCCGCAGGGGCTTTAACACAGGAATGTTATTGGGATGTACTTCAGAATGTTAAACCCATATCAAACATTTCGAAAGATGCCTTATCAAAGAAAATCTTAAAGGAGTTAAGACACACTGTAGATTTACGAAAACTGGGTGATGTACCTGTTGGAGTATTTTTATCTGGTGGGATAGATTCTAGCGCCAATGCTGCACTGTTCTCTGAGCAAGAAACAAAACCCATTAAGACCTTTTGTATTGGTTATGATAAAGAATATGGTACCTCAGGGAATGAAACCAAATACGCTCTACAGATGTCCAGAGAGATTGGTTCTGATCATTTTGAGAAATTGCTATCGCAGGAAGATTTAATTGATTTCCTTCCCGAGATGATAAAATTGCAAGATGAACCAATTGCTGACCCGGTCTGTGTCCCCCTCTATTATGTATCAAAACTGGCCAAAGATAGTGGTGTAACGGTTTGCCAGGCGGGCGAAGGAGCCGATGAGCTTTTTATGGGTTATGGGAGTTGGAAAAAAGCATTACGAGTTCAAAAAATAATTAATAGATTCCCATTGCCATCCTTATTAAAACCGTTCATTTATCTATTAGATAAAATCCCACAAATTCGAGACAGATTTCAGCTAGAGTGGTTAAGACGAGCAAGTGAAAGACAGCCAATATTTTGGGGGGGAGCCGAATCGTTTTCAGAGTTGCAAAAAAGACGTCTTTTATCCAAAAGACTTAAATCCAAATATGCAAACTATTCCTCTTGGGAAGTTATTAAGCCAATTAGAGGACGATTTGAGAAATATGCTTGGGAGAAATCAAATCTGGCTTGGATGTCATATTTAGACCTAAATCTAAGATTACCTGAGCTATTGCTCATGAGGGTGGACAAAATGAGTATGGGAGTGAGTTTGGAAGGTCGGGTACCATTTCTGGATCACAAATTTGTTGAATTAGCAATGAGCATTCCTGAATCGATAAAAACAAAAGATAATGAGTTAAAAGGGATACTGAAATCTGCGGTAAGAGGAATCGTGCCTGATAACTTAATCGACCGCAAAAAACAGGGTTTTAATGTTCCAATTCATGAGTGGTTCTTAGGTAGCTTGGGTGACTACGCAAAATCTGAGCTTAGTCTTTTTTGTGACAAAACAGACTTTCTAAATAAAGGTGAGGTGAATAAGCTTTTCAGAAAGGGTCAGAGTCGTCAAATCTGGTTTCTACTCAATTTTGCATTATGGTGGAATGAGTACATTGATCAGCAATCGAATTCTGACCTAAATTAAATGCTCGCATTAAAATATATTTAATAATAGGATGAAATATTCAGCATGAAGCAAGTACTACTTAGTCGTGGTAACCTGTCTGTAGAGGAAGTACCAGATAGTCAAATAGAAAGTAATAAAATATTGGTTCGAGTAGAATATTCATGTATTTCAGCCGGGACCGAACTTGCAGGTGTTGATTCTAGCGGAACTTCGCTTGTTAAACGCGCCCTTGCTCAGCCTGAAAAAATCCTCAAAGTGTATAACATGGCTAAATCAAATGGCGTACTGGCGACAACGGGTACGATCAAGCGTCAAACCACATCATCGTTTCCGATGGGTTATTCAGCTTCAGGAATAATTATTGGTGTAGGTCCAAATGTGAGGAATTACAAGGTTGGGGATCTTGTGGCTTGTGCTGGCGCTGGATTTGCATCACATGCTGAAATAATTAGTGTGCCAGAAATGCTTTCAGTACTAATCCCACCTGACGTGGAGTTGAAAGAGGCGAGTACCGTTACCCTTGGGGCTATTGCATTACAAGGAGTCAGAAGAGCAAATCCTACTATTGGTGAAACATTTGTGGTTTTCGGGCTTGGTATTCTTGGGCAAATCACCACACAAATATTAAAAGCAAATGGGTGTAAAGTCATCGGTCTTGATCTCCAGGAAGATAGACTTGAGCTAGCGAGAGATCTAGGTATGTATCATGGTGTAGATCCCGATTGTGATGATAATATTCTTGCGGTGAAACAATTTCATGGTAGAAATGGTGTAGATGGTGTCATAATTACAGCCTCATCGGCCACCGATAAGATTATCTCAGATTCTTTTCAGATGTGTCGAAAAAAAGGACGTGTAGTACTTGTGGGAGACGTTGGTTTAAAGCTCAATCGTGGGGATTTTTATAAAAATGAAATAGATTTTCTCATTTCAACCTCTTACGGTCCCGGCCGCTATGATGATTCTTACGAATTGGAGGGGAATGACT
>Ga0307989_1001530_pt1 | contig 12216 bp, 11 predicted proteins | sample EllFjometagen185_FD_203164 | JGI IMG/M metagenome (GOLD analysis project Ga0307989, IMG submission 203164) | Marine microbial communities from Ellis Fjord, Antarctic Ocean - #185 | ecosystem: Environmental > Aquatic > Marine > Unclassified | place: Southern Ocean | collected 2014-10-08 | reverse complement strand
GTTTGACAAAAAAAGTCTTATTACTAGACTACTCCCGAACGAAACGACCGAAAAACTTCAATCGTTTCCCTCTTACACTTTTACACTGTTTATCAAATGGCACGAGCAACTAAAAAACGATCATTCTTCGCTCTCTGGTGTACAGAGTGTAAAGAACGTGACGACAAACGTCGCGAAAACTACAAAATCTTGATTAATACTCAGAATCAGAATGCCAAAGAATTGTCATTCAATAAATATTGTCCAACATGTCGAAAACATGCGGCACATAAGACAAAACAGATTTCTCGTGCACAGAACAAGTAAGCATTAATTTATACAAAAAAGTTTGCTCTCCCACCTCTTGTGTGGGAGAATTTTTTTGATGAAAAAAGCACTCTCAAATTGGTTCCAGAAACTTTCTTCTCACGTAGAACAAAGACGTTTTGAGTTTGAAGAATCACAAAAAGATCAAACAATAGTTCCTCCATTAGAAAAAGTTTCTAAAGCGACTTCAACGGAACCACAAAAAGTTGAAATCGATATTTCAATAAAAACAATTATTAAGGTTATTCTTGGTGTTGCTCTCTTTTTAGCAGCAAAAGAAATGGTGATTGAGCTTAAAAGTATTCTCGTCATAACCTTCGTTTCCGCTATTCTCGTTCTTGGTATTTCTCCAATACTCGACAAATTAGAGGCACATAAAATCCCTCGACCACTTGCTATTGTTATCTTATATCTTATTTTCTTGGGAATTCTTACCGTCTTTTTTATTCAACTTGTTCCAATCATTATTCATCAACTCATAGCTATTGCTTATGATTTACGAGAATTTTTCTCCGATCCTGTTGCTATTCCTGAATGGGCAAAAATGCTTGGAATTGATCCTGAATCTATTTCTTCCCTTCTTCAAAACAATGTATCAACCATTGCTACGAATCTTCAATCAGTAGCTGGATCTACCTTCAGTGTCGTTGGATCGATTTTTTCCAGTGTAATGAGTCTTATTATGACACTCACCCTTCTCTTCTTTATGTTCTTAGAACGAGAAAAACTTGGTCTTTCAATATTAAAATTTTTTCCCGAAAATAAACAACATCATGTAAAGAAACGTACTCTTGCTGTGCAATCAAAAATGGCTGAATGGTTTCGTGGACAATTCATACTCATGGTAATTGTAGGATTGTTTGTTTATATTTGGATGTCTGTATTACATTTCACTATTGGGTTTGAATATGCTGTCACAGTGGCTCTTCTTGCGGCTTTTGCTGAACTTCTTCCTTACGTCGGTCCGTTTCTTACGTACTTACTTGTGGGACTCATTGGTATTAATATTTCATGGAGTGCTTTTGCAATAGGACTTGTTTGTGTCGGAGTCACTCAATTTTTGGAGGGAAACTTCCTTATTCCAATCATTATGAAACGTGCTGTTGGGATTTCTTCTGTTGTAGTAATTCTCGCCTTACTGATTGGTGGATCGCTCGGATATGCCATTGGAGGAATAGGCACTGCAATCGTAGCAATGATCTTCTCAATTCCTATTGCGGCAACTATTGGAATGTTCCTCGCCCCAGATGACTCTAGCGAGAAGTAATTCTGGCAAAATAAATATCACCCCCTACGTCTTGATGTGATTTTACGTCCCATTTTTTAAATATCTGCTGAATCCGTTCCCATTGTTCGGGTAAAAATTCTATCCATAAGGATTTAAATTCTATTTCTTTTTGCTCTAATTCGCGTGCAAAACGAGCAAGCAGCTCTAGACCATCTTTCCCTGAGAAAATAGCTTCTTCGGGCTCTTTTTGTACCTCAGGAGCGATAGGGAGTGTTGTTGGTACATATGGCAAATTGGCCACAATTATATCAAACTTTGTTTTTGCGGAAATTGCTGATAATAAATCTGAATATTCTGTTTCAACTGCAACGTTATGAGCTCGAAAGTTTTTTTGTGCCACACTTAATGCTGCACGAGAAAAATCAATCGCAGTAACCTCTGCTTGTTGATAATTTTTTGCCAGAGCTAAAGCCAAACATCCACTTCCTGTTCCTAGATCAAGAATTTTTTGTGGAGTTTTTTCACTCTGTATGATTTTTTGAAAGAGAACCTCTGTTTCATCTCGCGGAATTAATACCGAAGAAGTAACTGTTATACGCAACCCACACCATTCTTTCCATCCACGAATATATGATAATGGTACATGTTGCGATCGCAGATGAAGATAATAATGAAATTTCAATCTATGAAAAAGTGAGACGCTTTCCTCTTGATGTGTACGAAGATAAGATCGATCTACTTTTAATATATCTGCTAATAATATTTCTGATTCTAATGAAGCATTCTCAAGTGATGATAATTTTTCTTTTGCAAAAAAAAGTACGCCGGACACTGTCCGACGTGAAATTCCTGAATTCTGAAGAAGAGCAGTTATTAGCTCAAAAACTGACGTTTTTTTGCCGCTGCACGATATTCTTCTCGTTTTACTGCTGATTCACGAGCTTTACGCTGTGTTGGTTTTTGTGCAAAATATCGTCCATTTCGAAAGGCTTTCAAAAGACCACGTGATTTTACGTGTCCACCAAACCGTTTCAACATACGATCAAATGACTCTCCGGTTCTGACTGTAACTTTAATCATCGCGCGAATTCTAGCTCTGAGATGAGTGTTGTCAAATTTTTTCTAAACACTTTCAATATTCACCTCAAAACACTGTTTTATGGCTCAAAACGTATCGGCGTAAGCTTTCGATCAACAAATTCCACTGGCGTAGTTTTAAACACTGTTCTTCCATAATTTTCATCACTCGTAAGCGTTGCTTTTGTCGAAGATCGAACCCCTTCAACTGAAATCGATCCATCACCATTTGTTGAATAAAAATATTTCGTGTTATCGGGTTTAATTTTCACATGTAGTACTAATGTATTTCCTGCCTCAATCGCCCCATTCATACCACCAAAAAGAACGGCTCCTGTGCGATCTAACGCAGACTCTGAATCTATTCCTGATCCTACAATGCGAATAAAAAAGTTTCTATCTGGTCCTACATTTGTAGCCTCAAAACGCAGTTTTAGTTCTAATGATTCTACTTCTACAGGATCCGTTAAGGTATTTGTTAACCGTACTTGTCCAACAGACTGCCAATCTGAATCCAGTGTTATAAGCAAAGGATTTATGTCAACATTTGTTTCTATACGTAATACTGATCGCTCAATATCATATCCTTGTAAATTCGGATTGAAGTCGCTTCCTCTCGGATAGGCTGTCCTTCTAGAATCAATCTTCACTCCTGAAAAATCGTTCTCTTGTGATGTTCCGAGTAAACGAGGCATTCTTAGTATCGTTGAAATAGTCCATGCTGCACTTGCCCGTGTTAATTCTGATTCTGGATGAAAAAATTTTGCTCTCTCCGTACGAATCAACCCATTTGCATACATTGCATTCACTGGATCTCCATACCAAATACGATGCGGAACATCAGCGAAACTTGAAACATTCTCTTCGTCTACTTCTAAATCAAATGCTCTTTGAAGTAATATGGCCCATTCTGCGTTATTAATAGAATTTCCTGGACGGAATGTTCCATCTTCATACCCCGTAATCCATCCTTCTCCTATGGCAGTATTTACCGCATTGGAAAACCATGCATCTCGTGGAACATCTGAAAAATTACGAACATATTCCGTGTCTCCCATATCCATTGCTTTTGTGCGAAAAAGAATGGTTAATGCTTCTGCTCTATTAATTATTCCATCCGAGCGAAAGGTCCCATCTGCATATCCCGTCATTATACCTGCATCTTTCACTGTTTCAATTGGCGTTTCTCCCCACGAAGGAAAGGTGCCAAAATCAACAAAACGAGCCATTACAAATGCTGGACTCATCAACAAAGCCAAAAATATAAGTTTTTTCATCTAATTCAGGGTACTAGATTTGATTTTTATGGCAAATTTTGGTAGAACGTGGTCGTGAAAAAACAAAACATTGTTCTCGTTGGATTTCGTGGATCAGGAAAAGCAAGATTTGGGCGTGCCATAGCAAAAGTATTGGGACTTCCCTTCGCTGATCTTGACGCTGAAGTTGCATTTGTTCTCGGTGAACCTATCGATACTTTTGTAGATAAATTTGGATGGCAAGAATTCCGTGCTGTAGAGCAGAGAGTTGTACATGACTTCTCTCGAAACTTCTCTGGGGTAATTGCCACGGGAGGAGGAACTATTGAAAATTCTAAAAATCTTCAAAACTTAAAAAAGAATGGTTTTTTCGTATTTTTGAATCCGAGCTTCATGAAAATAAGAAAATTTCTTATATCTCAAGACGCACAATCAAATTATAGACGTGTAAATCCTGAACTTTCTCTTATTCAAGAGATTGATCAACTGTGGGCTCAACGAAAAGATATTTACTTTGCTACTGCAGATGTGGAGGTGATACCTGATTTTAATGGAGATGAAGGAGTAGAAGCTCAAAAAATGGTTGAACAACTTCCAGCAAATATTTTACCGATATCTCCGAGTAAAAAAAGAGTCGCTTTGTTTTCTAGTAGTAATGGATCAACTATACAAGGATTATTTGAAGCACAAGCAAAGGGTCGTATCCCTAATGTAGAATTCGTGCTTTTCATAACTGACAAAAGTGATGCTGGTTCTTTGAAAAAAGCAAAAACGTTTGGAATAAAAGAATGCCAAATAGTAGAGCAGCAAAAAGATGAAACACGTGAAGAATATGATCGTGCATTAATTAATATGTTAAGAAATGCTCAACCAGACGTAATTCTCCTTGCTGGATGGATGAAAATCCTCTCTCCCCTCTTTTGTGAACAGTTTGGACAAACTACATGGAATGTTCATCCATCACTCCTTCCTGACCATGCTGGACTCATGGGAGATGCTGTACACACCGAAGTATTGAATAATGAAGACCGATATACAGGATGTTCTATTCACCGAGTTTCAGCTGAAGTTGATACGGGTGAAATGATCTTACAACGAAAGATTCCAGTTGAAGAAACTGACACTGTTGATTCACTTCGAACAAAAGTACAACGTCAAGAAATATTAGGATTCTGCGAAGGACTAGAGCGACGATAGAAGTTTTGAAAAATGAAAAAAAAACTATAGAGGTTATCCTTCTATAGTTTTTTTTATATGCAAGAAATAAATAAGACTAATTCCCAAACCGTTTCACAACTGTTGTATTGCTTGGTAATCCTGAAACAAGATATCCTGAAATCCAATCCGAAGTTGTAATACTGTGCATTCGAGCAGACGTATCAGACCAGATGAAATTTGAACCTGCTGATCGAACGGAGGCAAGTGTTCCTTTCGAATGCGTAGAATCCCCTAGCAATCGCATGGAAACTAAATCTGAATCATTATTTCCAGGCAAATTATCTAATTGTAATTGAAGGCCAAACTCTACAGAATCATCTTTGTATATATAGAATTCTGTTGGAAAATCTAAAGTAATATTATTTCCTGATGCGGTTATGTTTACTGGCTCATCATCCTGTCGAGAACCATTAATCCTCACCAGTTGAACATCACTTGCATCAAGCGTTCCACCGCTAAATTCTAGTCCACCTAGATATGCATCAAGCGAGATACGTCCCAATGAGACACTTTGTGCTCCTCCATTTACTATAAACCGAAATACTGTTTCTGGTCGAGTTGTATTTACGGCAAAAGATTTTTGTTGTCCAGATGAGACAATATTGAGTTTTCCTTGAGCGATAGCAAATTCTCTAGAATCAATTGAAAAGTGTTTATTGGAATCCAATAAAGGCCGTCCTGTTGTTACACTTTCAATAAATAAATCTTCCGGTGCAATATCAAGTTTAAAGCGACCATCTAATGAAGAATGAGGAATGGGATCTTCAACAATTATTTTGAAACCAAGACGCATTTGCTGATTTCTTCCAATAAATGGACGTGGAAACAAATTAAACTTGGCCTCTCCGCCTGAGAATCTTCCCGTACCGATAACTTTCCCTGTTTGAAGATTAATCGCCTGTATTTCGTCAATAAACGAATCTATATCACTTCCTGTGAGCACATTCCGCAAGGTAACCTCACGAAGGCTTAAATCGTCATAATATGCAGATAAATTAGTTCCCAAAACAAATACTTCTTCTCCTGCAGCAAGCGTTCTCCCTGAAATATGCATATATGTATTTCCTGAAGCCTGAGACGATCCGCCTGTAATTGTTGGTGCAGGATCAAAGACGATTTTTGAAGAAGTACCCGTCCCCAATATCTGAACATTTACTACCTTTTGTGAAGTCTCTCCAACTGCTGTCATACGATCAAGACGCAAACGAAGTGTTCCTGGAATATGAGGTACTGTACTTGGATCTTTTATTTTTATAAAGACATCAAAATCGAGTGAATCCCCTCTTGCAATACGTGCATGATCGAATTGCACTGTCACCCGACCATCATCATCAAAGCTTGCTGTTTTTCCTGCAATTTGTAACTCTAAATTATCCACGTCCTCTGCAATCCCCGAGTTTGAGAACAATTGAAATGTTGCATTGCTCAACTTCAATGGTTCAACAAATGTTTGAGAATTTTTGGAAGTAGCGTTTTTTATTCCCACTTTGAAAATATGTAACGGAGCAGAAGTAATTGTATGCACTGCCTGTCTTGGACGAATAGGTGTTACACGCGCCTGAACTGTTGAAAGAGATATTGCTGGAGTACGACGTCGCAAAATATTATAACGACTCCTCGAAGTTCTCTTTGATGTCGTTCTCGTTTTAGTCACATACGAAGAAGGTATATTTTGTAAACTCGATGTAGTAACAGTTGTTGGCACATGGAATACATTTTGACGTACTTTCAGCCACTGTCTCCATGATGTAGCGAAATCAAAATTTTCGGCATTTACTACTACAGGAGTAAAAAGAACTGCTCCAATGAGAGAGAAAGCGATACATATTTTTTTCATATTTTATAAGATAAATATCATTGTTTATTACGTAGAGACTGCCATTTAAGTAACATTTTTGCAAAAAAAAATCCCTGCGCAGTGCCGGGATTTTCTTGTGTTCCTCCATGATATTCCTCCTATAGGACTTTTATTCCGCAATAATCATTCTAAATGAAGATGTTAAGCGTTTTGTTACTACTACTGCTTCACTCGCAAGGTTTCTGTTTGCAATTGTCTCTATTATAAAGACATTCTCTGTTCCTGGTTCTTCAACAAAATATCGACTAATAAATACATCACGGCCAAAGTATGTTCCTAGAAAGCTTTCTGTATGTGTCTGCACATATTCATTTGTACCAAGAATTCGATCAGTACTCTGTCTCAAACGAGCAATATGTCCAAGAGCATTTATTTTTGATCCAATATTCTCAAGATGGTTTAAGTTCTTTGAGAGAGTAATAGCACATGCTTCAAAATTTATATTTTCACAAGCGTCTTCTTGTCGACGAACAGTGATTGCAAATGTTCCTACATCACCTACTCGTAAAACACCTTCTTTAATGTTTGGGTTCCATCCTTTTGGAACTTCAATAGAAAATTCATCTGTAGTAAATGTTTGCATTGCTATATACATTGGATCTAGGTTTCTTATATTCAATGTCTCACGTGCAGTACGTGTTGTAGCAAATCCTATTGTATTACTCATTGGTCGAAGTTTTCCTGCCGTAGCACCTTGTTCCGTTGCCCCAAAAAGATTCCTTTTATTCGTTGGGTAACGCAAGTTTGCAATAGGTGATCGTCCTTTGTATGTGGAACGTTTTACAACGGTTTTATTCGAAGGAGTACGATATCCTGGTGCAAATCGACGACCTTCACGCTTCTTAAGCGCCTGCTGATATAAATGTGTGTGGTATGCATCACGTGATGCCGTTGAAGATGTAATAGCCACTGTTGTTCCAATAAGAACCAATCCGAGAGCCAGTGCAATAAATTTTTTCATTTTTTAATGAGATAATGGGGAAAAGTATTTTTATTCAAAACGGATAGTCCGTGAAACTGCTCGAAGCAAGTTTTCTGCGCGTGGTGCATCATATACTGATGACCATCCTTCTATATATACTACTTCATCTGTTAAGGGGTTCTGAATTGTATGGATAACATACGTTCGTTCTATTCCGAAATCATTTACTGTAAATGCTTCTTGAAAATGAGGAACTAACATACTTCTGTTTCCTACTATTGTACGACGAAGAGAAAATTCTCGTGATACGTTTGACGTTGCTCTCAAGCTACGACGTGCACGTAAGTGCTTTGCTCTCGTTATAGCACACTGTTGAAATCCTAATGAAGTACATCCATTATCAAACTTATTAATTTCAAATACAAGATCACTCATACGGTCTGTATATTGTTCATCTATATTTTGGGTAACATCTTTTGGTAATTCAAATGAAATTCCTTCAATATCATGTACCCAGCCATTTGTATCACGTTTTGGTAATACTCGTGTTGTACGTACGACTAAAGCATCATCATTCCGAACTATGTTTTTTTCTGTTGAATGTAAATTATTATCTCGTGGAAACAATGCATCGTGTGCAGATCTCCAGGCAGCATAGTTATGTCGGTTGTATGTTACCTTTTTCTGTTGTTGAAAATTGTACCAAAACTTAAATTTAGCTAATTCATTTGTTGTACCTACTTTTTTACGACGTAAATGATTTCGATAATTATAAGCAAATAATCGGTTTGTCGTTGGGCGAATACGAGAATCACTATGATAATGTGATGTGATTCTTGCTGAACCAAGCGAAATAATTGCTACTGATGTAATTGCCACAACAATGGCCGAGATCGAAATGAATTTTTTCATTATATAGGGTGAAATGAACAAAAAACACGGACCCTGATTTGAGTCATCGTGCCTTTTGTTTTTGTTTTCGTTGTGAGTTTTAAACCCTTTTATTAAACTTGTCAATACTTTTTTTTATTCTTTTCCAAATCGAAGAGAAGTAATGAGCTTCCTCACTTTTCGGATATCTCCCAATACTCCTCTTTGTCCTGTATTTGAAACAATATTCATTTGCCACATATAACCAGTTTCTGGTTCTGCAAAGACAAACGTTGCCACTCGCTCCATCCCACTCATTAAGAGTGCGCCTCGTGCAACCGAAAGCATTGAGGAAGATTTTGTAAGTTGCAATCGGTAATTATTTGTTCCGAGGTTCGACATCAAAGGATATGCTTTTTTCAAAGCAGTAATTTGCTCTGATCCAAATTTCTCAATACATTTTCTTGTAATAGAGGATGACTGATTTGAACATATAGTCTCTAGTGCTTTCAATTCTATAGTTCCTTCTTTTCCCACAAAACGAAGTTTTCCTGAAGAACGATCCAATGTATCAGCAAAAAGTGAAAACTCTTTTGGAACTTCAATTTCAAAAGGAACATGTTTTGCCTCATACATATTCACATCTTTGGAGGAGATTGTTTCGGTATTGGATCGACGACCTATTAAAGGTCTCAATCGTGTTGTTTTGTTTTCTTGTACTCGTTGCAAAATACGTGAAGATGGTTTTGAAGTCTCCTCTGATACAAATAATGATTCTTTCATGGTATCTATTACTTGTGGATCATTTAATATCCCGTCCTTTGAATCTGGTGACATAATTTCTAATTGCCATACATATTTTTTCTGAAGATCAAAAAAGGTTAATACTCCTATTTTTTTATCCTCGACATCTATAAGAAACCATTTCCCGGCATTTGCTTGATCAAAACGATACTCCCCTGTCCAACGGAGTTGCGTTATCTTTTTTTCTCTTACAATTCCTGATGGCCATTCTTTTTGAATCCCGTCGGTTCGTTCATCTGACACTTTCTCCAAGCAATCCTGCACAAATACCGTTCCCCCTTCACATACATTTCCTAATGCCCTTATTTTTATTGTTGAATCAGTCTTCGCAAAAGAAATGTCTCCATTACTCCATGTTAGAGTATCTGTAGTTTTCTTAAAATCACGAGGAAGCTTAATAGAAAAAGATTCTAAATCATTTGCTGAAAAAGAATGCGTTAATCCGTTTTTCTTTGCAGAAATATTTTTCCGTGAAAAGCTTTTTCGCATTCCTGTTGTACGACGAGCTGATCGTTGTTCTGTATTATCCGAGAAAGAAGATTTTCTCATTGTTGACTTTGTCCTCGTGCGAATACCACGATATCCGCGAGCCATGTTTCGTGGAGTGTTTTGTTTGAATTGAGAAAATTGAGCTGTTGAAATTCCTCGATAGATTGCCTCAATTTTTTGTGGAAATATTCCAATACTCAAGGCAAACATTGCTAAAAACGCAGCACAACCGAAGAGATTTTTTTTCATTTTTATATGTATAAAAAACCGCGTTAAAACTAACATCCCCTTAATTTGAAGGCAAATTGAAAAGATCGGTCTTTAGCCGTTTTTCAAAACATATCTACGATAGAGCTCTGTGATACGTTTTCCTGCTGCACGAAATAATTCATCTAATAATGTCTGTAATCTTCGAATATCAAGATATATATCTTCTAACATAGCTGCCGAAAATTTATTCGAATTTTGAATTTTATGTGCCTTACGAATCAATTGTCGTTGTTCTTTTTCTAGAGCATGCCTCACTTTTTCTCGTTGACGAGCAATAGTTGGCAAAATAATTTCTCGTGCATGTGCGCCCTTAATTATTTTTTTAAGATCAGTGCTCACCGTCTGCTTTGTTGTCTTTTTTGATCCATCAGAAAAATTCTCTCCTACTGTCTCTCCCACTGCTTCTGAAATCTTTAAGTTCTCTAAGTCAGCAAGTTCTCCACCCGTTTCGGAGCGAAATTGCTGTTCTATGTTTTTGTTTTTTTCTGAAATCGACATTTTTGTGAAAGTCGTTATTTAACACTGTAACACATTCTGGTAAATACTTCAAGTAAAGAGTTGTGGTTCTGTAGGAGAAGATAACCCCAAATGTCTCCATGCTGCATCCGTTGCCATACGTCCTCGGGCTGTACGCTGCAACATTCCTTCTCGAATAAGAAATGGCTCAATCATTGCCTCAATAGTTCTCTCATCTTCACCAATTGCAGCTGCCAACGTACTCAATCCTGTTGGTCCACCAGAGAATTTCGTACATAACGTCTGTAAAAATTCTTGATCTGCTCGATCCAGACCAATTGCATCTATAGAAAGTTGCTTCAATGAGTCTATTACTACCGGAACAGTGATTTCTCCCTGATGTACAATTTCTGCAAAATCTCGAACGCGACGAAGAAGTCTATTTGCTATACGTGGTGTACGTCGTGAACTACGAGATAAGAGTTGCGAGGCTTCTTTTTCAATAGAAATATCCAAAATATTTGCTGAACGATCTATAATCTGCTCAATTTCCTTTGGTTCGTAGTATCGTAATTTTTCAACATGACCAAATCGATCACGTAATGGCCCTGATAACAAACTCGCCATTGTCGTGGCTCCTAGTAAGGTAAACATTGGTAAATCAATACGCATTGTACGCGCAGAGGGTCCTTTTCCCACTACCAAATCAATTGCAAAATCCTCCATCGCTGTATACAGAATCTCCTCTACTGGCTGTCGTAATCGATGAATCTCATCAATAAAGAGAAAATCATTCGGTTGTAGGTTTGTGAGGATTGCGGCCAAATCTCCTGGTTTCTCAAGTGCTGGTCCTGAAGTCACTCTCAAGTTCGCACCCATTTCTTGAGCTAAAATCCCTGCCATGGTCGTTTTCCCTAACCCCGGGGGCCCATAAAAAAGTGCATGATCAAGCGACTCCCCTCTTTTTTTTGCTGCGGCAATGAATATTCTCATATTTTCCTTTACCTCCGTTTGTCCCAAATAATTATCAAAATCTTTCGGACGAAGAGCATTTTCAAATTTTTCTTCTCCTCCTGCATCAGCGCTCACAACACCCACGCCAACATTCGTGTTATCTTCGCCAACCATCTCATCTTCTATCATTGCGTACAGTGTGGCAGATTTTGTAGAGAGACACAATGTCTCTGTTTTATACATAAAAGTCCTCTTTTGTAGTTTGAAATTTGTAGATTGAAGATTAAACCAAAAGCCTTTAAGCCGCCCGTCCTGTACACATTTTTTATACTTAAAAACATTGTAGTTCAAAGTTCAATACGTGTTTTTTGACAGTTTTTATCTCTTCGCATATCATGTCCTGAACATTCGGGTGGCGGGTTACTTAAAAAACGCTCCCACCCGGTGTTCCTCCTAAAGATTGCTCTTTCACATTTCATTCGCCGGAGAGGCTCGAGTTGTTATCAAA
>Ga0307989_1001529_pt1 | contig 12223 bp, 7 predicted proteins | sample EllFjometagen185_FD_203164 | JGI IMG/M metagenome (GOLD analysis project Ga0307989, IMG submission 203164) | Marine microbial communities from Ellis Fjord, Antarctic Ocean - #185 | ecosystem: Environmental > Aquatic > Marine > Unclassified | place: Southern Ocean | collected 2014-10-08 | reverse complement strand
TTTACCAATCGTTTAATTAACCTAAAACCTGCCTAAATATAATCTTTTTGTCAAGTTGATTCCTCTTTCCAGGCAAAAAAAAGATCATCGTGGGTTAAAGCTGGAAATGCGCTACACCGCTGCAAAGGAGGCGGGGTATCCAAAGTTAACCAATAGAATCGCTCCTTTTTTGATGTTTGAATCAGAATAAAAACAGTTAATCAAATCCAGAATCGACTTTTGCCTGCCTGTTTTCGGTGGTTACAAAAATCTATGCCCATTGAAGTTTATAATTAGTACCGGTAATAATGTTGTCAGAAACCACTTCCACGTTTTCAGGAACAATGATATCGGCCGAGCTGTTATCGAGAATATCTTTCTGAATATCCAATCCCGGCATCACTTTAACTAATTCAACTCCCTGTTTGGTTAATCTGAAAATACCGACGGTCGTCACATAAAACACTTTTTTTCCGCTTTCCAGAGCCAGTTTTGCATTAAAGGTCACTTCGTTGAGTTTATCTACAAACTTTGGAATTCCTTTTTTCTCAATAATAAGGTTCCCCTTTTTAAGCTTTGTTTTGGCCTTTGCCATATAGCTGCCTAGAAAAATCACCGTTTTTGCAGAATTGGAGATGTTCATAAATCCGCCAGGACCGACATAATTCGAAACCTTGTCTCCTCTTCTGGAAACATTCACATTTCCCTGGGAATCCACCTGGAGAATACCGAGTACGGTTATGGAAAGGTTTTCTTTATAATGATTGAACATCCAGGCCGAGCTTTTCAGCTCTTTCGGATTGATCGAACCTCCAAAATATAAACCGGCAGCCGGGATTCCACCATAGGGTCCGGATTCGGAGGAAAAGGTCAGGTCTTTGTGAAGTCCCCCTTCATAAATCAACCGTCCTACCTCTTCCGGGAGACCGATTCCCAGATTGACAAGGTCCCCTTTTTTAGCCTGGGTCGTAAACAGCATGGCCGCCATTCTCGCCATGGCATTTTCCACAGGCGTGCGAACCGGATTAACCCTGGCAAGTTTGTTAATAAACTGCAGCTTTTTAACCGCTTTTTCGACATCCACAGTCGCACCGGCGGTAAAGAGAGGAAAATATTTTTTTTGACGCACACCAGCTGCCTGCTCATTAAAAGGGTTTACGATGATGGAAGTGATAACCTCTTTGGGAATGCCAATTTCAGCTTCATTTTTTTCAATGATATCACAAACCGTGGGAATCACCTTTCCCCCATTATGATATGCTGCCAGGGCTGCCTCCTTGCTTTCCGAGATTGATGATGCGTTCATAAAATAGATGTTACCCTCTCGATCCGCATAAGGCGCGCAAAATAAGGCGACATCAATTTTGGGCAGGGTATAGGCTATATTTCCATTCTTTTTGGAAATATAGCTGTGTCTGGTGTGTGGCGTAACTGCAGTTGTCCCTCCCAGCTCTGGATCAAGAAAGGTACCGATTCCGGTTTTACTCTCAATAACCATGTCCCCTTTCGCCTGAGCAACCAGCAAGGCGGTAATTTCGCCCTGGGGCATGACATGAAGTTCAATCTTTTTTTCATCCCCCAGTGCTAACAGTGTTTTTGCTGTTTCAAGATGACCCGTGATATATTCCGACAGCAAACCAGGCTCTGCCAGCTCTTCAATCGTTCCAGGTTCCTTTCCCCGTCCCCCCTGGGCACTGACGGATATCCACCTGAGATTTGAAGGGTTGCCGGTTTTCTTAAACAGGTCTCTGACAGCATTAAAGAACAGTGAACATCTACTGTGAGATGCCATACCTGCAGTGATAATAGTTGATCCGTTTTCTATCTGACGAATAGCGTCACGCACAGAAGCAAATTTCTTCGGATTAAGACCGGAAGGACAATAGTCAAGATCGTATCGGTTTTGGGTTAATCTGTATGCTATGACCTGGTAAAGTGTTTTAATATTCTCCAAAGTATTCATTCTTACCTCTATATTTTTAATGGTTCAGAATGTTAAAATTTTCGTAACTATTCACCAAAGTTTTTTATTCTAACAGAAAGTAAACAAAATCAAAGCTACTGGTATATGGTTAAAAGGCAGAAGTGATTTAGGCAAAAGGCAATAGTAAAAAACTAAAAGAGGGCTGTTAAACGTTTTCCTAGCACTAATGCCTTCTGCCTGAATAGTTACAAGTCTTGATAATATCTTGATTATATAAACAAACTTGTAATTTTACATTTTTAGTAAATCGGGGGACATGTACTTGTTACGTGTCTCCTGATTTACGGCGACACTGAATAGTTACAAATTTTCAATCTGTGCTAGTCATTAGTTCTTTATAAAATATTTTCTGTATTTTTATGGGACCGCTCCTCCCAACAAAACGCCTAAAATATAGTTTCTCACCAGATTCCTAAAAAGATAGTCCATATAATTTAACTACTGTAAAAAAATTGTTAAATTTTCAACAGCACTTTGTCAACCAATAATATAAAATTACATCTTCAGAACATTGATCCTTCCTATTCAGAATAGTCATAGTGATCTGTGTTTACTTCGGATCGATACTTGCGTAAAAACAATTGTCTTGGTATATTTTTGAATAAGAGGTCTCAAATATGCAGTTAGTGATCTAAATCAAAAAATAACTAATGTTAAATAAATTTAACAAACAAACATATTTGTTGCTTAACATTTTACGCCATTTGTTTAACATTTCCCGACCTGATTACAAATCTTAACGCCAGGGAGAGAGATTGAGCATGTCACATTTGCTCCATTGAATATGGTTAATAGGATGTTGTTTATCGTAAAATGTTAAGCGGAAAGAGGGGGTTTTAAGTATATCCTAAAAATCGCGACCCTATGTAAAAATTTTAAATAGTCTATTAAAAATGGTTGATTCCAATGATACAAACGATGGCGCTTCAGCCAGCCTCGCCGGCTGATTCGGAAATTCTGAACTCCTTAACAGCGTTCGGAATGGAACCGGAAAAGACGTTTGCCTGGAAGGACCTGCCGTTTCACCGTCGTCTGATTCTGGGAAAAGCCCGAGAGATTGCTTACCGGAAGTTAAAAGAGTTTGCTGCCAGCGATCGCGCAACTGAAAATGGCTGGGCCGTTATCAGAAAGAGGATCGGCAATTACGGAACAGCTTATAAAACACGGGCTTTTGTGTCACTGATTGGTCTGGGGGCGCTCGAACCTATCGAAGCGGCTTATCCCTTTGCTTTAAGGGATAGTCAGGGCAGTTTTCTTTCCGGAGAACACAGCTACCGCATTCATTTTGAACCGGGACAGACCCCACCTGTAGATGCTTTCTGGTCCCTGACCATGTACAAAGATAACTTTATGATTGAAAACCCCATCAACCGTTACAGTCTTGGAGACCGTGATCCCCTTCGGTACAATCTGGATGGTTCCCTGGATGTCTTGATTCAGCACAGTGCACCTGAAAAGGGAATTTCCAACTGGTTGCCTGCGCCGGCAGGGCGCTTTGAAATGTCATTGCGGCTTTACTTGGCCCAAAGGGCGTTTCTGGATGGTAGCTGGAAACTGCCTCCGTTGGAGCGAATCTAAAAGTAAGCAGGAAAGATAACGTAGTTTAATTGTTTAATTTAAATTACGTCCCCTTACTTTTCTATTGATATTGAGTAATCAAAATGGTGTAAAGTTAAATAATATCGGGAGATGGGCTGACGTATCGAAAACCAGTCTTGCTTGAGTGGGTAAACAACCGGTTAAAAAAGTTTGACGATGAATACCAGCCAGAGGGTAAAATTATTTTTTGAGATGAGTTACTGACTTCTCCATTTCGAAGGAGCCACGCCGAACCAGCGTTTGAAAGCTCGGGTAAAAGCGCTCAATTCAGTATATCCTAGCATGTATGCCAGCTGACTGTTGGAAAGATTGGAGTGACGAAGTTGCTGCTGGGCAATGGATTTTCTGACTTTGTCCATCAGCAGCCTGAATGAAGTATCCTTGGCCTTGAGATTTCTCTGCAAGCTTCGATCACTGGTATACAGCAGGGATGAGATATTTTCCAAACTGCATTTCCCTTCAGGCAAAAGCATACGGATCAGAGTCTCGGTATGGCTGATAATATCCTCTGGCAGCTGATCCCCCACCTCCATCAGGGGTTGCAGATATTTTCCGAATTTCCCGAATTTCATCGGTATGTTTTTATTGAGATCGGAGGCTTTGAAGAAGATTTGGTCCCTCTCCTGGCCAAACCGTATCGGTGTTTCCAGGTGTTGGATCAATATATCCGTAGATTCGAGACTTTCATAGGTGGATTGGATCTCAACAGGACGCCAGTTTTCACCGCAAAGGGATTTCATCAGCATTAATATTACGCCGGCGGATAACAACAACAACTGTCTGATATCTTCCACTGTAGTTTCAAAATGGCTGTATAAAAAGGCAAATTCCCCTTCAACCTGCAACACGGGTTTCTGTCCCTGAAATCGGGTCGGGAAGTACTGAATAAACAGGTTCAGAGCATCTCCGACCGATTCTGAATGCTGGAGCAGCAATCCGACCGGGCCAAAAAGGGTCAGATCCAGGTGCTTTGACAGCAGCAGTCCGAAATACTCGCACCCGGTCTCTTCGGCGGCGAGGTTCAAAAGGCGTATATTGGCGTCGAAAGGGATGATCAGCTCCGGGTTATCAAGTACCTGCGAACTGAGTCCCGCCCTTTTTACCAATCCTTCCGGATCTCCTCCCAGTTCGCGAACCGTTTGCCGAAACCCGATCAGAGGTGCTGACCTGATAAGACCTTTGGACAATTTTTGCTCCCTTGAATAGGGTTAATGGGATGTGGTGTATCGGAAAATGTTAAACTTTTGGCGGAAAATGTCAAGCTATAAAGCGGGTTTATTGATTAGAATAGGGCTGTAAAATACTTTTAGATAAAAGAGGGTCTCTATTATTTAGTGACTGTGTGCAGGAAACAGAGAACAAGGAGATTGATCATGTCCAGACATACAAATACACTCGTTATACTATTTCTTCTGATTTTTAGCCTATTCAATTCTGCAACTGCGAAAACACCCAACATTGTTTTGATTCTGGCGGATGATCTGGGATTCACCGATACTCAGCCCTACGGCAGCGAGATCCAAACCCCTAATATCAGCAGACTTGCCAGCGAGGGGATGCTTTTTTCAAATTACCACACCGCTGCTACCTGCGCACCCACTCGTGCCATGCTGATGACGGGTGTTGACAATCATCTTGCAGGGGTTCCTGACATCCCCGAGACGATCCCCCCGGAGTTAGTTGACAAGGAAAACTACCTGGGCACCCTGAGTCACCGGGTAGTCACTGTCGCTACCCTGCTCAAGGATGCCGGGTATCATACCTATTTGACCGGAAAATGGCACCTGGGTAAAACACCCGACTTGCTACCAAGCAGGCGAGGATTTGAGCGGACAGTCGCCCTGATGGAATCAGGAGCGGATAACTGGGAACAGAAATCTTATGCACCGCTTTACAAAAAGGCAAACTGGTACGCCGATGGCAAGGAACTTGATCTGCCGGAAGATTTCTACTCCTCAAAATACTTCATTGACAAGGCAATTGAATTCATCGAATCCAACAAGACGGACGGCAAACCCTTTTTTTCCTACATCCCTTTCCAGGCCGTCCATATTCCAGTCCAGACCCCACAGGAATTCACCGACAAGTACATGGGGCACTACGACAGGGGATGGCAGGAACTCCGGGAACGTCGACTGCAAAGCGTGAAGAAGCTGGGGTTGGTACCCGAAGACACAAAGATGGTCGAGATGCCGACCACGTTGGATTGGAACTCGCTCAGCGCAGAGCAGAAGCGGTATCAATCCAAGAAAATGGCTGTCTATGCCGGAATGATCGACGCCATGGACTATCATATCGGTCGGCTGATTCAATATCTGAAAGAGACGGGGCAATACGAAAACACCGTTTTTATGTTCACCTCGGACAACGGGCCCCATGTCAATGATGTCTTTAACCATAATGTTTTTGAAACCCTATACGGAAGACTATGGTTGCGTAACAATGGCTATCGCCTGGATTATGAAATCCTGGGCACCCGTGGCAGTTATGTCAATATGGGAATCAGTTTCGCCAGTGCAGCGGCATCCCCCCTGGCGTTCTATAAATTCTTTGCCGGTGAAGGAGGCATGCGTGTTCCTATGATCATTGGCGGAAGTCCGATTCAACAAAAAGGAGAGACGTCGAATGCCTTCTCATTCGCTACGGATATCGCCCCCACCATCCTCGATATTGCTGGTATCTCTCAACCCGGGAATACCTACCGGGGAAGGACAGTCGAACCCATGAGCGGAAAAAGTCTGTTGCCGTTGCTGGCAGGAACGGCAGAACGGGTTCATGGAAAGGACGAGAACATCGGCTATGAAATGGGCGGCAATTCCGCGCTATTCAAGGGAGATTACAAGCTAGTCAAAAATCGGGGACCTGTAGGCGATAGTCAGTGGCATCTATACAATTTTGTGTCTGATCCCGGTGAAACCACCGATCTTAGTGAAAAAATGCCGGCGCTTTTTTCGGAAATGAAAACAGCCTACCATACCTATGCTGAAGAAAACGGAGTCAAGACAGTTCCCGAAGATTTCGACCAGTTCAAAGCAGTCGCTGCCTATGCCACTCGCAGGAGCCTGAGAGATCATACTCCGTTTTATGTGATTGCCGGACTGCTGATCCTGGCCCTGATCGTACTGAATATCCAGGACCGTATCAGGCACAGGGGGGATACTGTCTATCTGACACGAGTGACGATGATGGAAAAGGTGATCGATAAAACCCTGCGGCCCTTTCTGGTCATCACCGGATTGATTACCATGGCACCCGGAATGATGTTTATGGCACCAGAAGTGGGGTTGATGAAGCTGTTTCAGCTGAAGTTGGTCGCTGAATACACCTTGGCGGTGCAACAATTGGGATTGATGATATTTCTGGTGGGGTTGTTGACTGTGATCTCGGCCTTCAAGACCCGCTTCATTTTTCCCATCATGCTTTATTCGGCCCTGCAGAAAGCAGGGATGGTGTTTTTTACCGTCAGCAACGCCAACCATCACTGGGTCGAGGGGTTCCTGCGCCCGGCTGGGTTTGACCTGCTCTGTGTCATTTACGCACTCTTCTATTTTTATACACTGCACAGGAAGCGGAAGCGGCAAAACGATTGACCTTAAAGGGTTTCGATAAGAAGATTGAAATGGCAAAACAGGGAAAGGAGAAACAGATGGAAACTAAAACACCGGAAAAAGGGAAACAATACAGCTCTAAAGTCCGAAAATTCTGCAGGCGGCAGGATTTGACTCTCATCCTTTATCCAATTTTACACTCGTATACTCCCTGTATATGAATATATTTCATGTAATAAATATTTGATAATTTAGTGGTTTTTAATTTTACAGGCAAAAAAAAGGAGCGGAAAAATGCACAAAAGAATACAGGAGATTAAAAGATGAAAGGTTATCTGGGCAAGATTCTGGTCGTCGACTTAACAACGGGTGAATTTGAGATCGAAAAGATCGATGACACAGTTTACGAGCATCTGCTCTCTGGTGTCGGTTTGGGTGCGTATTATTTGTACAACAACATTCCCGCTGGTGCCGATCCACTGGGACCGGATAACATTCTCGGAATTACCTCGGGACTGCTGACCGGAACCGGCAGTTTCATGACCGGCCGCTGGATGGCGGTCTGTAAATCTCCCCTGACCGGCGGATGGGGTGATGCCAACTGCGGAGGCAACCTGTCGCCGGCCATCAAGCAGTGCGGATATGACGCCATCTTTTTCAAGGGGATTTCGGAAAAGCCGGTTTATCTTTATCTGGATAAGAAGGAACCGCAACTCAAGGATGCGGCTCATCTCTGGGGCATGGATGCCATTGAAGCAGAGTTGAAACTGATCGAAGAGAATACCGGTAAGAAGCTTCCATCTGTCGCCACGATTGGTCCTGCGGGAGAGAAACTGTCCCTGATTTCCGGAATCTCCAACGATCTAGGCCGCTATGCCGCCAGATCTGGTGTAGGAGCTGTGATGGGTTCCAAGAAACTGAAAGGGATTGTTTTGGCAGGTACCAAGCGAGTGCGGGGTGAAAAGCCGGATGAGATCAAGAAACTCAGCAAGGCGTACGCAAATAAGATGCGCAAGGCTAATCTGCCTGGTTTTTTCAAGGGCGGTTTGCTTCCCATTGTAGGCAAACTTGCGGCAAAGGCCAAAAAAGTTGGACCCATTGACGGGATGACTACCGTCATGATGTTCAAGAAGTATGGCTCCATCGTCAACAACACCCTGGGGGTGGTTAACGGAGACAGCCCGCTGAAGAACTGGGCAGGTTCCGTAAAGGATTATCCGAAAAAACAGTTCAAGAAACTCAACCCGGAGATCTCCATTGCCCGGGAGACCAGTAAATATCATTGTAACTCCTGTATCATCGGTTGCGGCGGAATTTCGGATATCAAGGATATCAATAACGGCGAGTTCGAGCACACCCACAAGCCAGAGTATGAAACGGTCGGTATGTTCGGCGGTAATATCCTGAACGACGACTATGATAAGATTCACACCATCAATGAGCTATTGAACCGGGGCGGTCTGGATACCATTTCAGCCGGTGCCACCGTGGCTTTTGCCATCGAGTGCTATGATAAGGGAATTTTAACGAAGGCTGATACTGACGGTCTGGATCTGACCTGGGGCAATATCGATGCCGTCATCAAGCTGTTGAAGAAAATGATCTCCCGGGAAGGTATCGGCGATCTGCTGGCAGACGGGGTGCGCGTTGCTGCTAAAAAGATCGGAAAAGGATCGGAACACTACGCTGTTCATGCCGGCGGGCAGGAACTCCCGGCCCACGATCCCAAGATTGATCCCATGCTGGGAGTAACATATAGTGCTGATCCAACGCCTGGCCGGCATACAACAAGCGGTGGACTGTACTACAAGCACTCCAGTCTTTGGGAATATGTCAGCTGGGCTCCCACACAAAAGAAGGAATTGAAGTCAGAGGAGTTTGTACCCTCGGAGCGGGAAGCGATGAAAAACAAGGCGATGACTGCCTATAAAATGATTGTGGACGGAGTCGGTGCCTGCTATTACGGAATGTTGAACGGGGAGCAGAACCTTGGGTTGTTCAGGTACCTGAACGAGGCCACCGGCTGGGGCAAAACACCGGAGGAATACATGGAGATCGGTATCCGCATGCAGACCCTCCGGCAAATGTTCAACGCCAAACACAATGTGGATCTGGCTGGATTTCGCATGGCCGACCGAGCCGTTGGCAATCCACCATTGAAAGCCGGCGTATCAAAAGGGGTGACGGTGAAAATCGATGAGATGATTCAGATATATAACAAATCCTGGGGTTGGGATGAGAAGAGCGGATATCCAAAAAACGATACCGTGAAGCAACTTGGCTTGAACCCTTTTTTAACTGAACCTTACAGCTATGAGTAGATCATCATGAGTGAAAAGAAACCTAAGAGCCTGCCGGTCTTTGACTACAAGATCTGCATGGCCTGCAAAGACTGTATTGCTGTTTGTCCTCTCAGCTGCTTGGTTGCAGACAAAACCGGTTTGGACAAATACAAGAAAGCGTATCCCCAATTGGGGGATCACAACCCCTGCAACGGATGTAAAATCTGCGCCAAGGATTGCCCGGTGGATGCCATTACCATGATTTCCACAGAGCAGGCCGCTTAAATTCTAGCAACACTCCTGGAGGTGACTGTGAATGTAAAGGTATACGCTCCACTCTTCAGAGACAGCTCGGTATTGGATGACCATGGTACCTTGCTTATGCTATGGTGAAGCCAGCACCACTTGTTTCCAGCTGAGAGTGGTGCTCAATCCATTGCTACCATCCCGTTTGACATATATCCAGGAGGAGTTGCCGGTACAGTTATTGGAATTTTTGCGCTATGGGAATTGTCCCCGCTGGTTATCGGCCTAATCTATCTGCTCGTTGTGGCGAAAGGAGAATAAAGAGGTTTTATGAATGTAAAAAAAGGAGTGTTTCAGTTAGCAGTCAGAACCATCAATGACGCTAGACTCTTACAACACTTGTCATTGCAGGAGTTCAAGCGACTGAAGCAATATGTTGATTCAGAGTTGAAATCGAGCCCGGATGAATTTGTTTATTTAAAGCTTATCCCGCCGTTTTTTTATCAATCGGGAATCGAGAAGCCAGGTAGAGTGGATAACGGTGTATTCTATTTTTATGATCGAAATGCAGGTTGTTTGCACTCATCACAGTTCGGTAGGGAGGCTGGTATTTTTCCGCAAACACTTTCAGGCTCTTGGCTTGTGTCACTCGACCCGATTTGACTTCAACAGGCAGAACAACACCCTCTACTTCTCTTAGAAACTCAACTTCGGCTGTTCTTTCTTTCCAGGAGTATACAGATTTCTCACTAGCAGAAACAAATTCCTGGCCGACAAAATTCTCGGCGAAATACCCTTTGTATGACCCATACACGTAATCCAATATAGTTTTTGGTGGCAATTGACCGAGAGCACCTAGAATTCCGACGTCAAAAAGGTACAACTTGAAATGGTTTTCTTTGGTGTAAGCCGAGAACGGCAGTTCTCCGTTGTTGAGGATTTTTACCTGTATAATCAAACCGGCGGCTTTTAACCAGTCTATAACACCCGTCATCTGAGAATACCTGTTGATTCCGGGAAGAACACCCTTAAATCTAAATTTGGGGGCAGTGCCATTTTGTTCTCTAGCCAGTTGGGCCGGTACATTTCGCCACAACCGTTCCAGATGCATGGCGTTTCGTTTTCCCGCATGTTTGGCCATGTCGGCATGGTAGGTGGTGATTAAATCTTCCTGTTTTTTTCTGACTTGGTTAAGCGCTATGAAGAGATTGTCTTTTTTACTGGCATAAGTTAATACAACTTCCGGCAAACCACCCACGATGAAGTATTTTTTTAACTGGTTCCATAAATGCGAATGGACAGTTTGCGGAATCGGGTCCCCTGTCTTGAAACCATCAATAAACGATACCGATTTCCCATCGCCAATACCGCCTAAAAACTCTTAAAACGACATTGGAAAGAGAGACAAAAAATCGACTTTCCCCACTGGAAATGAACCCTCTCCCAACTTCACTCCCAAAAGCGACCCTGCTGCGCAAAGAGCTAATTCGGGCATGTCCTCGCTAAAATATTTGAGACTCGTCAATGCTTTGGAACAATGTTGAATCTCATCGAAAATCAAAAGATCATTTCCAATGTCGATCGCCGCGTCCAAATGAAAAGATATTTCCTGGACAGATGAGATGATAGGAATTTGGTTTTTTAAAGTCAAGAGCTGTTTTCCCGTTTTTTCCGGTTTTCAGTCATGATTGTCGTTTCGGAGTGGAAAAATGCAATAAAAAAGGAGACCGGCCGGAAAATAAGGATCAAATGTCGGGTGGAATGTTGAGCAAGTCACAATTTTTGACGTGCTCGCGGAATTCAGAATAGAAGGATTCCTTCCTCGAAACTTCCTTTTTTAAAAGTCTCGGAACCGTTAACCTGCAAAACCCGGATTTTCGTGCTGATCCCATGCCGTATCCTCAATGGGAACATAGACGATCTCATCCGGTATTTCAGGTGGACGAGGTGGATCACGAGCAGACTCCTCTTCCCATAAGTTCAGATATTTCAGGATCTTCTTTATAATTTTTGGATTTTCTATGAACGAGATGATTTTCATTTCAGACTGGCATTCCGGGCAAATCAGGGGATCGTCTTTCCATATCTTTTTGATACATTCCCGCCATGTCAGAGAGGGAACATTTTTGGATTGATATTTCGAAACATCAATGACGTTAACTTCATCGGGGATTATTTGCGTATCGCTCTTTGTGCAGGAAAGTGTGTCAACTTTAGCTCTGAGCCCCCTTAGCTTGTTCGAATAGTAACCGTAATAACGAGTAGTCTGAAATGATTTTTTCGGAATATGCTGGGTTATGGCGGCTATAAATTCTTCGGCCGCGTAAACCGCGAAATTCTTTTTATTTAGACCTTTTTGCATTTTGTTAGTGCGATAAATCACTTTCCCGGTTTTCTCAATGTAAGTAATGTTCTGAGCACTGAATACGTTTCGCGCCATATACTGAACAATAGCTTCCCGCCCTTCCCTATCATCCTTTTTAATCCGAACCCCGTTATCGACACTGAAACCGGAGTGTTTCCAGGTGGATAATTTGTTTATAATCTCGTTTGTGATCTTTCCCTCCTTTTTTAGCATTTTGAAC
>Ga0307989_1001528_pt1 | contig 12228 bp, 14 predicted proteins | sample EllFjometagen185_FD_203164 | JGI IMG/M metagenome (GOLD analysis project Ga0307989, IMG submission 203164) | Marine microbial communities from Ellis Fjord, Antarctic Ocean - #185 | ecosystem: Environmental > Aquatic > Marine > Unclassified | place: Southern Ocean | collected 2014-10-08 | reverse complement strand
AAATTAGAGAATCTCGCATCAAAAAATATCGAGATATTGGTTTCTTCCAGCGTTTCAATTACGAAAATTTAGGAGGTGCAAAACGTTGATCTATACAGAGATAAAAGGTACTGGAAGTTATGTGCCAAAAAAAGTTTTAACAAATGATGATTTAAAACAATTTGTTGATACTAGTGATGAATGGATAGCATCTAGAACTGGTATTAGAAAGAGACATATTGTAGAAGATGAATTAACAGTCGATTTAGCATATCACGCGTCTGTAAAAGCAATAGAAGCATCAGGTATTAAAAAAGAAGATATTGATTTGGTAATAGTTGCTACTGTTACACCAGATAATGCATTCCCAGGAGTAAGCAACTTGTTACAAGCAAGACTAGGTCTAGAGAAAATTATGACATTTGATGTGAATGCTGCATGTAGTGGATTCTTATATGCTTTAAATATCGCAGATAAGATGATTAAAAGTGGTGCATACAACAATGCACTTATCGTAGGAGCTGAAACCTTAACAAGATTAACTGATTGGCGTGATCGCAATACTTGTGTATTATTCGGTGATGCGGCAGGAGCTATGGTTATTAGTCGAAGTACAGAAAACAAAATAAAAGATGTTATTTGTGGTAGTATGGGTGATGTTAATGGAGACTTAATTTGTAAAGGTGTTGATTTAAAAGACCCTGCAGTAAATGCAAAAAGTGTTCAAGATCATATCCACATGAATGGTAGAGAAGTATTTAAGTTTGCTACAAGAATCATGCCTAAAACAATTAGGGATTTACTGGAAAGAAATAGTATGACTCTTGATGATTTAGATATTATTGTAGCGCATCAAGCAAATGAAAGAATCATTGATAAAGCAGCAAGAGATCTTGAATTTCCTATGGAGAAGATGTATCTTAATATTAGTGAATACGGGAATACATCATCAGCTAGTGTACCATTAGCGATTGATGAAGCAATCCGAACTAATAAATTAAAAAAAGGGGATTTATTTGCTACCGTTGCCTTCGGTGGAGGCTTTACTTGGGGCGGAGCAATAATCGAACTATAGGAGGAATATGATGAGTAGATTACTAGAGATTTTAGGGAGTAAGTATCCAATTATACAAGGCGGAATGGCTAATATTGCAACACATGAGTTAGTAGCCGCGGTAAGTGAAGCAGGAGGCTTTGGTTTATTAGCCTCAGGTGGATGGGATGCTGAAAAAGTTAGATATGAAATTAAGAAAACAAGAGAAATGACAGATAAACCTTTCGGGGTAAATATCATGTTAATGAGCCCGCATGCAAGTGCGATGAGTGACATGGTTATTGAAGAAGGAATAAAAGTAGTAACAACAGGTGCTGGTAATCCAGGTATCTATCTACAAAAATGGCACAATGCAGGAATTAAAGTAATCCCTGTTGTACCAAGTGTAGCTTTAGCGAAACGTTTAGAAAGAAACGGTGCAGATGCTTTAATAGTAGAAGGTACAGAAGCTGGAGGACATATTGGAGAAATTACAACATTTACGCTGGTTCCACAAGTGTGTGATGCTGTTAGTATTCCTGTAGTTGCCGCTGGTGGTATCGCAGATAGTAGAGGATTCGATGCAGCAATTTGTTTGGGTGCTTCTGGCGTCCAAATAGGAACAGTCTTGTTAGCGTCTAATGAATGCCCAGTTCATGATAACTACAAGAATAGAATTGTAAAAGCAAAAGACACAGACACAGTCGTTACTGGTAGAGGTACTGGTGCACCAGTTCGTGTCATTAAGAATAAAATGTCTCGAAAGTATTTAGCTCTTGCTAAAGAAAAGACAATTGATTTAGAAGAAATGGAAAAACTAACTCTAGGATCTCTCCGTAAAGCAGTTCATGAAGGTGATATGGACGGTGGAAGTATTATGGCTGGACAAAGTGCAGGATTAGTCAAAAGTGTTCGTTCTTGTAAAGAGATTATTGAAGATATTTACTTAAATAGTAGACATCATAAAGGAATTATTTAAATGAGTAGAGTCTTTATGTTTTCTGGGCAAGGATCACAATATGTTGGAATGTGCCAAGACTTATATAATGAATATGACAGTGTAAAAGCATTATTTCATGAAGCAAGTACAATTCTTGGATATGACACAGCTAAAATGATGTTTCACGAGGAAGAAAAACTCAATAATACATTATATACGCAACCATTAATGTTTCTAATGTATGCGAGTATTCTAGAAGTATTAAAGGAAAAGGGTATTCAATCAGAATACTCAATTGGACTATCTCTAGGGGAATATGGAGCGTTATATGACGCGAATTGTTTTGATTTTAAAACAGGTCTAAAAATCCTTGAGAAACGTGGGTTATATATGGCAGAAGCATGTACTAAAACGACTGGTAAAATGAGTGCGATTTTAGGAATGGAAGCAGAAGCCTTGTTGAACGTCATTCATGACGTAGATGGATATTCGAAAATTGCCAACTACAATACGTATGGACAATTAGTAATAAGTGGGGAAGAGAGTACTGTATTAAAAGTGAATGAAATAGCTTTAAATAACGGAGCTAAAAGAGCTATCATGTTAAACACAAGTGGACCATTCCATACTGATTTAATGCGTTATGCTAGTGATAGATTTAGTGATTATTTAAAGGATATTGAAATCAGGGAACCAAAGAAAAAAATACTTATAAACACAACTGGGGATTTTTACCAGGAGGATGTTAAAGATAACATGGTTAAACAAATTACTAGTAGTGTAATGTTCTATCAAATGATTGAAAAATTACTTGTTGAAGGTGTAGATACTTTTATCGAGATTGGTCCTAAAAAGACATTGAATAGTTTTGTTAAAAAAATAAATCGCCAAGTAACTATTTTAAATATTGAAGATATCGGATCATTAGAAAAAACATTGCTCAAATTGGAGGAATAGACATGAGTTATAAAAATAGAACGGTTGTTATAACCGGAGGTAACACTGGAATAGGAAGAGAAGTAGCATTTGGGTTTGGATTACTAAAGGCAAATGTTGTTGTTAATTATATAGTAAATGAAGAAGCTGCGAATGAAACAGTTTCTCACATTATAAATCTTGGGGGTAATGCTGTTAAGGTATATGGTGATGTAACGAAATTAGAAGATTGTAAAAAAATCATCGATGCTGGAATAAAACAATTTGGTAAAGTTGATGTGCTTGTTAATAATAGTGGGATAACAAGAGACAATCTTATTGTCAGAATGAAAGAAGAAGATTTTGATAATGTGATAAATGTAAACCTAAAAGGTACTTGGAACATGTGTAAAAGTGTTGCAAGACATATGATGAAAAATAGAGCAGGGAGTATTGTGAATATTAGTAGCGTTGTTGGAATTATGGGTAATGCAGGACAATCTAACTATGTGGCTTCAAAAGCTGGAATTATCGGGTTAACGAAATCTTTAGCCAAAGAATTTGGTTCAAGAGGAATTACTGTTAATGCAGTTGCTCCAGGATTTATCGAAACAAAAATGACTGAGGTATTATCACAAGAAGTAAAAGAAAATTACATGACCCAAATTCCTTTAGGAAAATTTGGGGCTCCAGAAGATGTGGCGAATGCATGTATCTTTTTAGCTTCAAAAAAAGCTGCTTATATTACAGGACAAGTGTTAAGTGTTAATGGTGGAATGATCTAATGAATATGAAACCACTCACCATTAATGGTAAGACAGTTAAGTTTCCAATTATCCAAGGAGGAATGGGTATTAGAATTAGTTTAAGTAAACTAGCTAATGCGTGTTTAAATAGTGGGATAGTAGCGACAATAAGTGCTGCACAAGTTGGATTCCTTAAAAAAGGATTTAGAAATAATCCTTTAGAGGCAAATAAAGAAGGACTTATTGAAGAAATTAGTAAAATACGAGCCCAAAATCCAGATGGTATATTAGGTGTGAATCTAATGCATGCGATTAATGATTATGATAAATATGCAAGTTTTTTAGCGAAACAGGATATTGATTTCATTATTAGTGGTGCAGGGCTGCCAGTTGATTTACCTGAGTATTTAGAAGACTCTAGAGTAAAAGGGGCGTTCATTATTTCAAGTGCACGTGCTGCGAGAATTATGCTTAGAAGCTGGGACAGAAGATATAAGTATATGCCTTCCTTTATTGTTTGTGAAGGACCTCTAGCTGGTGGACATTTAGGGTTCAGTAAAGAAGACTTTGAAAATGGAAATGTACAAGATTTAGAAGATATCATAATGGAAACAAAAGAAATAATAAAACCTTTCGAAGAAAAATATAATATTAAGATACCTGTAATTGCAGCTGGTGGTGTTCATGATGGTCATGATATGGCGAGAATGATCAAAGCTGGAAGTGATGGTGTGCAAATAGCAACAAGATTTATCGCAACACATGAATGTGACGCAAGTGATGAGTATAAACAAATGATTATAGATGCTGGAGAAGAAGATATTGTTCGAGTAACTAGTCCTGCGGGATTGCCAGGTAGAGCAGTTAAAAACTACTTAACTAAAGCATTAGAATCTGGAAACATGAAAGTTAGTTATTGTGTTAATTGTTTGAAAACTTGTAAGAAAGTTGGAATTCCTTATTGTATTACTGAGCAATTAGGTAACAGTGCTGGTGGAGATAATAAAGGATTGATTTTCACAGGTGCTAAAGCACACTTGATTAAAAAAATGGATTATGTAGATACAATTGTTAAACAGATAATCGCCGAGTGTAAACTCGATTTAAAATTAGCTGGAGGGTTATAACATGAAAAGAAGAGTTGTAGTTACTGGACTAGGAGCAATAAGTCCAATAGGGAATGATGTTAAGACAATGTGGCAACATGCTAAACAGGGTATGAATGGTATCGATTTTATCAAAGGGTTTGATATTGAAGGAAACCAAGTAAAAATTGGAGGAGAAATAAAAGACTTTGATTTTGTTGGTTATTTTGGTAGAAAACAAATAAAAAGAATGGACCGCTTTGTGCAATTAGGATTAATTGCTACTAAAGAAGCAATGGAAGATTCTAAACTTGATTTAGAGAACGAAGATAGAGATAGAATTGGTGTTTACTATGGTAGTGGTATTGGTGGTCTAGGAACCATTGCTAAAGAAGAAGATAAAGGTCAAGCTAGAGGGTTTGATAGAGTTAGTCCTTACTTTATACCAAGTGCTATTATCAATATTGCAGCCGGACAAATCGCAATAGAATATGGTTTGAACGGTATGGCAACAAGTGCTGTTACTGCTTGTGCAAGTGCAACAAATAGTATCGGAGATGCTTTTAGAAGTATTCGTGATGGATATTTAGATGTTGTTGTAACTGGTGGTACTGAAGCAAGTTTGATTCCCCTTGGGTTAGGTGGATTCAATGTCATGCAAGCGTTGAATAGAAGTAATGATCCAAGTAATGCAAGTATTCCTTTTGATAAAAACCGTAGTGGGTTCGTCATGGGTGAAGGTGCAGGAACTATTGTATTAGAAGAATACGAACATGCGATTAATCGCGGGGCAACTATATATGCTGAAATCGCTGGATATGGTGCAACATGTGATGCATATCATATTACTGGTCCAGACCCAGAAGCTTTGGGTGCAATGAAATGTATGTTACAAGCAGTAACTGATGCAAATCTAAAACCAGAAGACGTTGATTATATCAATGCGCATGGAACTAGTACTCCACTTAATGATAAAACAGAGACTTTGGCCATTAAGAAAGCTTTTAAGGAACATGCGTATAAACTTAATGTATCTTCTACAAAAAGTATGACAGGGCATTTACTAGGTGCTAGTGGAGCAGTAGAGGCAATCTTCGCATTGTTAGCTACAAAAGAAGACTTTATACCTCCAACAATAAATACAAAAGAATTAGCTGATGAATGTGACTTGAATTATACTTTAACAAATGGTATAACTAAAAATGTTGATGTTGCAATAAGTAATAGTCTAGGTTTTGGTGGACATAATGCAACAATATTATTTAAAAAATACAGGGGGTAAATATGGAACTCAATAGTAATCAAATACAAGAAATAATCCCACATCGTTTCCCATTTTTGCTTGTAGATCGAGTGTTAGAATTGGAACCTGGGAAATATTGTAAAGCAATTAAAAATGTATCAGTAAATGAATCTCATTTCTTAGGACATTTCCCTCAAGAACATGTGATGCCGGGTGTTTTAATCATAGAAGCACTAGCACAAGCAGGAGCTATAATAATTCTATCATTAGAAGAAAACAAAGGAAAAATAGCATATTTTGCTGGTATAGACAAATGTAAATTCAAACAAAAAGTAGTGCCTGGAGACCAATTATTACTGGATGTTGAAATCATAAGACAAAAAGGTCCAATAGGTGTAGGGAAAGCAATCGCGACAGTGAATGGTAAAGTAGCTGTTATCGCAGAGTTAAAATTTGCAGTAGGAAAATAGAACTAGTTAATCTAGTTCTTTTTTTATACAATTGAAATTCTGTTTAATTTTGTGACTTTTGTATCTTATAAAGTATATTATGTTATAATAAATATATAATTGAAATTGAGGTGATTTTGTGGAAAAACTGGCTAGATTACTAAATGAACAAAAAGCTATGAGAATACTTGATGTAGGTACAGGTACGGGAAATTTTGTATCACTTATCACTTCTTGTTACGATGATTTTACAGAACTTGTTGGTATTGATACAATACCCGGTGCTGTAAAAGCAGCAAATAGCAATTTCACTGATAAGAGAATTCGATTTGAAATAATGGATGGGAATCAAATCACATACGATGATAATTCCTTTGATGTTGTTAGTTTATCTAATAGTCTTCACCATTTAACAGATATCGAACGATTGTTTAAAGAAATGGGAAGAGTATTAAAACCAGGCGGAGTTATTGTAGTATCAGAAATGATTAGCAATCATCTTTCAAAGAAACAATTAAGTCATCTAAAAATTCATCATTTTGCTGCAAAAACTGACAGATTACAAGGTGATACTCACAATGAGACTTTTTCTGATCAAGAGATATTAGAGATTTTAAAAACAAGAACAGCATTTAAAACTATTCAATCATGGACATTGAATATTTTAAGATCAGATAATGAGAAAGAATTACCAGACCGATTTAAATGGTTTGAAGACACTGTACAAAGATTAATCGCTAGAGTTCCAGAAGAACTAGTAACAACTAAATTAAAACAAGAAGGACAAGAAGTTGTTGAATATATCAAAGAAAACGGCTTTGATTCATGTCCATCTTTAATCGTGGTGATAGAAAAATGAAACTACTAAAAATATTTGATAATAGACGAACTAAATTAGGGTCTCAACCGATTATTTATCGTAATGCTGTAAGAGCAATCATTATGAAAGGTACGAAACTTTTAATGGTTTATAGTGAAACATCAAAAGAGTTTAAATTCCCTGGTGGTGGTATTGAAAAAGATGAATCACGTGATATCGCATTAAGAAGAGAAGTTGTTGAAGAGGTTGGACACGTTATTAATAGTGTGAATGAAAGTCTCGGATATACCGATCAAATATATAATGATATATATGATGATAAAAAGTATTTCTATCAAAGAAGTTACTATTATTTCTGTGAAGTAGAAGATGAATATGTAGGGATGAGATTGAGTGAATCAGAAATAGCACTTCGATTTTTACCTAAATGGGTATCTGTTGATGAAGCAATTCGTGTTAATACATTAAAAGTAGCAACAAATAATGAATTTCCTTGGACAGAAAGGGAATTATACGTTTTGAAATTACTGAAGGAGATGACACCGTGAGAGGGTTCGAAATTGCTAAGGGATTTGAAAAACTAGATGTTAAAATCCCTAAAAGATCAACTAAAAGAAGTGCCGGGTATGACTTCGCATTAATAGAAGAGACAGTTATTCCTGCTAATGGAATAGTTGCTGGTAAAACAGGATTAAAATCTTATATGAATGATGATGAAGTTTTATTCATATACCCACGAAGTAGTTTGGCAAGAAAACGCGGGTTAATGTTATCAAATAATGTTGGTGTCGTGGATGCTGATTATTACAATAATCAAGACAATGATGGACATATAATGATTTCTTTACTGAACTTTACAAGTAAAGATGTTGTCTTACCTAAAGGTGAAAGAGTTGCACAGGGTATCTTTCAAAAATACCTAAAATCAACTGATGAAGAAAGAGTAACAAGCAACCGTGAAGGTGGTTTTGGAAGCACAGATAAGTAATCGGATTACTTATTGACAAAACCTTATATTTGGTTTAAAATTTAATTGCAATTGAATAAAATTAATGGTGTCTTTTTGAAAGACGTAACAGGGAATTGAGTGAGAATCTCAGGCTGTCCCAGCAACCGTAATTCGGACGAAATGCAAAATACCACTGCTTTATAGCGGGAAGGTGCATAGTAGGATGAAAATGAGCCGGTAGACCTACCATTAAGAATAGTTTTCTCCTGGGTAATGAGAGTAATGCTATATTTCTGCAAATTTTGATATATTTGCTTAATTTAGTATTTTACGGACCTAGGACTTTTGGGTCCTTTTTATTTGCTTGAAAACTTCCTTCATTGCGCAAGAGGTGAAAATATGCATGGAAATTTGGAATACTTAAGCTATCCATTCTTATACGAACATAAGAACATCGTGGATTTTGAATTATTAACCGATGAGATAGCTTCTTACTTAGCACTTGCTATGAGCGTGTGTGAAGACGAAACGTTAAAAAAAGAATTACAGAAAATTGCAACTCTGGTGTATCATCTAAATCCTTGTATCAGAAAAGACTCAAGGTTAGAAGTGTACGAAGTAGCATGGCTTTTTAGTAGGTATACTCACTATGAAGAACAAACTACGGATCGACCTACACTATTTGTGCTCCCAGCGGGAACAACACTAGCAAGTGTTTTACATATTTTAAGATGTAAAAGCAAACAACTAGTAAGAGTTCTACATCATATCTATGAAAATAAAATAGAAATTGATGATTCAATATTCGATTTTACTAACGTTTTAGCAAACTACTTTTTTGTAGTTGCCATTCATGCAAACAAATTAGAAGGTGTATCAGAAATTCCGTTTTCTAGTCGTGTGTATTAAACATCAAACTACAAAGAGAGAATGAGGAAAAGAAAATGAAAAAAATTATTACATTAACAGTATTTGTATTTGGTTTAGCACTTACAGGATGTACAGCTGAACCAACTGAAAGTACAGATTTAACAGAGTTACAAGCAACAGTAACTGCACTGCAAACACAAGTAACAACATTAGAAACAAATTTAACAACAACTAATACCTCAAGTGTAAGTACTCAAGGTGATTTAGAAAATGCTGAAGACCAAATTACTGATCTAGAAGTTGCACTTGCAGCAAGTAATACAACTATTACTGAATTGCAAGAATCTCTAAATAACGCTGCTGACTTAGCAAATGCAAAATTATTGAATGCATTTGGTAGAGATACTTGGTTATTGAGAAAAGTTGCATATGATGCATCATGGGTTGCGTCAGATGCTGAATATTGTTTTGGAGTATTCAATGAGGACTGGACTACAATAGTTGCAAATGACTACACACATAATGGTGGATTAAAATTTGTCATTACTATTGAAGAAGTTCAATGGGGTACTGAATACTTAGCTAAGGATTCATGTGGAAACTATAGTGAACTTTTATATCAAAACTCTCCTTATGGATTATACAGTATGCCAGTTGATTTATTTGAAGCAGGGAATACATATAATGTTGTTTTATATAAAGACACCTATTTTACAGTGCCGCAATTAGGATTATTACCAGTAGCTGAAATGGGAGCTTTTGGAGCTTATCCAGAAGATCTATCAGGTATCACATCTGAATTGATAGAATAATTATTGGAGGTGATCATTATGAAAAATATAATGATCAAAATTGTAGTTGTATTACTAGCTACATCTATATATTTTAATGTCTCACAACTATTTGAAATGAAAACTTTAAATGAACGAAACGATACATTACAGGAATCAATTACTCAACTAGAAAATCTTCAGAATAGCGAAGATGATCCTGTTGAGGATTCTTGTAATAAATTATACGAAATTACGATTCGAGTTGTCTCAGAAGATGATGACTTTGATCAAAGTATAATCGTTTGTACAAATAAGGTCTATTTAGGTGATGCATTAGATGAGATTAGTGATGAACTAGAACTTCAATATGATCCAAATTATAGCAAAGATTATATCTATGGAAGAATGATTGTTTCTGTATATGGAATAAGTAAAACTTACGAAGAATATTTTCAGATTACAATCAATTCAGTGTATTCAAATTATGGAATAGATTTAGTCGAAATCGAAGATGATTATTCTTACGAGTTTACGTTAGTGAGGTGGTCGTAATCAAAACAAAAGACATGACTTTAATTGCTGCATTAGTAGCAATATTGGTAGTTGCACAATTTGCTTTTAGTTTTGTTGTTGGAGTTCAATTGGTATTTCCTCTATTGATTATATACACATATAATCTAGGATACAAAAAAGCATTTATTCTTAACCTTGTTTTTATACTCGTAAGGTTTTTAATGGGACTACCATTTTTGACAGTATTCCTTTGGTTTTGGACGTTCAATATTCTAATAGCTTTAGCACATATAGTCAATAAATCATCAAGAGGAAATGAGTATTTAGCTGCTGGATTTACACTGTTTTATTTTGTATTATTTGGATTCCTTTGTGGTGTCCAAAATTACTTTATAACTGAGGTGCCAATTTATGTATATTGGTTACAAGGTTTCATCCCAGATTTACTTGGTGGTATTACTGGATTTGTTGCAATGCTAGTGCTTCTAAAACCGCTATCTTCGGTCATAACAAATTTCTATCATAAAAGCAGTCCAAGCTTAAGTTAAAACTGAAGAACTCTTAACAAAAGGGTTCTTTTCTATATAATATAGATTAATGTATATTTTTCTTGATTTACAGTGTATTGTTTGGTAAAATATAAAAGCCGTAAAATACACACACACCGGAGTGAGTTGCTGTGAGCTGCATTAGATGCAGTAGTGATTATCATGTAGAAGGTAGTGGAGGCAATATCAGAAGGAGGAATCAAAAATGGGTGTAATCTCAATGAAACAATTATTAGAGGCTGGAGTACATTTCGGTCATCAAACACGCCGTTGGAATCCTAAAATGTCAGAATATATTTATACTGCACGTGGTGGAATCCATATCATCGATTTACAAAAAACAGTAGTTTTAGTCGAAGATGCGTATCAAAAGTTATTAGAAATAGGTAAAAACGGTGGAAAAGTCTTATTCGTAGGAACAAAAAAACAAGCTCGTGATGTTGTGAAAGAAGAAGCAACAAGAACTGGGCAGTATTACGTATCACAAAGATGGTTAGGTGGAACATTAACTAACTTTAAAACAATCAGAAAAAGTATTAGAAAGTTACATGACTTAGATAAACAATCTCAAGACGGAACTTTCGAAAAACTAACTAAAAAAGAAGTTATTGCTAAACGTAAAGAAATGGATCGTTTAGAAAAATTCTTAAGTGGTATTAAAGAAATGAGAGCTTTACCTGAGGCAGTATTTGTTGTAGATCCAATGCAAGAAAAAAATGCTGTATTAGAAGCTCGTAAATTAGGAATCCCAGTATTTGGTATCGTTGATACAAACTGTGACCCTGACTTAGTAGACGTAATCATTCCTGGTAATGATGATGCTATTAGAAGTGTAAAATTAATCGTTGGTAAATTAGCTGATGCATTTATTATCGCTGCTGGAGGAGTTGTTGTAGAACAACCTCAACCAGAAAGACCTGAACGTAAACCATACACAAGAGATAATAGAGATAACAGAAATAAAAAACCATATAATAATACAGGTAAACCATATACACCAAGACCAAACACAACAGGTAAACCATATACACCAAGACCAAACACTACAGGTAAACCTTATACTCCAAGAACAAATACTCCACATAGACCTTATACAGGACCTATCACTGCAGTACTTCCAAAATCTGCACCTAAGAAAGATGGAACTACAGTAGTTGCTAAAGCAGTAGCTATTAAACCAGTAGTTAATGTACCTGTTCCAAAAGTTGAAGTTAAAGTAGAAGCTCCTAAAAAAGTAGAACCAGTTAAAGTAGTTCAAGTTGCGGCAAAAGCGAAACAAGATTTAAGTACTTTAAAAGTTACTGAATTAAGAAGCTTAGCTAAAGAAAAAGGACTTACTGGATACTCTAAACTTAAAAAAGCTGA
>Ga0307989_1001527_pt1 | contig 12237 bp, 10 predicted proteins | sample EllFjometagen185_FD_203164 | JGI IMG/M metagenome (GOLD analysis project Ga0307989, IMG submission 203164) | Marine microbial communities from Ellis Fjord, Antarctic Ocean - #185 | ecosystem: Environmental > Aquatic > Marine > Unclassified | place: Southern Ocean | collected 2014-10-08 | reverse complement strand
TGCTTCCGATAATTGCGGCAAAAAATGAAGGCGCCACACCACAGACAACTATTTTTACATCTGGATAAAAATATTTAATAAAAGGATATTGAAGCTCAAAGGTATTTTCATCGGGAAATTTGTGAGGCGATCTCTGCCTTATACTGATACTCCTAGTAATTTTATTGGTGAGTTCCTTATCCACTTCAATGGGGCCAAATGGTGTTTCAACTTCACCATGGGTCAGGATAAAAGGTTCAGACTGCTTGTGCATATGGCCGCCAAACAGGATAATGGTATCAATTTTTTCATCAGACTTAAGAGAAGCGATTACCCTACAGGCAATTGATCCAGAATAATACCAGCCTGCATGGGGAACAATACCACCAATAAAACCGCTATCAAAAGATCTTTGGTTTTCTTTTAAAAACCCTTTAATGGATGCTTCACACTCAGCAGCAGTAGCAGGATACCAGGAACCGGCAAAAGCCATTTTCTTTTTTTCCATAGTCCCCCTTATAACTATTTTCCTGTTTTTTCAAACACCTTGATCTTCACCCACTCAAGCCAGGGTTCAAACCCTTGTTGAGTCTTAGCTGAAACTTCAAATACGGGCAATTGGGGATGTACCTGTTTCATGTTATCAACTGCCAGTTTAGCATCAAAATCAAGGTAAGGCAGCAAATCAATCTTATTTAAAATCGCCACATCCGCTACCCTGAACATCAGGGGATATTTCAAGGGTTTATCTTCCCCTTCAGTAACACTTAACACAACAGCCTTTGCGTCTTCCCCAATATCAAATTCAGCCGGACAGACAAGATTTCCAATATTTTCCACGATGAGAAGATCAAGGTCCAAACATCCTAAACCTTCTGCCGATGCAAGGATTAAATGGGCTGACAAATGGCAGTCGCCACCAAACTGGTCCGTATTAATCTGGGTGACTTTGGCGCCGGTTATTTCAAGTCTGTCAGCATCATTTCTGGTGCAGATATCTCCCACAATCACACCCACTCTGACACTGGGCATTAAGAGCTTGAGACTTTTGCAGAGAAGCTGTGTCTTTCCAGAGCCTGGAGAGGACATCATGTTAAGAACAAACACATTCTGTTCCTTAAAAAATTTTCTATTTTTATCGGCTTGTGTCTCGTTTGCTTCAAGAACCCTTTTTTGAATATTTATTTCCATTGATTTACCTGACTTTATTTATGGTTTATTACTTTTGTGCCTGAACGCAAACTATAAAAATTTTAAAAGCTGAGGGTTCTACTGCAGCCTGATTACAAGACAGAAGAACTTTGACGGCTAAGGCTCAGGAACGATTTAATCTGCAAGTTCCAAAGATGTAATTTCTATTTCCCTTCCTGTGATCATCTCAACATCCCCGTCCTCACAAAATTGACATTTAAATACCGGTCCTGTCACTTCCCAGTTATGATCACAGGATCTACAATGAACCATTACCGGAATAAAATCAATATTCAATCTTGCCGTTTCCAAAGGAGTATCTTTTGTAATAATTTCAAAACAAAAAGCTAAACTGTGCTCAACCACTGATGCGAGCCTCCCGATTTTCAGATTCACTTTTTCAACCTTTGGATTCTCAATCTCTTTGGGAATAGAGTCCAGGGCAATTTGAACAAGTTGCTGAGCAATTCCCATTTCGTGCATAAATTTACTTCCTTTTTGAATAAAAATTCTTTTTAAACTCTAAAAACCTGTCTTTTTTTATTGCATTCCGCATTTTATCCATCAAATCAAGATAATAATAAATATTATGGATGGTGTTCAATCTATAGGCCAAAAGTTCTCTGGATTTATACAAATGACGAAGATAACTCCTTGAATAATTTTGACAGGTATAACAATCACACTCTTCATCAATAGGTTCCTTGTCAAATCTGAATCTAGCATTGGAAATATTGATGGTTCCCATTGAGGTGAACAATTGACCATTCCTGGCATTTCTGGATGGCATTACACAGTCAAACATATCACAACCCATATCCACCAGCTCAACCAGGTCTTCGGGCGTGCCAACCCCCATGATATATCTGGGTTTATGAACCGGCATCAAGGGAATAGTATGGTCTGCCATTTCATACATCAAGTCTTTGGGCTCACCAACGCTTAAACCGCCGATTGCAAACCCGGGAAAATCAATTCCGGTCAATTGTTCAGCAGAAAGAGACCTCATCTTTTTTGTCATACCGCCTTGTATAATCCCGAATAAATTATTGACACTCCCTTTTGCCTGCCAGAAATCAAAACCTCGTTTTGCCCACATAAACGTTTTGTTTACCGCATCCATGGTCTGTTTTTCGCTGGCTGGATGTCCCATGCAAAAATCAAGGGACATCATTATATCAGCGCCAAGAATCATTTGGATCTCAACCGCTTTTTCAGGTGAAAAAAAATGTCTTGATCCGTCAATATGGGACTGGAAAGCAACCCCTTCATCTGAAAATTTGGCCAGTTTTGCCAAAGAAAAAAACTGGAATCCCCCGGAATCCGTCAGCATGGGTTTTTCCCAGCGGATAAATTCATGAAGGCCTTCCATGTGTTTAATTACATCACACCCGGGACGCAAATACAAATGATAGGTATTGCCAAGAATAATCTGGGCCTTGCAATGATCAAGCTCTTCTACAGATATCGCTTTTACTGTCCCAAGGGTTCCCACCGGCATAAAAATCGGCGTGTCAATGACACCGTGAGCGGTTGTAATGGTTCCAAGTCTGGCTCTTGAACCTGACAAACCGCTTATTTCCTTTGATTCTTTTAATAATTTAAAATTTAACATGTTTTTTTTATTCGATGATCATGGCATCGCCATAGCTGAAAAATCGATAATCCTTAAGTTTGGCTTCCTTGTAGGCATCCAATATTTTTGGTCTTTTGTAAAATGCAGATACCAGCATCAAAAGAGTGGACTTTGGAAGATGAAAATTAGTAATCATGGCATCTACACATTTAAAATTGTATCCTGGATATATAAAAAGATCGCACAATCCTGTTCTCGGTGTTACCCGACCGTTTTCATCACTAAGGTATTCAAGTGTTCTAACACAGGTGGTTCCCACTGCAATAACACGTCGATTTTCATGTTTGGCCCTATTGATCGTGTCTGCATCTTTTCTGGACAAATGAAAAGTTTCGGAATGGATTTGATGATCCCTGATATCATCCACTTTTACCGGCACAAAGGTTCCATATCCGACGTGCAGGGTAATTTGTGCAAACTTGATTCCCTTGCTTAAAAGTTCATCCATTAATGCTTTTGTAAAATGAAGCCCGGCTGTCGGAGCTGCAACAGCACCCTCTTTGGATGCATAAACGGTCTGGTAATCTTCCCGATCATTTTGACTATTTGTGATATCATCTCTTTTGATATAGGGAGGCAAAGGTATTTTGCCAAAAGTTTTTAAAAATTCTAAGAATTGTCCCCCGTTTAAAAACTTTATTTCCGATACGCCTTTTTTTACTGATTCAACCCTTGCTTCAACTTTTTTTTCCAATAAAAGCAGTGCCCCTTTTTTCGGGCTCTTGGAGGCCTTAATCAGGCAATTGCATTGAAAAAAACCTGTCTTTTCAAGGTTTTTCATCCCTGTGGCATAATCAATAATCAATACTTCAACCTTCCCGCCGGTTTGCTTTGTACCATACAGCCTTGCAGGTACCACCCTGGTATTATTGATCACCAAAAGGTCATCAGGTCTCAATAATTTTGTAATGTCTTTAAATTGATAATGGGAAATGGTGTCTAATTTTCTATCCAGATGCAAAAGTTTTGACTCACTTCTGTTTTCACAGGGTATTTGGGCAATCTTTTCACTCGGCAAATCATAATCATAGTCAGATAATCTGAAGGTCTTACCTGATTGAGACATCATTGCCCTTCCATGGCAAAATAAATAATGCCAAGCCCTGCCAGCATCAAAACAATACCAAATTTTCTGAGCTTTACATCCTCAAGCCCCATCATCATTTGAACCATTTCCTTCATTTTTCCAGGGAATGCAAAGTATGGCAACCCTTCAACAATCATGACCATACCTATGACACAAAAGAAAAACTTCATAATAGCCTTATCCTTTTTAAATTCCGGATTAATGTAACTACAATCCGACATACTTTTATATTTTTAGTCATTTTTATGCAATAAAAATTATATTGATTAATGAAAATATCAAGGTTATATAAGGAGGTTATTAATAAATATAAAAATCAAGTTATAAGGAAAATAATTATTTATGCTGTTTGAACCTGTTATCGGTCTTGAAGTCCATGCACAACTGAAAACTAAAAGTAAAATTTTCTGTGGCTGCACAACTAAGTTTGGAAACCCTCCCAATGCCAATACCTGCCCGGTTTGTACAGGCATGCCGGGTGTGCTGCCGGTACTGAACAAACAGGCGGTCACTTTTGCTATCAAAGCAGCTCTTGCCACCCATTGCAAAATCAATCAGGAGAGCCGGTTTGATCGGAAAAACTATTTTTATCCTGACCTGCCAAAGGGATATCAGATATCCCAATTTGCCCTTCCTATTGCTGAACACGGATATCTTGAGATTGATGACAATCTTTCATCTATCCTTAAAATAGGTATTACAAGGATACATATGGAAGAAGATGCAGGCAAACTGATCCATGACCCTGCAAGAGCCAGGAGCATGGTAGATCTCAACAGGACAGGAGTTCCCTTAATTGAGATTGTAAGTGAACCTGACCTTCGAACACCTCAACAGGCCGGTGCATATTTAAGAAAACTGCATGCTATTCTTAAATACATTGATGTCTGTGACGGCAACATGGAGCAGGGAAATTTTCGGTGCGATGCCAATATATCCTTAAGGCCTCTGGGTCAAAAAGCTTTTGGGATAAGGGCAGAACTTAAAAACCTCAATTCTTTTAAACATGTTGAGAAAGCTATTTCCTATGAAATTGAACGGCAAACCTATGTTTTAGAAGAGGGTCGCGCTGTGATCCAGGAAACCAGGCTCTGGGACCCTGTCAAAAATAAAACCCATTCCATGCGGAGCAAGGAAGAGGCACATGACTATAGATATTTCCCTGATCCGGATCTTGTGCCCCTTATCGTTGATGACAAATGGATAATGTCTGTTGAAAAGCAAATGCCGGAACTGCCCGATGAAAAATATTCAAGATTCATTAAAGAGTATAACCTGGAAGACTATGATGCAAAAGTTTTAACTTCATCCTTTGAGCTTGCTGATTTTTTTGAAATAGTGGCACAGCCTTTAAAAGACAAAAAACAAGCTGCCAACTGGATTATGACCATTTTTTTGGGCATGCTGAACAGCAAAAATTTATCCATTTCCAACTCACCTGTCGCGGCAATTGATTTTTCAAAATTGTTAACTTTGATTGAAAGCAACAAAATCACTGCAATAGTAGCAAAAATTGTGTTTGATGAGATGGTAGAAACAACGAAAGACCCTGAAATCATTGTAAAAGAAAAAGGTCTTGAACAGGTATCGGATTTATCAGAACTCGAAACCATGGTCCTGGAGGTTTTCAGTGAAAATCCTGATGAAGTGATTTTATACAGGAGTGGTAAAACCAAACTTTTTTCTTTTTTCATGGGAAAAATCATGAAAAAAACCCAGGGAAAAGCTGAACCCAAAATCGTGACAAAAATGTTAAAATCAAAACTTTAAACGGAGCTAAACCTTGAAAAAAAATAATCTAATCTACAAAATGACGCTTACCATATTTATTTTTATTTCTTTTCTCATGGGGAGCAGCCTGACAATTGCAGCCAAAGAAAATATCAAGACTATAGCCGTACTACCGCTTGAAATTAATGCGCCTGAAAAATTAATCCATGTGCAGAAAGGTTTAACTCAGATGCTTTATTCTCGCCTGTCCTGGAAGGACAAGGTGGTGGTGATCCCCCAAAATAAACTTCTATCAGACCTGTTTGGCATTGATGGCAGCAACGCCGGCACTGATAAAACTAAGGCCGGCAAAGGGATAAATGAAATTGCCCGGCTTACCCACAGCGATTTTGTCCTGGCCGGGGCTATTACCAAACTGGGGGGTTCCTTTAGTATTGATGTCCAGGTGTATGATATTGAAAACAAAAGGTATATGGCTTTTTTTGACCAGTCACAGAAAAGTGGCGATTTGATTGATAAAACAAACAGAATTGCAGCCACGATTAACAAAAAAGTCTTTGACCGATCCACTTTAGCATGGGAAAAGATGGCGCAGGAACAAAAAGCAGATCTTCAAAGGCAAATACGCAAAAATCCCGAATACATGATGAAAACCCCTGGGTGGCAGGATGCAGAAAAATCACCGGGGTGGAAGATATGGAAATACATTTTTTAACTATTTGATAGGTTCTATTCTTGGAGAACGAAGAAGGGAAAAAACCGGCACAGGATCTTTGATCCCTTTTAAAAGGACAGGTCCAAGTGCAAAAACAGGCCATATCCCTTCCACCATTTTCCGGGTTTCCTCACCAACCAGGATATCACCTAACTTGGCATGGTCTGACAATCGGGCAGCAATATTGGTAACCCTTCCCGTTGCAGTAAAGGTCATGCGCGTCTCTAAAAGACCTTTAAACCTGCTCATCCCCACAAGGGCAGAACCGGAATTAATGCCAATGTTCACATCAATGGTTCCTATTTCCGGTTCCAGAGACAAATTAAAAACCCTGTTCCGGTCAATAATTTCAAAGGCTGCCTTTACCGCATTGATGGCATTTGTCTTTGCATCATGGTCTTTAAATATAATCATGAGGGCGTCCCCGGCGGTTTCATTGATATCCCCGCTGGACCTGTGAATGGGATCGACAAAACTGGAAAACATTTTTTCAATAATGGCATTGACTTGAGTTTCCGGCCATCTGGAACTTAAACTGGTGTACCCTTCCAGATCAAGAAACAGGATGGTCACCTCTTTTCTCTCTTTTTCCAGGGTCAATAATTCCGGGTTCTTATCCACCATATGCCGTACTGAACCTGGAACAAAGGGTGTCAGATGATTAAGCATCCGGCTGATTCTAATTTTCTCCTGGGTGATTTCCCATTGGTGCCTTGCTGTTAAAATAATATTTCCTAGAATATCAGCAAAATCTCTTATCAGAAAAAAATCCCTCCGGGTATATCGGCTTAAAGGCTGTATCACCACACTGATGGCTGCCAGAATTCGTCCTTCCACAAAAACAGGCATGGCATATTCAGCTCCCACAGCAACAAGGCTATTGTCTGTACGTTGTATGGGCTCACTTTGAGACACTACAATCGCTTTTTTTTTCTGGATGGCTTTTTTTATTGCCGACCGGTCCCGTTTGCAGGACTGGCAGCTCACAGGTTCCTCATACAAGGCACATTGCAAGGGACTTGTGTACTTGCCCGCCTCAGGATCCAGGAGCAGGATACACACTTCCATGGCATTGGGAATAATTTTTCTGAGTTCTTCCCTGACTTTTTCCATGATTTCATTTACTTCCATCAAAGGAGCAATCTTTCTAATCAAATTTTGCTGAACATGAAACCGTTCTTTATAATATCTCTCCATTATATTATTTCCCACTCAATAATTTTGCGTGGATCCTTTGCATGGTAAATAAAAAAAGGCCTGGTGATGGAATTTTCCATCACCAGGCCAAAACATTCAGGTGGTATAAAGTCTTGGGTCTTCTAATTCATTCAAATTAGAAGTTAATCTGCCATTTGGCTCCAAAATAAGTTGTTTTGGACTGACCATTTTCATCAAAATCAACTACACCAACTTCAGGAATAACATATACTCCAGGAGCAAGTGTAACAACAGCCTGTGCATAGTAAGATTTTGCATCATCTTGTACAGGTGCTAAACCTGGAAGTGCATCAAGCTCTGTCTGAATTCCAGCATAACCGAATTCAACAGAAAACATGTCATTGACTTTTGCTGTGGCAACAATCACATAACCCATAACATCACTGTCAAGAGTTCCGTTTCCAAGAGCATTCAGAGCAGGAGCACCACCGCCGCCGCCAGCATTTGTCCAGAGCAATTGAGCGGAATTCTGACCGGTATAAATATTACCACCAAGTCTAAACATACCTACATTTGCACTTGCACCAAAGGCTAAAACATATGAATCAACATCAAAAGAAACTGTGCCAGCTGCATTGCTATTTTCATATGTGTTATAACCACCGGCAAGTTTCATAGCAATAGCGCCCATTTTCAAGCTATAAGAAGCTTCAATTGTAGGAAAGCTATTCTCTGTAGTACCACCAACACCAAGAAGGTTAACTGCTACAGGAGCAACTGCTGCAATCTGTAAACCACCAAATTTCAGTCTTAACTGTGCAGCACGGCCACTATAAACACCACCATAGGCAAGAAGGTCTGTGTCGCCGCCGAAAACCTGGTTGGAGTAGAAAAGGTTAAGGGGAGTATAAGTCTGACCAACGAGGAAAGTTCCGCCGCCAAAATTCCATTCGCCATAAATAAGACGAGTATTCCAAGTAGTTCCAGAATTACCAGCTTCAAAACGGCCAGACAATTCATCACTGACTTTAACATTGGCACCCACACGGGAGTTTCCCTGTAGGCCCATAGAAAATTGATCTACATCAGCGACAGCAACTGCAGGAGGGATTGGAGTTGTCTCAGCAGTTGTCCAGAAAGTAGATACACGAGCAGAACCATAAAAATTCCACTCTGCAGCATTTGCAAAACCTGCAACCATAACCATTGCAGCAATAAGTACTATTAATTTTTTCATCTTTTTCTCCTTTTAAAATAATTTTACCACCTGAATTACCTGGCACCTGTGCTCCTTTTAAACGCAGACATCCAGATCCATACACTGTTTATGGAGTTTTAACCCTTTTGTCAAGTTCTTTGTATATTTTTTATAGGCCTATTCCAATTGATAAGAAATTATGTTGGAGACCTGACCTTTTGCACCCATAAGAAGTTTGGGTTTGCCGACCACGGAAACAATCAGTTCTTCCTTTCCATCGCCGTCCAGATCATCAATGGCGAAATCACTTATCCATCCCTGAACCGTGCGGGTTTTGGCCACCGGATTAAGTGCAATACCGTTCCAGGAAAGAATCTCAAGGCTTCCTTTGGTAAACCGTTTGTACCGGCCCAGGGCACCGCCGCCAAATTCCTCGTTTCTCACTACAAAAATTTCTTTTTTGCCATCTCCTCTCACATCATAAAAAAGAATCCTGGGGTTAAAATAAATCCGCTCCTGAAACGTGGAATCTGTATCATCTCTTGGGAGAAGAAAATAATGGGTTGTGCCGCCGAATTTTTTATTTCCTTCCCAGTCAATCTTGCCGCCATCAGTGACTACTCTTAATCGTCCGTGTTCATTGATCAGTACATATTCTGAGGAATCTTTAGCTGTTATTGCCCCCTTTGCAAGTGAAAGGACAGAGACGCTTCTTGGCATTCTGATTCTTTTGTCTCTGACATAGCGGGAGCTGTTGGCCTTCATGTGATAAATTTTACCCTTATAGGGATTGACGGCAGACTTTTGACCCAGAAGAATTTTATCCTCATCAGGGCCGTCAATCACTCTTAGATAATAAGATTCATCATCTGTCAGTGTTATATATTTACTACCATTATATTCCAGTACAAATGATTTTAACCCTTCCCTCAGGATATTCAAGCTTGTCACAAATATTTCCGGATATCCGTTTTTATTTATATCTGCAATATCCAGAGAAATGATCCTGTGGGTGGAGGCAAATTCAAGTTTCTTTTCAACTAAAAGCCTGGTTCCCTTAAGTTTATGAATCAATATCTCAGAATCGGTTGCTGTTACCACTTGGATATTCCCTTCATTTTTCAGATCTCCGGCAGCCATTGCATTGATCTGGCCCTTAAATTTCAAGTGTGTCTGAAAGCCTTTCTGGGTGGTTTGCTGAAGGTTGATAAACCCGCCTGTATTTGAACCTTCCTGGCCGCCTGAATATTGAGATCCTCCTTGTGACTGAGTCTTCTTAGGTCCTGCATACATCTCATTGGCAATACTGCGGTTAAATACTTTTAAATTGATATTGCCTGCAAATGTATTGACCATGGGAATGACATCCCCCATGTTTTTGCTCTGCTCAAAAAAGGTTAAGGTTTGTTTTTCCCCTGTCATGTCCACCATGCTGGCATCCAGGCTGACACTTTCCCCAAAATGAGTCAGACTTCCGAAAAGAATATAGTCCACCCCCATATTGGCCCCGATAATCCTGGCATTGGATTCATTGAGCAAGCCTTTGATTCCTATAGATTCGCGGGCATCGGTTATTACTTTGTCAATGGTTTCGCGATCCATTACCACAACCTTGCCAGGGTCCGACAACCTGGAAAAAAGCATATTAAACAGGCCATTTTGCAAAAAACCAAGATCCTGGGGAGAATTAACTGAAAAAGGAACCACTGCCACTTTTTTAGGCTGAGAACATAAGCCCGGGGTGATTGCAACTATCATAAAAAGGGATAAAACAACAACTATCCACCCAATTTTAGATATTCCGATTTTTAATATTCTGGTTTTAATCATTTTATTGGACTTTAACATGAGACTCCTTTATAGAATTTGGTACATTATATTTTTTTTAATTTTCGCAATTATATACATTAAACGCTGTCATCAAACAACTCTTTTAAACAGCTTTTCCATTTGTTGGGCATCAAGGCAAACAATAGTAGGACGGCCATGGGGACAGTGGAAAGGATTTTCACACTTTCCAAGGTCTTCCAGCAATTGCACCATTTCTCTTGGCTGCATGTTTTTATTGGCACGAATGGCTGTATGACAGGCCATGGAAATCAAACAGGTCTCAAGCCAGTTTTTCTTTGAAGACAGATCAGAGGTTTCCATAAAATTTTCTATGATTTCAATTACAAGGGGTTTAATCTGCTTTTTTTCTATCAATATTGGAATGGTTTTTACAATAAATGTGGTACCGCCAAAGGGTTCTATAATAATACCCAATCCTGATAAATCTTCCATAAGGCGACTTAAAAGGTCGGCCTCCTTATGGGTCAATTCCAGGGTCTCGGGTATAAGCAGGGCCTGGCTTTGAATCGCAAGGCTTGAATGTCTTTTTTTTAAGGTTTCATATACCACTCTTTCATGTGCTGCATGCTGATCCACCATAATAAGGCTGTTATTTTTCTGGCCGATAATATAGGTGCCCATGACTTGGCCCAATATATCCAGTCCGGTCAGGCTGTTCAGGCTGTCTGCTGTTTTGTTATGATCAGGAGAACTCTTTTTCGGCCATTGGATCTTTGTCTGCTCAACTTTTTCTTCAAAACTCTCAAGCGTTTGATCGTAGGAAAATAATGTTTTTGACACGCAGTGTTTTTCATTGACATAGCCAAGGCCTTTATTGTTTTGTTTTTCCTGATCATCAGATCCCTGTAAAAGCTTTACCGTTGAAGACTTTACCTGTGAAGGCTGTAAGGGAATACTTTTGTTATAAGCTCCCCAATCTTTTTGGGCCTGGAAAAGCGCATTATAAACAGCCTTTGTAACATTCGAATAAACAGACTGGGGGCTTATAAACTTTATTTCCCTTTTTGAAGGATGAACATTCACATCCACTTGATCAAAGGCTAAATTTACACACACCGCCCCCATGGGAAACCGGCCTTTCATAATCCGCCCCTTGTATCCTCTAAGGACGGAAGCCACAAGGCCTCTATCATACACCAACCTCTGATTGACAAACAGGTAAATCCGATTGGAATAGCTCCTTGTCACAGCCGGGCTGGAGCAGGTGCCTGAAACACAAAGTTCTGGACTCTCAAATTCAATTGGAAAAAGATTGCGGAATACGTCTTTTCCCAATACTGACATGGACCGTTGAAAAAAACCCTGGCCAGTGGGAAAGTTTTTAACCAATTTTTTATTTATAAAAAACCTGAATCCAATACCTGGGTTTCCTAGAGCTATTCCGGATATGACATCGGCAATATGACTGCTCTCTGTGTTATCAGATTTTAAAAATTTCTTTCGGGCCGGTGTGTTAAAAAAAAGATTCTTCACTTCCACCATGGTTCCCACGGGAGCCCCGACATCAGATACATTGAATAATTTCCCACCGGCAATATCAATCTTTGTTCCAATGTCAGACTCGTTGGTTCTTGTTATAAAGGTGAATTTTGATACGGATGCAATGGAAGGAAGGGCCTCTCCTCTGAATCCCATGGTTGAGATACAAAAAAGATCTTCTGCGGTAAATATTTTACTTGTGGCATACCTTT
>Ga0307989_1001525_pt1 | contig 12239 bp, 9 predicted proteins | sample EllFjometagen185_FD_203164 | JGI IMG/M metagenome (GOLD analysis project Ga0307989, IMG submission 203164) | Marine microbial communities from Ellis Fjord, Antarctic Ocean - #185 | ecosystem: Environmental > Aquatic > Marine > Unclassified | place: Southern Ocean | collected 2014-10-08 | reverse complement strand
TATGACGTTTGCTACCGAACTTTTTGCGACAGGCCTGGTAAAGGCGGTCGGTCATCTCGAAAATCTGATGAAAATAGAAAGCGAGCAATATTAACAAATACATATTGAAACACAGGTTTTCCTTGCCATGACCAAAATTGTGTTCGATACAATAGCCTTGATTCTTGAGCGTGTTGAAACATTCATTCTCGATTTTCCACCGGCTCCGAGCGCCTTTCACCATGAGTTCAATGTTTTCTTCATTTAAGGGAAGATCAGTAACCCAGCTGCCTCTATAGTTGATTTTTTCCTTACCATTTCTATCTATCGAGATGATCCGATAGCGAAAAAAATTCACTTGGATCGAGTCCTCTCTACCGTTCAAAGGCACATCGCTCACCCATTCGTATTCGTGTATTTTGCTTTTAGCGTCAATAATTCTTTTATTAGAGATTGAATCGAACGCGCCGATCCATTCCATCATGTATTTATGATCATCCGGTTTCGCGACGATAATGTAATTATAACCTACTTCATTAACCTCGGTAATGAAAGGTTGTTTGGATGATAATCCATCCGCGTTAATAATCATATTCAATCTTGGATGATCCTTCTTTACCTTTAATAACCATCTTTTCGATGCATTCATTTCACAATCCTGTTTGGATGTGCCGTCGGAATTAACAATTTGTTCCGGCATTAAGGGGATAACCTGTTTTATGTCGGGATGTACAATAGCTCCTTGAAGCACCTTATGCGAATAGGTTATCTCACCGTTCTTATGTTTAGTCGTCAAACATTGCGGGCAACTTACTTTTTTTGAGCTGAAGAATTGTGTTCCATCGATATCACAAAGATATTTGCCTTTCAAAAATTGATACTGTTCCAAATACTTCCCTCTTTGCAAACGAGTTAAGAACTCTTTGAAAACAGGGCGGAAATACTCGCTGTCAACATTGTCGACAATCTCTCTGAGCTGTGTATTTTCAGGAATAACGGATACTCCAAAAAGTGTTTTTAAATTGTTGCTTTTTTCTCTGTCTTCCAGTTCCTTTTGATACTGCAATAAGGAGGGACTTTGAAAATACATACAGGCGAAACCGCTCATCACGGCATCATGAATGCTGTAGTCAATTTTATGCTCCTGCCGCCAATCTAAATACTTATGGATGTGTTTCGATGTAAAATTACGCAGACTGCCGAAGCTGAGGTGCTTTTTGGGTTTCATGAGATCTCCTTAATTTTGAGTTCTCATAAAGAGTATCTTAATTATTTCAGTGAGTCCAGCGGGGAGCGTTAATATCACGAAAAATAATTAACAAAAATCGCTGAATCGACCGATATTACTACGAAAAAAAAATCACCCATAATTGCTGGTTGTGAGGTGTATAGTTCGCTTTTTTGGTCCGACTATGCTAAAAAGAAGACTTTATCTATTTAAATATCAATGTACCTTATAGGCAATCAGGAGTGTCAAAGATGATTCAACAAGCTGTGGATTTTCGAGAAGAGAGTGATGCACTTTACCAGCTTCTAAAGGGGAGTGCTGCGGACGATTTTGAAAAAAAGACCCAGTTCAAGGAATGGACGATTAATGATGTACTCGGACACCTTCATATGTGGAATTGGGCGGCTGATTTATCATTGAATGATGAAAAGGCTTTTCTGGTATTTTTAACTTCATTAATCGAAGATCTTGGCAAAGGAAGCCTCAGGGATTTTGAGAAAAAATGGTTGAAAGGTCTAAGTGGCAAAGAATTGTTACAGGAATGGCATCAGTTTTACCAGGAAATGTCAAAACGTTTTGAGGCAGCGGATGCAAAGAAACGTGTGAAATGGGCAGGTCCTGATATGAGTGTGAGATCCAGTATTACTGCCCGATTAATGGAAACTTGGGCACATGGACAGGAAGTTTATGATTTTATGGGTGTGGTGCGGAAGAATACAGACCGAATAAAGAATATTGCATTACTGGGTATCAACACCTTTGGGTGGACGTTTATTAATCGTGGAATGGAAGTACCGGAGATTAAACCTTATGTTAAATTAACCGCACCTTCCGGTGAAATATGGGAATGGAACGATCAAAGTGAAGAGAATAAAATTGAAGGGGACGCCACGGAATTTTGCCAGGTGGTAACGCAGGCTAGAAATAGGGGTGATACCTCTCTGAATGTATCGGGAGAAGTGGCAAACCAATGGATGTCAATCGTTCAGTGTTTTGCTGGACCGGCAGTAGATCCTCCAAAAACAGGAACCCGGTTTACGATTTAAAGTGCGGGTCGCCCAGCAGAAAACGTATAGAACTAAATTCAGCCGGGCTGTTTCAAACAATAACTTATCCGAACAGGGGGAGACAATGAAAAATGAGGTCAATTATTTTGATGGTATTAATAATACGAAGTTATTCTATCAAACATGGACACCTGAAGAGAAACCTTTAAGTGACTTGAAAGACTGGGTTAACAAGCATAATTAAGGTTCGGGTGTCGTGTGGGTTATTGTGGTAAAGGTACAAATTTAGATGGTTTACAATGGGGGAGGTACATTAGGATATGAGTCTGCGTAATATAATTATCATCCATGAGTCCAGCTCAGAAAGGGAAGCACTGAAAAAAATGATCGAACTTGGATCAGAAAAATTCAGTGTTGTTGAAGCTGATTCAGAGATGGAAGCTGAGTTACTGATCAAAAATCTTCATTTTAATATTGTGATCAGTAATAAGGTGATGAACCTTTTTCGAAGACTTCCCGAATCTGAAACCCATGTGATCGTTTTGATTCCAGAGGATACCAAGGAATATCTGGATCAGTTAAAAGAGTATAATATCCAGCACTACCATGTTATATCGCAGAAACCGGAAGTACTGCTGGATAAGATCAATATGATTATTCGAAAAGGATATTCCAGAAATCACAAGTGTTACGATGTCAAGGGAGGTACCATCTTATTTCATACGGAAAAGGAAGATCGGTCCGGGAGTGTGTTGAATATCAGTTTAGGTGGTTTCTTGTGTGAATTGGTAATTGATGAGGATGATGACCTGTTCCAGAAAAATTCAATTGCATCCATTACCATTCCAAAAAAAATTCGTAAGTCTGAAGTTAAAAATATCGAGTGCACTTATTTGGCGACAAGAAAGTCTGAACCCGAAGATGGTAAAATTAGAGTATGGGTTGTTTTTCAGTTTGCCGGTCTGAGTGAAGAACAACTAGGCAGCCTGAAATCAGCTTTTAAAAGCTTTGAGAGTATAAAAGAACCTATTGTACAATGGAAAGATCGTCAGCTGCATCTGAATATCAATGGGGCGACCACGGTTTTCTATCCGGTTCACCTATTTCGTATATCAATGATTTCATTAGTGGTAATCATTTGTTTTGTCACTGGAATAATGATTTTTTCCGAAGATAAGATGAAAGTGATCTGGACAGATGGGCAGCTCATGGTGAGATCTTCAGATGCAGACCCGTGGGAAGTATCAAAAGACAAAGAGTTCTCGGTAGATACCTCTTTTTTCATTGCCCCGCCGGATAAGTTCAAAAAAGGTGAATATAAAGAAGATGCTGAAAAGTCACCCGTTTTTTTTGGTGTGCTCAGATATGCTCCTAATGAAACAATTATCTTATCGAGAAAGGGAACCATAACCCGAGATGCTGAAAGCAGTGATACGATCAGCTATCGACTAACAGGTGCGGTTCATATCCTGCTTGGGTTGTCCGGGGAGAAAAAGGAATATCATCTGGACATTAACGGAATGAAATTTGTGACGGATGGAGCTCATGTTTTCTTTAGTGATGATCGTCCATTACATGAATTGACAGTAATAAAAGGGAGTCTCAGACTGTTTCCTCAGCAGGATTTTTTCTTCTCTATTCCGGAAATGATTGAACCAGAGAATGGTGCGTTGGTCATTGATCAGAATGAATTAATTACGATTAAAAAGGGTAAAGTCCTTGTTCAGCATATAGAATCAGTTATTACCCCTCATTTTAATGAAACGTTTCTCCCTGGATTTACGACGGATTCCATTTATCGACATATCGGTTATTTGACGAAAGAATCCGGTGAGTTGACTCTGGTGCGGAATGAGTTGAAATATAATGTGACTGCGGGCCGAATCCCGGTGATGGAAAAAGATACGATTATCAGTGATCAGGCGGTTCGCGTGCTAATCAATTTTTATAATGATGATGTTATCCGTCTATATCAAGGCACACAATTTTCGATTAATGAGTTTTCCCTGCCTGAAAAATATCCCCTTGTACCGCTGATCATTGGATTGAATGCTCAGGAGGTGGGTAAACCTCTGGTTAGTCGTTTTAAGTTTAAAGGTCGGGTCCGTGCTAAAATTAATCCCAAAATTAAAAGAAGAAGGTTTAAACTACGATCGTCACATGCGGTAATAGGCGTAAAGGGAACAGAGTTTGAGGCAGTCAGTGATCAAACCGGGGCTCAGGTGATGACGCTGGCGGGCAGAGTCACTTTGTCTGATAAAGAAGAAAAAACCAGTGTCGAAATTACCCGTGGGATGATGAGTAGTATAGTAGAAGGTAAAAAACCAACGGAGCCTGAACCCATACCTAAAGATAAACTATTAGAATTAATGTCTGATTCGATCGAAAAGGAAGATGGTTTTGCTTTTTCACCGTACAATACAATCGATCCAAAGAAGATTGTACTAGATTTGGATGAGTCGGTCTCGCTGATTTGGAATCGTGAATTGAAGTCGGCATACGTAAAATTAGCTGGAAAACACTATCCGATTTCAGTACCTGGGAACACCATTGAATTGTTGATTAAATATGATGATTTTAAAGGCGTCAAGGAGGGGACATATCCGGTCTCTATCGTTGTCGTCGATCATAAGAAACAATCAGATACGCTTGAAGCCGCTTTGACAATTCTGCCTCGGGTGAAAATTACAAATGAGAAGATTGTTTTTAATGAGAAAATCAAATTTGAAAGAGGGAAAGCAACGATTAAAGCAGCGTCTTTGCCGCTGTTAAATGCAATAGTCAATATTATAAAAACAGCCTCTCAGATCAAAAGAATCTCCATAGAAGGTCATACCGACAATGATGGTGCGGCAGGATATAACCAAATGCTTTCTGATAAACGGGCAAGGTCAGTCAGAAAATACCTGATTGAACAAGGTATTTCAGCAGACATTCTTGAATCGAAAGGTTATGGTGAAAGCCGGCCTGTTGCGAATAATGACAGCGAAGAGGGGAAAGAGGAAAACCGGCGGGTTGAATTTCTGATCGATCAGCATAGTCCATCAGGAGATTCGAAATCAAATTGAACTCATCCATCTATATCCAGTCATCGGCGACACAGACCATTTACTCTAATTGTAAAATTTTACAATTATCTTGATACACGCAGTAGGAAAAGGAATCAATGGTGTTGTTTAGATTCATCATTCGGATTGGTCGTATCCTCTTTTTGGGTATTGTTATACTGCTCGTCCTATATTCCCTTTTAGGTTTCATCGTTGTTCCTTTGGTTGGAAAGCGTCTGCTGGTATCTAAAATTTCTGAAACCACCGGCCATAATCTGCAAATTGAGTCGGTCTCTTTTAATCCCTTTACTTTTGTAACAACGATTAAGGGGGCTCATTTAAAAGGGGAAAATCAGAAAGATCTCCTGGTCGGTTTTGAGCGGCTTGAACTTTATTTTCAACTCCGATCATTGTGGGGTCCGGAACTAACTGTTAATGAAATAAATTTAGTTAAACCGATGGTAAACTTGGTTCTGCAAGCCAATGGTCAATGGAATATTGCAGATTTATTTAAAAAAAGAGAAAAAGCTAAATTACCTCAAAAATCCCTGAAATCCACGAAATCAGAAAAGGCATCGAAAAAATTACTTCCTCCCCTATTTATTAAAAAAGTTCTATTGAGTCATGGTCAAGTCAATGTCGCTGACTTGAGATGCTTTTCCAGCTTCAACGAATCTATTTTGGATTTGAATATTTTGGTCAATCAGATCCGTCCTCAGACCGGTCAAACCAGCTATATTGAAATAGATGCGCAAACCAGCAATGGGATTTTAGGAAAGAGGCTGGAGGTGAAGGGATCTGCAACACTATCCCCTCTCAAATTCAATGGACAATTAAAGCTGCATGAGGTGAAACTGGCTCAGAGATGGGAACTGTTTAAAAAACAGGTTCAATTCAAAATTCAGGGTGGTACTGCGAATTTGTCTACTTCTTTTCTTTTTTCTGTCAGTAACGGTAAATCCCAATTTAAGATCACCAAAGGAAATGCCGATGTTCAAGGTCTAAAATTGGAAAAAGCGGGGGACATGACTTCTCCGATTGTTCTGCCAGTGGTAAAACTGTCAAATATTTCTTATGATCTGCTTAAAAATCATTTGAGATTCCAACAGATAGTGGTTAAGAACGCGAAGATTGAAGCTGTTTTAAGCCAGAAAAAGAGATTGAATTTAAAAGCACTTTTTGTGAAAGAGAAAGGGGTAAAAAAGAAAGACCGGAAAAAAACAGCTAAAAATTCTAAAAAGAGATCAAAACCGTTTAAGCTACATATCGATCAAATTACCTTCTCAGACAGCCAGGTGGTTTTAATAAACCATACCCATCAACCGCCATCCGAATTACATTTTCAACATCTGAATGCGAAGGTGAAAAACTTTTCGAGCCATTCGAATCAAGTATCCACTTTTTCAATGGGTGGAAAGGTCGCTCAACATTCCTCCTTTAATATTATTGGTCAATCAACCGTTTTAAACTTTAAGCAGAAAACGGCGTTTGAATTGACTCTCAATAATTTTAGTTTACCCGCTATAAACCCTTACTTTAAAAAGATGCTGGGGCAGGTGATTGAAAAAGGAAATCTGGATGCCCATCTCCAATACAAAATCAAAAATGGGCAGATGGTTGGAGAGAATAGAATAGTTATAGACCAAATGACGCTGGGGGAAGAGAGTGATGTTGAAGGTGCTATGGATCTTCCGTTGGGAATTTTAGTGGGTGTTTTACAGGATGGAGAAGGTAAAATTGATATTGATTTGCCGGTCAGAGGAGACTTAAAAGAGCCGGATTTTAAGTATGGGAATCTGGTGGCGAAATCTTTATGGAATGTGGTTAAAAAAGCGGCAACATCTCCATTTCGATTTTTTGCAGATCTCTTTGGAAGTGATGAGAAAAAGATCTCCATACGCTCAGATAAAAAAAATTGAGTCCCTTCTCTTAAAGCGAATCAAAATTTAAAAAAATAAATTGCGTCAATTGGCAAAAACACGGGCTCAAGGCTGTCGCTTAACTTCCCTCAAGCACCACCAGAGACATGGCTTTTGCCCGCTACAATATAGAAGTGTGAATAGTTACCTTTTATTTGAAGTGTTTGATCGTAAACTATTGAGGATAAGTAATAATTTAAGCAGGGTAATCGCATGAAGATTTTTCAAACAATTACTATTATTGTCATTCCCGCGAAAGCAGGAATCTAGTCTCCGGTATGAAGATCAGTAGTTCTACCCTGGATCCCCGCTTTCGCGAGGATGACAAAGAGAATGATTTTTATGCGATTGCTCTGATAATTTAAAGCGTTTGTCTTGATTCAGAACTGAATTTATTATAGGTTGAACAAACAGTACGGATACCAAATAAAAGTGGAGATTAAAATGAATTATCAGGAAATTTTGGAATTTCATGGTCATTCCTGCCCAGGTGTGGCGATGGGGTACCGGATGTCTTGTGCGGCAATGGATCGTTTGAATGAAGTACGTTCGGAAGATGAAGAGGTGGTTGCGATTGTTGAAAACGATGCCTGTGGTGTTGATGCACTGCAGTGTGTAACTGGTTGCACGTTTGGTAAGGGCAATCTGATATTTCATGATTATGGCAAACAGGTTTATACGCTGTTTTCCCGTCAAACAGGTAGAGGTATTCGGGTTTTATATCATGGGAATGACATACCGGATGATGCAAAGAAAGATCGTGAATCATTTGCCACCTGGATACTGGAAGGTCCTGAAGAGGCAATGATGACAATCACTGAAGTGACTATTGAACCACCACAAATGGCTCAACGCAGAAAATCACTGGTCTGCAGTCAATGCAATGAGTTGGTGATGGATACAAAAGCAAAAACCATTGATGACCAGACGTTTTGTATTCCCTGTGCATCTAAATTGAATGTTTAGTACCTTTTAAGGTACTTATCCAGTTTATCTGGGCTAGGATTCATTGATTCTTTTTGTTCAGTAGTTGTCATGTCTTTGGCACTCAGTTAACGATTAAACTGACCAATCACATTATAATTTTACATTTTGGTAAATTGGGGGGCATGATATTTCTATGGTGTCCCCCAATTTATGACGACACGGAATAGTTACCTTTTTTATATCAATACTTTTACAATCTGAATGAGAAATAGTCATGGAAATAGCAGTTGTTTTTGCTGAAATAGCCTGTGATTCCAGTTTGAGTGAAAAATGTGGCAAGATTGCGACTCAAAATTTCGTACGGGATGCCTTAATCCTGTTAACTAAAACGATCAAGGAGCACGGTGGAAAAATTCTAAAAACAACAGATAATCAAACCCTGTGTGTTTTTTCCAATGCGAAAAAAGCGGTGCAAGCAGCCTGTCAAATGCAGTTGGCAATCAGTTGGAATCCTGAATTCAGAAAATTGGACATGGCCTTGAAGATCGGATCTCATTTTGGCGAAGGCGTATTGAACAAAAACAGTATTTCAGGCGAGGCAATTACCGTTGCAAAAAGGCTGAGAGATGTAGCAAAAAGTGGGCAGATTATCATCACGCGGGATATGCAAAAGTCCATTCCAACGTCATTGGGATTGGAGTTAAAATTGTGTGGACGTTTAAAAGTTAAAGAAAAGCTAGTGAAGCTCGATCTATTGGAAGTGCTTTGGGATGAGGAAGAAGAGGAGAATACTATTATAGGTGAAAGTGCGATTAACCGACGTGCATCTCATTCAGCCCGTTTGGTACTTGAATACATGGGGAAGAATTATGAGCTTGGAAAAGGCCGAAATACTTATCTAATGGGAAGAGGCAATCAAAATGATCTGATTATTGATGAACCTTGTGTTTCAAGAGGTCATGTAACTATCAAACAGATTGGCAGTAAATTTAAAATCATCGATCAAAGTACCAATGGAACTTATATAAACACCGATAAAATCGGTGATTTCTGTCTACATAAAGCGGAATTTATATTTGAAGGCAGTGGTGTGATCTGCCTGGGACAAAAGATCAACAAAGATTATCCTCATCTGATTTATTTTGAAATGGAAGAGGGCTAATATAGATTATTTCAAATATCTGTTTTTAAATAAAAACTCTTTAGTCAGGTTAATGCCTCATATCCAAAAACCGACAGAGTGCATCCTGTGCATCCTTAAAATAGTATCGGTATATAATTTTACAAATTTTCGACCTGTGCGGTTAGATTTCCGTATGTGTTTTAATAATTGGAAAGATGTATAATTTCTACGATTTAGAAAGAGTGTTCTTTATCAATCTCCAATATTATTAATGACATTATTTCAATTACTTGCATTGTCCATAATTCTAACCGCACAGGTCGAAATTTTGTGGATAATCAATCGGAAATAGCATTTTTTAAACGACTGAAATTATGAATGCGATGAGGTTTTGAGGAGGGACAGTTCCTTCAGAGAAAATTCTGTTCCAGAATCCATTTTGGATATTTCGTTTCTAATAAAATCTACATATTTCTCAACCATCATTCCTCTTTATGCTTTTCCAACTTCAGGTATTTGTCAAAAAATAGCGTTTTTGATGCTGGGGGATCATGTATTTTTTTGAAAAATGGGAAACAATTTAAAATTGAATACTTTCTAGGATTCCTAAATAGTAAACTTAGTTTTTATATAGTTGATTGCCTAAATCCAACAGTTAATACGCAAGTTGGTGATTTAAAAAGAGTACCTGTATTATACGATGAAACATATGTACCTGTCGTAGAAGAGCACGTAAGAAGGTGCATCGCAATAAAAAGATTTGTAGCCCGATCTTCAATATTTGAAGAAGAATATTCAACTAATCCTTTTTTATCTTCTGGAAGTTTCAATTTATCTCAATATTTAAATACTGAAAACCACCTTCTTTCTCAAGTCCTCCTCAACGAAGCTATCATTAATGAGAAAATTTTCGATGCGTATGAACTTACAGCCACTGACAAAGGGATAGTTTTAGCTAAAGAAAGGGAGAGTATTGGTGGGTTGCCAGTATGTATAAAAGCCAAAGTAGACTACCTCGCCGACGAGGAGGCGACTAAGAATTTTCCATTAGATAGCATTTACAGCTATGTCGAATCCCTACCGGAGAAGGAATACAAAGTGGATGAGAGGGAAGCAATAGAGAACGATTTCCCATCTTTATATCAGAGTAACAACAACTTAGAAGAGTTTTGTATTCGCCATAAAGTCAATCCCATCAATGTATGGTACTGGTTCAAACAGAGCAATGTAATTCCACAGCAGCGAATGCGTACTTTGGCCATGGAGTTTTTAGCTGACATGATCCGTGAGATCTTGATGGATGATGAAGATGGTATCGTTCCTTTGGTGTCTGATGCCGGTGGTAAAATTCTGATTGACTGCATTGAAGAGAAGTTCAGATCGAAGGGCTTTTCCATGGCACAATTTTCCAGTTTTGATTCAGTATTGGGCCGAAACATCAGTGACTACCTGGATAATCACTTTTTTGCGGAACTTTCAGACCACCTTAATCTTTTCATGTATCTGCCCAAGACCCCGTTCATTTGGCATCTCTCCAGCGGACCTGAGCAGGGATTTGACTGCTATATCATCATATACAAATGGAGCCGTGACAAGCTAATGCGACTCAAGTCGGTTTATATAGAGCATAGGGAACGGGCGTTAATCAATCGACAGAGTGATCTTGCTGAAAAAAACAGCGCTGAAGCTCAAAATGAAAAGGATAAGATATTCAAACAACTTAAAGAGATTGAAGGCTTCAAACAAAAAATAGATGAGCTTCTCACGGAAGGATATAACCCGATTCTCGATGATGGCGTGGGTAAAAACATCGCTCCCTTGCAAAAAAAAGAAATGATCCCTTATGACGTACTCAATCCAGGACAGCTTAAAAAATATCTGAATGCGGATTGGTAGCCGTCACGAAAAATATGAAAGATATAGAAATGAGTAAAGAAGGCAGGATACCACAAATGGATACCAATAAACAGGTATTAGAGTTTGATTGGCTTGTTAAACTTTTCGAGCAGACTCAAACTGCAATGCAGGCGCGGGCAGCACGCTCTGTTGACATTTCTTTGGTTATTCGTAACTGGTTGTTTGGCTGGTATATTGTGGATTATCAGCAAAACGGCTCTGATCGCGCGGAATATGGAAAACAGTTACTGAAAAAACTTTCCGCAAAAATCAAGATTAAAGGATGTTCTGAACGTAATTTAGCGTCATTTTCAAAATTTTATCGTTGCTATTCTGACATTTTGCAGGCAGTACCTGCAAAATCCCTGAGTCAGGATGCTGTTACTCCGGAGATGGGTCATTCTGTAAATGTCGAATCTTGTTTTAAATTAAACAAACCGGCAACTTTGCAGGCGGCGACTGTAAAATTAGCCAATCGCTTTGTGCTCGGTTGGACTCATTATGTTGCGCTTTTAGTAGTTAAAAATGCTGAAGAACGTCGGTTTTACGAAATTGAAGCGGCACAAAATAGCTGGGGGTACCGCGAGCTGGAGAGACAGATTAACTCTGCTCTCTATGAAAGACTGGTACTTAGTCGCGATAAGCAGGGAGTACCCAATGCGATGCCTGATGGATCAATTCATTGACATTTTTAAGATTCAATTTTTGCTTAATCCGTTCTCGGTAGGTGCCAATTGTTTTTACGCTGAGGAACAATTTTCGGGCGATTTCCTTGGTGGTGAACCCTTGGCCGATATAGGTGAATACCTCCAATTCACGATTGGTTAGAGATTCTACCGGTAGCTTGTTGGGTGTGGATGATTTTCCGGTGACTGTGTTGAGAATATTTCGGGTTATTTTTTCGCTGACATAAATTCTGCCTTTCAGTACATCATGGATGGCGCAAATGACAGAGGCTGAGGCCTCCTGTTTCATGATGTATCCTCTGGCTCCTGCTAATAGTGATCTTTCCTACCGCGTCAGATTTCAGTTGCAAACGGTCTCCATCTGTGACTTTTCACCCGTAATCATTGCGTAAATACATTTCATTAATTCTGTATCTCTGTTGCTACG
>Ga0307989_1001524_pt1 | contig 12253 bp, 14 predicted proteins | sample EllFjometagen185_FD_203164 | JGI IMG/M metagenome (GOLD analysis project Ga0307989, IMG submission 203164) | Marine microbial communities from Ellis Fjord, Antarctic Ocean - #185 | ecosystem: Environmental > Aquatic > Marine > Unclassified | place: Southern Ocean | collected 2014-10-08 | reverse complement strand
GGCCCCCTCTAACTTTGAATCCTGTCCTGGAATTTGAAAGATGTCCAGGTCATCCGTAAGTTCCTTGAAGCTCTTTCCGGATCCCGACATCACATCATAACCCTTCTCCAATAATTTTAATATCTTCTCTTGAGCAACCTGAATTTTATCTTCGGCCTGTTCAATTTGATCTTCTGTGGATGACTCCGGAATCTCTTCGATCTTTGCCTTCTGGGCTTCGTATATACTTCTACTCATATCCTGAATATCTTTTTTTAGTTCAGGAGGAAAGAAAAATGTTGGGGATAGTTCGTCATCCGCAGCCAAAATTACATCCCCATATAAATCCGCCGAGAATGCCTTGGAAACGGATTCATTCTTTCCATATTGCTGCCCTACAAATCGTTCAGAAAACGCCCACACATCACCAAAAAATAACGGCTCAATAACACAGTTCAATATCTTGGAAATTTGGGATATTGAAAGAAACTCTCCTTCAAATTCTACTTTCGTTTTACTTCCATCCATTTTAATCAGTGTTGCCATGCTCTTCTATTTTTGTTTGTAAGATTTCAATGCCATCAAGTTCTTTTATGTCGTCTTCAAATAAATTTACGGTCTGTTTCAAATGTAAACTAAAATCTTGTTGATCTATGAATTTTATTTTATCTTTATATTTATTATTATATGTCAATATATTCAATTTGTTTTTATTGATATTCTTTTTAATATTATTAACTTCGGTACTGGTCAGATTTCTTAGCCTTATTGCATCAAGTCGATCATAATATAATTTATGGGTGTTCAAGAATGTATCAATGTCGTCCTTTGACCTCTTTTTCAATAACATGAAATTGAAATATTTTAACTTTACTCCCAAATAATCATATTCATTCTGATGGTATTTCCCATGATGGTCATATACCCGGGCCTCCAGGAGATGATTCTGGTTGCGGAAATCAATTAAATAATCCTCAATCCTTTCATACTCCGTGACCTTGCTGTCTTTTATCAATACAATAGATTCCCGAATTATCTGCTTGGTTGCCTTGATAATTAATGGAGCCAGAATGTTCCAAGCATCCTGAGATGTAATTTTGATCTTGATATCCACTGCATCATTTGAGTTGTTCTCGATTGATATTCCATCGTCATATGCCACCAAAATCTTGTCCAATTTTCTGACAAATGATTCATACTTCAATAATGGGGGAATGGATGTTATGTGCAAGGTTCGATAACGCTTGTCTTTTTCCACCACACCCTCAATGAGCCATGAATTTGGGAGCTTATCAAGCATGCTTATTTTTCCCTCAAATCCAACGAAATATGGCGTCACATTTTTTCGGACCCCCTTCAGGAAACTAATAATATGTTCCATTTTCCTTGGGAGTATCATTGATTTATATCCCGGAGCTAACCCAATTATTGTCGTTAGTAATCCAATCGGAAAATCAACATTCAGTGACTCCCCAGCTTCTCGCTTTAAAAATTTATATGAATCTATAAATTCTGACACTTTTGGGGACATTGCTACCGATGTATATCTTGCCTGTGCCGCACTCGAATTCAAAATGGAACCAAAGAATCCGTCCCCATTTAATATTGGATATGCGCAACCAAATGGCCGAGCCAACTTTGCCAGGGCCTTCTCCAATGAAGCATTTCCATGCAAATACCCCCCGCTGATTGCATCCCCCACAACGGACAAAGTCTTGCTCAGTTTTTTGGGTGTATTGAGCAACAACAGACGCTGCACATCTGTCAGTGCATCATAGAAATTTGGAATTCCCCTGTGAACCAAAGAATAAATTGCAAAGGGCCGATAATAATCTTTGATTTGATTCGTTACCGTTAAATTCTTTATATCAATAATTGCTGTAACTTTCAATTATAGTAACAACTTCCGCAATTAAATCTTTGTCATCGGTTTCCAAGTCTTCAACTTCATCTTTCATGCCGGATATTATGTCAGGTAATGCGTCACTGAAATATTCATGGCCAACCTCCTCACGAAAAAGATAGTCTTCTTTCAAATCCTCTTCGACTGACTCACGAATAGAATCTTCATCGGGGGCCTCTTCACCTTCCGCCGCCAACATACTAAATGATTCAAAGATCTCCACAATTTTGATTATGAATTCTGTATTATTGTCAACAAACTCCTGGAATTCCTGATCGGGATATTCTCTCTTTATAAACTGTCGCAACTGAAAATCGTTCTTGAAACTTTCCATCTTATTTTACCTTTAATTTGAAAATTGATACATTATACATTAGCAATTCACTCGATACATCCACAATCTCTCCGGCATGAACCAGGCTTCTATTTAAATACTCTTTCTTTTCCGCATGCAAGAATACCGTGGGAATCCAATCTTTATCGTCTAACCATTCATTAATGTCCCGCTCACATTTTATCTGTGAGGTCAAAAATGACTCATATACCGTCCGATTATTTGAATCGGTTATTTGTAGGTGGTATACATTCGATAAGTTTCCTCCAAAGAAATTTAATAGGCCCATTATTTTTTCAACCAGGCTTTCCTCAATTTTGGGTTGTTGCCAAACGCCATTTTCAAATGACCCTCGGCCTTCTTATCATCTTTTATACGAAAAAGACTGAGATGTTTGAAAACATACTCCCAATCTTTTAGATTCAATGACCCCAGGCCTTTGAGATATCTTTTATTGATCGCCTTGGCCGTGGAACGTTCAAAATCCTTCATATCATAAAAATATGTATAGTTTTTTACCCCAACTGATACCAACGGAGTCCTGAGTATGAACAGTTTCCCGGATCGAATTACCTCGGGGAACCATTTATGAAAAAAGTTGATTATTAGGGAAGCAATATGATTTCCGTCTGCGTCCATATCCGCAGCTATTACTATTTTTTTATAGGAACAACTGCGTCCCCTATCTTCAATATTCAAGTTAAGAGTTTGAATTAAATCCATAATTTCTTTATTGTTACTGAGATCCGCAAGGGTTTTCACATTCTTGATTTTCCCCTTCAGTGCATATATACTATCCGTTGCAGAATTTCTCTTCTGGGCAATGCCACCCATCGCGGAATTATGACTTATAATTCCGTTATCCAAAGAAAATGACTGATCTTCAAATACTTCAATATCCACCATATTTATATTTTCATCTGTGAATATTATATCATCTATATCTATTAATTCATAATCCATTTATTTCCTGGTTTTTAGTTTTGACATTATTTTAATTTTACTAATTTATGAATTTTTTTATCAATTTCATGAGTTTTTTTCCATTCCAACTTTTCCGTTATGATATTAAATACATACCATACATGATCTTTAGAGCAATTCAAATCCCCTTGTGAAGTTTTTATAACAACTTTCTTTTTAATCGATTGAAACTTATTTATGACTGGTCTCATGTTATCTTTATGCGTGATAACAACGTCACCAAGCTCAACATCTTTAATCTGCTTATTAAAAAATGTTCCAGAATCAACATTTAAAATCTGTATCTTTTGATTTTCATCCAGACAATTACCCTCAACAATAAAATAGTTTTCTTTATATTTGCTCGGTAGGAACTTGTCCGATATGACTAATTTGGAGGTTCGTTTCTTTTTCTTTAACTTGTTGACCTCTCCACGATGTATGAACATGGCAATGTCATCGGCAATTTCAATGTAGAATTTGCTTTTCCGGAATTCGGTTGCATCCTTCTTCATTAATTTTAGTTTGACAATCTTACCCAACTCATCTCTGCGCGTCACCAACCTGGTTTTATTTTGGGTGTCAAATTTGGCAAACTTGGGGGAAATATTTATGATGGTGCAGACATCATAGAATCGATGTGCAACATCACTGTCAAAGAGTTCTTCGTTTATATGCTCTTGTATCATCTTTTGATGAACTCCGGAACAGTATGTCCCATTTACAAAAGAAACGCTGGTAGAATCATTATATGACGGCCACAGCACGATATTTGAGGTAGGTGTTGACCACCTTAGGGCCTCCTCGGGGAAAAATGTCTGGTCTAAGTCAATTTTAATGTCATTGAAATAAAATTCAAGGTTGGTGCCCTCCATCCGGGGATCCTGGTTTTTGACGAAGTTCCGGAAAATCATTCTGGTCATCAAAATTTCTTTGTCCCATCGCTGGTCGGCAAAAATACTCTCACGGGGGATGAATTTTATGGATGTTCCTCTATCACTTGCCGTTTTTCTTTTTGTGTTGTTCTCTGTCGTCTCGAATTTTTCCCAAGAATGGGCATATAATTTTGCTCCTACGACTGTTCGTACCTCAAATAAATCAGACAGGATGTTGGTGCAGGAAATTCCTACTCCGTTTGCCCCAATTAAATTGACCTCCACTTCATTGTTCTCGAAATTTGACCCAGCACCCAAAAAAGAAAACGCAGTCTCTACATTACTGACCTTTGTTTTCTTGTTGATTTTTAATCCATTGACGAATCCCTTGCCATCATCAATTATACTTGCGGAGTTTTCCTCGGAGTCTATTCTCACGGTTATTTTTTTCAGGGCGGACCCCTGTGAATGGCACCGCTTGGCCTCATCAAATGCGTTATCCAATGCTTCATCCAGAATCTTATACATGCCAATTGAAAAAACCTTGTTCTTGTTAATCAACTGGCCGTTTCTAATAATTGGAACCTTCTCCTCCACGGGGGCAACGGGCCCAACATAGATTTCCGGGCGTAGTAATACTAATTCATGGGGCTCCAAGAACTTGATATTTCTGTTCACTTCATTTTTTTGCATTGATTGCAATCTCTATTTTATTTGTAATTTTTTTACCAATTTCCTCGATGTCCGCCAAACTTATTTCAAATTTGGCATCCTTTTCATTTTTCTCATTAAAATTGTTTTCGTCAATCTCAAGGAAATTATAAATTGCTTCCGTCACTAACGACTGAAAATGTTCTTTGCTTCGTTTTTTCATTTTAAATGTCCTGGTCTTAGATAACTCTCAATCTTCGCGCACACACAGGCATCCAAGTTTTTTGTTCGTGGAATTAACTGACTCAATGGCTTTGTGATATATTTGTGTATCCTGCTCCATCGCCTGTGATAGAACTGACGATCCGGCAAATCACGAGACTCGCGAATCATGTCGGGATCTACATATATAACTTTTGAATAATCAATATCCTCTTCATCTCTTGGATTATACGGATTATTGTATTTTCCGCATGTGGGCTGTTCCACTCCTTCAACATTTTTACCTGCCATAATTATACTCCTTCATTTATAAATTATATTTATATTTATAAATTTTGTTTTAAAATATAAAAAGCTACAATCTCTTGTAGCTTTCTAACTTATTTCTCTTCTTCCCATCTCGGCGGATTGTCAGGACAGACCTCCCAGGCAAGCCGGACTTTCATTTTTAAAAAGCAGCCGCAGCGGGAACAACGGGGTTGCCGATACTTGAAGAATCTTTCCTCATATTTAATTTCTTTACAATTCTCACATTTTGACATCCGATCCATTGCAACCAAGGGAGACGCCTTCATTTTACCAAATGTGAATAATGTTTTTAAAAATCTATAGAAATCCCAAAATAAATATTTAATTATTTTCATTTTTTTAAATCCGTTTGTTCCAAATTACTTACTATGGTGCTTGCCAATTGACAAACTCTACATGAATAGAAATCTTTCTTCTTTGCCGCCCGACGAAACGCAGCCCTGGATGTGTAATCGACACCAACAAATCCAATTGGATCTATCGTTCCATAAGGTATAATTGGAGCCAATATGGAATATGAAATTCCTAAATTTTCCATCATACTCTTTGTTGCGTCTACATTGTAGTTCATTGCCGTGACCTCATATAAAAATGCCTTTCGAGGCAGTTTGCATAAATTTAAATCACAGAATGCGTGAACTGGATCTACATACTCTGTCACTCCTGCCGGAAAGTTCTTTGTATTTGTTTCGAAAAACGGGGCCACCAATGACCAAATGTTTGTCACCGGAACACCCACAAAGGGGGCATAAGATACGTTATTATCACAACTCTCATAATTTTTAAAGAGTCTCCAATTTTTTTCAAATGAAGTATATTGCAATCCGTTCTTCATTTCCACAATATACGCCCTGGACGCATCCAGATGAATTCTTAATTTTAGAAGTTCAGATTGTACTGTCTTGCCAAAATTTTGAGACTCAGAACTGTCCGTTATCCCAAATTCATATAATTGACGCTTTCGGTGAAATAAGCTACGCCAAATATCAGAAATTGTAACCTTTGCCCAATCCTGAATTTTACTATATACAACGGCCAGGATAAATACCATCATTGCACCAACAAAATATGTCAAATTGTTGGCAATTAAATTTTCAATTTCAAATATCATCTTGTAGTAATTTTTTATTCGTCTTTTGGGAGATTACTGGTCGGGAAGATTGTTGCAATGCCGTTTTTATTCCGCCCATAAGAAATTTGCGGGTAAATGGTTTGTTGGTATACATAACTATATTTTTATATGCCGCCTTGAATGCCTTCTCAAGTTTTGCCAGCCTGAATCCCGTGAGTACCAATACCGGCACCGTTGCTTGGTATTCTGTTAGCCATTCACAAAATTCAACTCCATTGATCCCAGGAACCTCATAGTCCGCAAGAATCAAATCGTACTCATTTATATTATTGGTGAGTGTTTCTACAGGCTTAGAGAAATCATACTGGCACTCTACGATAATATCCTCTGTCATGTCCGAATATTGTATCATTCCAGATAATGTTGTCAATACTAATGCGGAATCGTCTACAATTAAAACCTTATATATTTTGTCCATAGATAAATTGTTAATTTATGTCGTCATGTTGTATATATCTTATTTCGTATTATGAAAAATCATTAGATTGTTTCGTAGCCATCCCATATGATAGTTTTTCTTTATGCGGTCTATTGTATCTCTTTCCAGGTCATAATCTCTTACCAATCCAGCGGCCTCAAGTTTGTCTGACCAATACTGTTTTGGCTTCAAATTAATATGTCCCTCTTCGACCTGCGTTGGCTGGGCCACAGATATATATATCAACTTACCACTGTTCTTTATTTTGTTAATTACAATATCTTCATACTCTTCATCTATATGTTCCAATACCTCAAAACATATTAAAATGTCCGACTGCTCATCCGCATCTGTAGGATGAACGTAATCTGTTAAATCTTCACACTTCAGATATTTTTCGGGTATCTGTCGCAAGTCGTCCCGAAGGCCAACTGGATCAATATCAACTCCAAATACACTTTTTCCTGCGGCATAGAATGGTTTCAAATATAAGCCCGTCCCGCAACCAAGATCAGTAATAGAATCAAACTTTTGTGTTTCCATTACAATTTTTGCGAAATGAGCGGCCGGAATACTTTCCGTTATATTTATATTTCTATAGTATTTATAACGTTCATGGCCAGTTTCATTTGGATAGAATTTTCGATATCTGTCATAATTTCCAACGGTTTCTGTTTCAGGATCCCTGACAGTATACCAACCTTTGTCATACAAATCTAAAACCTGTTCAAAGTATGCTTGATACATCCATCGAACACGTTCCAGCGAATAATTTCTCTCTGCCCATCTTCTACAATCAATTGATTTGATCCTGCCGAGATTTATATTGTCAACTGCCTGTGAAAATTCATTGAATGTTCGACACCTGTAACCAGTTACTCCTTCTAATACTGTTTCCGTGAATGCACCCCAGTCGGTTGTAATTACCGGAGTTCCACACATCTGAGCTTCCACATTGACACCACCAAATGGTTCAACATAGGTGGTTGGAACCCAAACAGCTTTTGCGTTTTTCATTAACTCATTTCGAGTTGGAACGTCAACGACTCCCATATATTCAATGTTGTCACCAACTAATTGTTCGCCGTCGTCTGTGTATATTATTCCGTTTTCCTGCTTCACAAACCCCTGACCTGCGATTTTTAATTTCTCACCCTTGGCATTTAACACCTGGGCAACGGTCTGGAGTCCCTTGCGATTAATTAAGCGACCAATGAAGAAATGATAATCCTGTTTTTCTTCTTGATATTCAAAATCATTGGGATCAAAATAATTTGGGATCACTGTGTCATAATTGTCCCCATCGGGGCCATAGTTTTGATATCCATACAACTGATGCATGTGGGAATAGCTTTCATATACTTTGTAGTTTGCAAATGTTCCCGAATATCCAATTCCAGTCTCAATTATTGCCGCGCCTGTGGCCGCAGTTATCCTATCACTAACCTCGTGATATAAACGGCCTGCAGTTATACAAATTATATCTTTCCTCTTGACTCGCTTCATTGCCTCAGCTTCAAACCTGTCAATGAATAATTTCCAATAATCAACATCATTTGACCACTGTAATTGGAACAGTTTTCGAGTCTCTGTATCCTCTTTTCCAAAGAAATTGTCAAATTCCTCTTGGGACAATAAATCAATTTGCTCTGTGCAGTCGGGAGAGGATCCTTCACTACCATAATGGTATACTTCATGCCCAAGACTCATCATCATTTTACAGAAATTGTATACCTTCATGGTATATGCACATGCATTATATGATTTGTTGGTCTTGGTGTGAGGTAATCCCATTATATGAAATCTCATTTTTTGTGGGGCATACGAATTTGGTAGATATTTGTCAACTATCATGGGAAGATCCTTTTCTTGTTCGATAACACTTGGATATAATATTTCAGGATTAATTGTAGCCCTTGAATATTTTGATATAAAATCTTTACTGACTTCTATGTTTTTTTCTGTTAGAAATCTTTCATCTGCATTGTTTTGAGAAGTTGAATAATATGGAGTATACAGAATTTCGTTTTCATTTTCAAATGTTGACAATCCCAAAATGTTGTCCAAATTTCCATCCACCTTTCGAACTGTGGATTTATTCATGTCTAACACACTTATCTTGTCTAAATTCTGACAGACCACATATAAATATGGAGTCATTCCGAAATCCCCCCACTTGACAGCCTCATTGAAAATATTGAAGTCGATTATCTCTGTTATTTCTTTGACAAGTGGGGATCCTTTTCGAGCGATAATACCACACATATGAAAATCTACGTTTATAAAACTTGTCGCTCTTGGAATCAACATCTCCTTATCATCTTCTAAATATTGGGACCAATCTTTGAAGGTGAAACTGTCAAGCTCCATTAATACACCACCCTCCCTATACAAGATATTCCAGATTGTGTAATCAAATATCGCCGTATATTTTTCACTCTCTGTTGGTAATGTATAGAAATATTTGGGGATTGTTGCCTTGTCTATTTTACAGATTTCAATCTTTGAACTTGTTTCCGCATAATTTTTAATTATCTTCCAATATTTTGAATCGGATTCCTCTACATGCCAAAGTTTAATTGGCAAGCTTTGATTTGCCAGGGCGCTCATCACACCTAAATAATATGAGTATGGAAACTTGGTCCCACTACTTACAAAATGAATGTTCATTTTTAAATTCCTATATTTGTTATAAATTATCGTTTTTCTTCTTTTAATGATCCGCCATATTTCAATTTTTCATAGCGATCTGTTATGTCAATTAAAATCTTGTCTCTCATTATATCTTCACGTTCAAAGTGAAATACTCCCACTCCCGCAATTGAACCCATCTCCTCCGAGAATTGTTGCAAAGCTATCATATCTTTCTTGATATCGTACTGTGTCACATCTCCCATAATAATCACCTTTGATCCTTTTCCCATCCTGGTTACAAATAACATGAGTGTTTTCCAGGTGCAATTCTGGGCTTCATCCAATACCATCAAACAATTTTTTGACAACACACCGTTTTGTAAATAAAAATTATGGTTATCTTCAACATTTAAACTATACACAAACTCATCATAATCATCTAAATATTCAATTTTTTTAATCTTCATATATTTTTCCATTTTTATATTTTTCCATATCTGATTTTTGAATTTCTTTTATTATCCAGTTAATTGATTCTAAATATACATAATCTCGTATATCTATAAATGGACTTGGTTTCATATTTTTCCGGCCAGGATTTTCTTGTATAAATTCAGATTTTATAAAAACTTTAAAAGATTTAAAATTTCCATTTACAAACCATTCCCTACTCTTGTAATCTTTTATATAGAAGATTTTACTTCTGCCATTTTTATTTCCTCGCAATTTATGACCTTGCCCATACATATTATTATTTTTGCCGCCTCTCCTATCAGTGCAAAATTTTTTAAATTCAATATCATTTAATTTATTTCTTGCAACATTAAATTCATTATTTTCAATTTTTCTTCGCTTCTGATTCTGCCACCACTCATGATCTTGTTCTTTTTTATTATTCCAAAATTCTGTTTGATTGTTAATTTTATTCTGATACCACTCAAGCTCATTTTCTTTTTTATCATTCCAAAAATCTCTTCGCTTATTGCCCACACTTCTATACCATTCAGGATCATTTTCTTTTTTATCTTTCCAAAAATCTCTTCTCTTATCACACACACTTTGATACCATTCAGGATCATTTTCTTTTTTATCTTTCCAAAGTTCAATCATGGAAACAGACATTTTGTGCCGTGTATCATCACTAACAGGGTGAGTTGATTTATATTCCCGCACCCGTTCGGCTGTAAATTTTACTCTTCTATTATATTCACAGGGATTATTTTCTTTTAAATTTAACCAATAATCTTTCATTTTTATAGACTTTTTAGTCTTTTCTTGATCCCCATAAATATTATCAAAATACAACCTAATGCCATGTTTGGCATTTGCCACGTGTCTAATTCTGTCATTTTCTGACATATCATTCCAGTAACGTATGGTATTTTTCTTACCTGATATACGAAGTAATTCAATTACAGATTTTGTGTGATGTTTTCCAGAAAACGGATTGTCCGGTCCCCACATGACAGGATTTGCAAATCCACCTCTTAGTAAATTTGTCAGTGGGCCTCTTATAAGAACACCAAAAATATCAACTCTGGTACCAATCCATTCTATTAAATATTTTTCTGCAATTAGAACATCCTGCTCGTTATCTGTGAAGTTAAATCTAATTATATATTTATCAATATATTCTTGTTTAGAAATTCCACCCTTTAAAATCTTATTTATAATAGATTTTTTCAACATATTTCCAGTACGGGATTCTAAATTTTGAAAATGATGGAGATATCTATCATTTTTTCCCTTACCTATATAAAAAGGCTCGTATTCTAATATTGTATTGAAATTTTTTAGGTTGTAACGCACTGAAACGTTAGGATTCAAATATATATAATTATACCACATACAGAGTTTTTTGTTTTTGTATTCGTCTAATATAGTTATATATCTAATGTGCGAACAAATAAATTTGTATTTTTGGTAATATCCTCAGCATTTATAAGATTTGATTGATCATCGTAAAATTGATGGTCCTGAGTCATTATCATTTCTTCATTATTCTCGAACGTTATTTTCATTACTTTTTTATCCGATTTATGCCGTTGGATTCCTGTCAATTCTTTATATTCATCAGTATTTTTTTTAATGTTATGAGACAGAACAAATAGTTTTTCATCTGGGTTCATTATTTGATATTCCATAACATCCACCAATTTCTTATTTCCCATATTTGTCACTATTATGGTATCCCCATCTAAACATTTTTCATAGCTCGCACCTCTCATATATGCAAGAGGAGTAGCTTTTATACATTCTTTTTCTTCCAATGTTTTTAAAATCTTTTCGGGGATGAGTTTGGCAAATGTGCTGTAGAATGAATTGTAATATGGGCCAATTTTTTCTTCGACTGTTCCTGGGAGGAATCCAAGTTTTTCACCGGACTCTTCGGCAGGTTTTGTTATTATTACCTTGTCATATTTTCCGTCTCGTAAGGCTTTGATTGCATAATAACAAGCTAAAAAAGTTTTGGATGTCCCAGAAGGTCCATCCACTATTGTTATCTTGTTCTTGTCAATGAGTTGCTCTAATTCTTTTTGTTTTTCTGTTAATATAATTTTTGTTAATAAGGTCTTCGGTACTGGTAGTTTTTTTGGTGTGACAATTGTTGATTTTTCATCCGTGATTGCTTCGGTCTTCTTAGTCCGCTTTGCCATAAATACTTTTTTATTTTTTTAAAAGTTTTAAAGTTTAATTTTTTAATCGTATACTACTCCGGTATCGGGGTTGTTTCCTGCAAGTTTGTCATTCGAAGAATTGTATCCTGCTTTCGGGGGAACTATGCCAGAGGATATATCAGCCGAATCGAGAAATAGTCGTTCGTAATTGAATA
>Ga0307989_1001520_pt1 | contig 12285 bp, 7 predicted proteins | sample EllFjometagen185_FD_203164 | JGI IMG/M metagenome (GOLD analysis project Ga0307989, IMG submission 203164) | Marine microbial communities from Ellis Fjord, Antarctic Ocean - #185 | ecosystem: Environmental > Aquatic > Marine > Unclassified | place: Southern Ocean | collected 2014-10-08 | reverse complement strand
AGAATGAAAATTGGTGCTATGCAAATCAATTGTCCCATCCTTATGCTGAACATTCAATAAACATTGAATTGCTCTTTCTATAGGCTGTTCGAGTTTTTCTTTAAGATGATACTTTGAATATGGCGATGCATAGGCAGCACCCACTTTCATTAAAAAATCATTAGTAGCATGTGCATTGGGCAGTTCGTAACTATTGGAAACTCCTCCATCCCAACGATCACCAGATTTACTAATCTGTTTTTGAAGTAAACCTTCAATTGCAGCATCATTTAATTCTGACATTTTTTTAAGAATAGCACTTATTCCTTTTTCAGGGTTATCTGCATAGAGCATTGAAGGTGCTAACACTAATCCAGTTGCCATGGCTCCAGTTTGTTTTATAAAGGTTCTTCTAGGTTTATTCATGGTTTAGTTTGTTGTTGTATTTTCTCAATATATAATTTTGAAATGCTTTTACGATATTACTCAAATTGAATTATTCCATTACATTTTTTTAGGTTAAAATAATCAGGATCTAAAGACATAATTTTCTTGCCCTCAATTGTCAAATTCTTAAATGTCACCTGAATGTCTTCTTTTACAGTGTGCGATTCAAGTCGGGAAATTTGAATCTTTTTAGGAAATTTCTGTTCAAAAGAACAGTCTTCAATAACTACATTTTTTATTTTTCCAGTCCAGAGCTGGTCATCTATTCTTCTTGTAATATAAATATTTATCCCCATTTGTTTCCTGTCTGGGTAGTAATATTCCGAACGGTTATTTTTGAATAGAACTCCATCGACAACAGCTCTATCGCGCACATTAATTCCCATAACACGGTCGGCTTCAATAATGTCGTTGTCTTCAAAAACAATTCGTTTATAATTTTTGCACCGGGTTTCCGTACCTATTTTTAATGCTGACTTTTTTGTAAGAAAAACACAACCACGAACGGTAACATCTTCTACATCGTTGTAAATTCCAAGATTACCGTAGCCCGTACATTTTACAGCCACATTATCGTCACCGGCCCAACCAAAACAGTTTTCTATTAATACCCGTTTCGATGCATCGGGATCCCAACCATCCAAACTTCCAAAAAATTCATTATTAATCAGGTTATTCATCATTTTGCAGTTTCGAAAGGTAACATCTTCACAACCCACAAAATGAGTATTCCAACGCGCTGCATCTTTCAACACTATTCCATTAAACGAAATATTTTTAGAGTTGACTATAAACAACAAACACATTCCATCCAGTTCCTTGACTAACTCCGGGTTGTTTACACCTAATATTTCAGAACCATTTCCATCAAAAATTCCCAGTCCGGTAACACTAATGTTTTTTACATGATCGATAAAAACAAAACGGTTAATTCCTTTCGGATCATCAGGCATATAATGTTTATTGCTTGAAGCATCTGCAATTATCCGTGCGTTTTTAGCCAGATGAATTTTAGAGTTACTTTTAATTTGAAGCATAAACGATTTATATTTCCCATCAGGAAAATAGAGGATTTTTCCACTGCCTGAGATTTCGTTTAATGCCGTTTGTATTTTTTCCGTTTCGTTTTTAACTCCAGTATTATCAATATTGTAAGCTTTTACAATATCGACCAATTCCCCTTCGGGTAATTTTTCTGGCGCCTCAACAAAAATTACAAGGCGTTTTGTAAAATCCTGATCTTTTTTAAACCGAACAACCAAATACCCGGTGCGATTAATTTTGAATGAAAGCTTATTCCGTTTTTTATTTCCATTAATCTCGTAACTATGTGGTGAAATATCCCAATCAGAATTACTGAATTCAAAACCTGAAGCCGTAATTTCCATTTGCAATGGATTTTCAGTGTAGGTAACCCTTGCATATTTATAGGTATTTAATCCGTATGAAAGCGGTACGTCGTTTTGCTCGTTTACTTTTATGGATTCGCCGTTGCATTGTAGGCTGAATGATTGGGCATCGGAAATGCTGAGAGCGCTAACTACAATCAGAACAGCCAACAAAATCTTTTGTATTTTATTCAACATATATTGTAATTTCTCATTCATTTAGACTGCTTTATAAACTTTTTTTCCTCTGCGAAACTCCGTGTTTTCTTTGTGACCCTTTGTGGTATAGTTTTTACCCAAAGGAGTCTCAAAGTTGAACAAAGAAGCAACACTCAAACTTATTCTACTGCTATTACTTCTGGTTTTCATTTTACCCAAAACCTCTTTGTAAGTTAGCATCAACGATTTTACATCATTACTTAACTCACTTTTTTTGATTGGAGCTTCTTCCTTTGGGTCTTTTGTAACATTGTAAATACTCCCATCATCATATAATTTCCATTCACCGTTGTGTACAAATCGTTTCTTTTCAAACGTCACTCCTTCAGCAGCCATCTTATCAATTCGAGGTGTTTTGTAACTTGTGTTGCCAAAACAACCTATTGTTTCGAAACCTAAATCATCGGCCATTATTAAGATGATATTTGGTTTATCACCAACAGCAAAAGTTGTCAGATATAAAAATGAAATAGTAAACAGAAGGGTAATGCGTTTTGAAACATTCATTGATTTGAAATTTAAACTTGGGTTATACATAGAACGGAGGAAATGGGGTTTACCCTTATCGCTAAAAGGTCAAATAACAACAATAAAGAATGCCTTAATTATAAAACAGAAGAGTTATTCCGCATGTATAGAATAACGAGCTATAAATGCTCAACCATTACTTAGAAACCGATTCTGGTAGTGCTTCTATTGAGCTTTCCCAACTCCTTATTTGGTTTACTTCCCATATTCAGCAATAATTTTCCGCCTTTAATTACATCGTCATGATTGAACCAGACTTTATCCAATTCTTCCCCATTCAAATTAATAGATTGTAAATACCTGTTTTTGTCTGAATTATTATTTGCTTCAATAACAAACTCTTTTCCTTTGTAATAATCGGGATTCAATTTAATGGTTACCTTATCAAATAAAGGACTTCCAATTTCATAGGTCGAGTTTATATCTGCACCACCTTTCATCTGGAAAATTCCCATTTTCATTAATACGGAAAGAGCCCCCATTAATCCCTGGTCTTCGTCGCCATTAAAACCATGCTGAGGATCAAGGTCGCTGTAAATTCTGTTTATAACTTCGCGTGTCCAGTTTTGTGTTAGCCAGGGTTTTCCTGCATAATTAAATACAAAACCAACTTGCATTGATGGCTGGTTACCATAATTTAAAAAGGTATTTTTACGTTGACTATTTACAAATTTGTCGGCTTTATACGATCTGGCTACAAAATCGTGAACATCTGCAATCAGGAATTGCTGATTTAATTTTAAGGCGGCTTTTTCTGCTCCACCCATCAAGTTGAATAAACCGTTCATGTCGTGTGGAACAAACCAGGTAGACTGTGCAGCTGTGCTTTCCACAAAACCGTGATGGTTAAGAATGGGATTAAATGGTTCAATCCAGTCGCCATCCAATTGCCGCGGTCTCATCCAGCCTGTTTCTTTATCCCAAATATTTTTATAGTTCTCCGCTCTTTTCATAAACAACTGATAGTCGCTCTCTTTTCCCAAGGCCTTAGCCATTTGTGCGAGACACCAGTCCTGGTATGCATATTCGAGCGTTTGTCCGGCACCTTCGTTATGAAATCCTTTATTTCTATCCGGGTTTGGATAAGGCACATACCCCTTTTCGATATAATTTTTTAGGCCACCACCCAAATTGGATTCATGCTCGTAACCCGCTTTAGACATAATTCCCCCGGGCATGGCATTTTTACGCATTCCTTCGTAAGCTTTCTCCACATCGAAACCACGAATGCCCTTCATATATGCACTTACAATAAACGGTGTTGACGATGCGCCGGTCATTACATAGGTATAATTTCCGTCTGATGGACCGCGTGGAATAAGTCCACCATCGTCGTACATTAGTAGCATCGAGTTTACAAAACCTACGGAAACTTCGGGATAAACCAAATGCCAGAGGGTATTGATGGTCCACTGTGCTCCCCAGAAAGCATCAGAATTATAATGGTTGAATTTTGGTGTTCCATTTTCATTCAAAGGAATTTGTCCGGTTCGGGATTCGACGCCTGTCATATCACAGTATTTTCCGTCAATATCACTGATAATTCTACGTCCCTGTAAGGCATGCCATAAATCGGTATAAAAACGCGACTGTTGTTTTTCTGTGCCACCTTCAATTTTAATTCGGCTTAGCCAGTTGTTCCAATCTTCAAAAGCTTCATTAGCTACTTTATCGAAATCCCAATGAGGCAATTCGCTTTGCATATTTAATTGAGCCTGCTCTGTACTTACGTAAGAGATAGCCACTTTCATTTGAACGGCTTGTGCTTTATCGCCTTCAAAGTTCACATAAACTCCACCATTACTTCCTTCAAATTTTTTGCATGTGCCCTGTAATGTTCCATCTTGCCACGACTGCATTTTTTCAAAGGGAGTATCAAATTTAATCACATAATAGACGTAGGTCGGCTTTGGTCTTCTTCTTGTTTTCTCCATCAAGGCATAACCAGCAATTTCCATCTTATTTATCTGCGTGGCCAAACCACTTTTTGTTCCACTTGGTCCAAGCATAGTTCCCAAGTCAAGTAATAAGAATTTTTCTTTGATGGCAGGATACGAATATCTATGAAACCCAACTCTGGTAGTAGCCGTTAATTCAGCTTTAATATTATAGCTTTCCAATTCAACCGAATGATAGCCTGCCCGAACTACTTCTTTGTCGTGCGAATAGGCAGAACCGTATTTTTGTGCACCCAAATGTCCTTTAAATTCGCCAGTGGTAGGCATTACCGGAATACCAGATAATTGCCATGCATGAATATGGCTGAAAAAATTTATGGTATCTTGATTGTAACGATAACCTGAATCCCATGCTCCACCAACGCCCATGTCGGGACTGAGGTTTACCATTCCAAAAGGACGTGTTGCCGACGAAAAATAGAACCAACGAGAGTTAGCTGCATCAAGCAGTGGGTAAACCAATTCTGCGGGTTTCTTTTTTGATGGTGCAGCATTTACAAACATTGCAGGTTTATCTTCAACAAGAAAATTTACAGCTTCCGGTATCCAACCACTGTCCCATCTGTGTTTTCGTTTGGGTTCAAAAATGTACAGATGCGGAATTTCCAGTTCAACCATTAATTTATGAATAACGGCTCCCCCCCTGGCACGGTTCCCTCCCGTATTGTAATAAAAAATTCGTGGGGCATCTCCCAGTTTATCCTTATTTTTTTTTAAGAGTGTAGATACTCTGTATTTTTCAAAATTCTCTAAATCACCAAAGGTGTATTCAGCAGCTTTTACATAAGCACTATCTGCCAGATTTGTATCCATTCTAATACCAATATCCCAACCGGCTGCTTTATAGAAGGTTTCAGGATTTCTCAGTAATAAGGTAAGTGCTCCCCAACCCGATTTACTAAAGCCCATTAGGAGCCTTCCTTCTTTTTTCCTGATTGTTGGGTAATTCTTTTCAACAAATGGGATTACAGTTTTTAAAAAATGACTTTCGTCTTGCTTGGTTTTATCAACAGAATGATCGGCATACCAAGGGAGATGTGTATAACCTGGAAACACACATATTAGCTTGTGTTTATTATGAAGGTCGTATTTTATGAGCTCGACAAGAGGATCTCCACTTTTTTTATTGCCTTGTTCGCGTACCGGAAGTACATATAAAACCCTATAGTTTTCGTTAAAGGAAAAATTATCAGGCAGAAGTACACGAATGCTTGTACTGTCTTTCTGAAACGGCGAATAAATCTGGTGAACCTTAATTCCATCCAATTCTTTCCCGTTTGCATTCATTACAGTTAAATGACAAATAAAAAAAACTATAAAGGATTTAAAACAGATATAATAACTCTGCCAACTGTTTTTTTTAAGAATTTCGACATTTTAAACTATCTTTTTTGTTTTATATTACTGTTCCTGATCTCATCAAAATATTTATTTAAACGTGCTCATAAAAGCAGGAAATCAGTTAAATTTAATTTTAGTACAACTGCACATATTTATCTGCCAAAGTTTTCAATTTTACTTCATCCATTTCAATTCCAAAACCCGGGCGTAATTTGGTAATTTTGATTTTGCCATTTACAACAGAAGTTGACATCTTTTTTACACACTTTTGAAATACATCCGACTCTTGTGGTTTTTCTATTGCTTCGACCCACGATGCGCCAACACCAATTGCCAGTTGTTGCCAGAAAGTACAGGCCGGTCCAATTAGACTGCTGTCGCCAATCATTAATCCACGCTTATTGGTTTTAATTGTTTTGCCCAATTGAACGGCTTCTTTAAAAGTTCCCATTGTATCGGGATGAATATTGAAATAATGTCCCATTTCTTTATTAAACAGGTCGAGTGCTTTATGAGCCGGTCGCATGGGGCGGTCAGGAATTAAGCTAAATTCTCCCACTTTGGTTTGTAACTCAATCCATTGTTCTGTGGTAAGTTCTGCGGGGTCTTCCATTGCATCCAGTCCGGCAGCGTGCAAATTAGTCATTATTGATGCCAATTCATCGATACTTTCCCATTTTTTATAGCCTCTGTTTGCATCTGCCATTAGAAAAGATTCGTCTCCAAAAAACTTGCGTAGAGCAACTGTTAATACTAAATCTATTTCAACATCTCCAAACATTTTAATTTTTACATGGCTGGTGAGATTTTGCTCTTTGGCTATTTGTGCCTGAACCAGTGCCTGATTCACATCTTTCTCTAAAATGCAGAATAAGCCGAAAACAGCTTCCCTATTTTTTAGTCCCCAAAGCTCGATAGTAGGTTTATTTGCTATTTTACCAGTAATATCATACAAGGCAATTAGGGCAGGCTCACTCATTTTCGCATTCCACTTTCCTTGTAAAAAATTAGAGCGGCAATACTCAATTGCTTTTGCAATTGGCATTCCTTTTAATTCATTCAAATAACTCCCCCACTTTTTAATATCAAAATCAAGATCGTTTTTATTTGCCAACGCTTCTGCCCAGCCCATATGTTCTCCCGACTGTATCTTCACAAAAATATGCTGGCGGTTGTACCAGGTTGAATGACTAAAATTTCGGGCTTTGGTAACGTTTATTAAATACATTGAAACTCCGTCAACTTTATTCTCCGAATCTGAATTACACGTACTAAAAATATTACCAGATATTGTTGAAAGCATAATTGCTCCCAATGAGCCTGTAAATTGTCTTCTGTTTATATTCATCATCTTTTATTTTTCTCCCTTTTCATCCAAATCAGCCTTCAATCGATAAAAAGCCCCATCAATATCCCGAACTCCGGTTTCGGCATTTGTGTCGTTTAAAAATTGAACTAATTCAGCTTCTAACTCCTTTACTTTGTCAGGATATTTTTCTGCCAGATTTGTGATTTCACCAATATCATCAGCCAGATTAAAAAGTTCGACTTTGGGAGTATTTTTATACTTCCTTTCTTTCGACCAGTATTTTATTAATTTGAAATCACCTTATCTGATTGCCGTTCGTGGTGGACGGTGCGATGATTGATGAAATATAAACGACTCACTGTTTCGTTCAACCGTTTTAATATTTTCGTTATGAAGAAGCGACACTAGACTTCCTCCATCAATCTCATCAGGCATTTCTTCTTTATTGCCAGCTAACTCAGCAAAAGTGGGAAGAAAATCTAATCCTGAAACCATCGTTTCACTAACCCGACCCGCTTTTATATTTGGACTGGCAGCCATAAACGGAACTCTCAAACCACCTTCATAAAAAGAATGTTTGCCATCGCGCAAAGGAAAGTTACGGCTGTGTATTTCTGAATATTTACCGTTAACCAGTTTTTTATTTTCATCCACAACTCCCAATTGATGCAAGGCGCTTGTTCCGCCATTATCTCCCATCAAAAAAATGTAGGTATTTTCTTCAATGCCCTGTTTTTTCACAAAATCGAGAATTATTCCAACACCTGTATCCAAATCCTTCAACATTGCAGCAAACTCTGGGTTTGAATGGCGCTTTCCTTTGGGTTTATTCTTAAAATACTCGTATGATTCTTTTAAAGATACCAACGAAACGTGAGTAGCAAAATGCGACAATTGTACATAAAATGGCTTCCCTTCTGAAATACTCCCTTTCATAAATTCCTTTGCCCGACTGGTTATTCCAAAAATATCTTTAGGATTTTCATCGCTCCAACAATAAGAACCTTTCCCTGATTTTGTCATGTTGGTCGGATTCTCAACCTTATTTTCAGTTAAGTATTTCGCCAATGGTTTGGAATAATCTTTAAAATTCAGAAATTCACCTGCAAAGATTTCGCCACCGCCATTTGATGTCATTCCTTCATCATAATCAAAACCGGCAGCCTTGGGATGCAAGGCAATGTGCCATTTCCCAAAATGTGCTGTATTATAATCGGGATTTGCCTTTTTTATTGCACGTGGAATAGTTAGCCAGTCGGCTGTCTTTTTATACCAGTCGGCATCTTCGTTATAAATGTGTCTGGCGGCATTTTGCCCAAACATCATGCTATTACGCGTTGGCGAACAGATAGGATTTGGTGCATAACCTTGAGTAAATAGCACTCCCATATTTGCCAACTTGTCCATGTTGGGTGTTTCGTAGTAATCACTTTTCGACTCAGGGATATTTGGGTCGGCTCTGTGCGAAACACTTGTCCAGCCCTGATCATCGGTTAGGATGAAAATAATGTTGGGGCTTTTAGGTTTATCCTTGTTTGTTGCTTTGGAATTGCAGGAAGTACAAAACAAAGTAATTAATAGTAATAAAATACTTATTCTTTTCATTTCTTAGGCAAATCAAATTTTTATAATTCTACTTCAAAATATAATTCAGGTTCGTCATTCCGAACTTGTTTCGGAATCTATGTTTAATAAGGAAGATGCTGAAACTAATTCAGCAAGACGTTAAAAAATAATAAACCGGGCTCAACGGCTCTTAGATTACTTTTTTACTCACTCTTCGCCAAATCATCCACCAAGCGGTAATATGGACCTTCGATATTCCTAATTCCTGTTTCGGCATTCACATCGCTTATAAATTTTGCTAGAGCTGTTTCCAGTTCTTTTGCAATTTCCGGGTTGTCTTTTATAATATTGGTAGTTTCGCCCAAATCTTCAGCAATATTGAACAGCTCGACTTTAGGTGTGTTTTTATATTTCGTCTCTTTCGACCAGTATTTAATGAACTTATAATCTCCCTTACGTATTGCACTGCGAGGTTTACGGTGCGACGATTGATGATAAATCATGTATTCGCTATTTCGTTCTACTTTTTCAATACTTTCATATAGAAGTAACGGAACCATACTACCGCCATCAATTACTTCTGTCATTTCAACCTTTCCACCCGCCAGTTCGGTAAATGTTGGCAGGAAGTCTAACCCAGATACTGGTATTCTGCTTACTCTATTTGCTTTAATTCCTGGGCCGGAAGCCATAAAAGAAACTCTTATGCCACCTTCATAAAAGGAGTGTTTTCCATCACGCAAAGGAAGATTTCGGTTGTGCTGAGTTGAATAATAAGCTTCAATCAATTTTTTGTTTTCGTCGATTACTGCAATCTGGTTTAACGATAATCTTCCACCATTGTCACCCATTAAAAATATATAAGTATCGTTTTCTATTCCCTGTTCTTTTACAAAATCCATAATCATTCCAACCCCGGTATCCAAATCTTTTAACATGGCTGCAAATTCCGGATTGGTATGCCGTTCTCCCGGCTTTTTATTTTTGAAATATTCATAGGTTTCTTTTCTAGAAGCCAAAGAAAGGTGTACTGCGTAATGTGAAAGCTGAACGTAAAAAGGTTTCCCTTCGGAAATACTCTCTTTCATAAACTCCTTGGCACGGCTGGTAATTCCGAAAATATCTTTTGCATTTTTATCGTCCCAGTGCCCACTTGGTTTACCAGCCCTTTTTGCATTTGAAGGATTTTCTATTTTATTTTCCTTCATATATTTATCGGCAGCTTTCGTATACTCTTTGACATTCAAAAATCCATCGCGGAAAATTTCGCCACCTACGTTAGAATTCATTCCATCGTCGTAATCAAAACCGGCATCTTTTGGAACCATAGCAATGTGCCATTTGCCAAAATGGGCAGTTTTATAATTGGGATTAGCCTTTTTAATTGCGCGAGGAATGGTTAACCAATCGCCTGTTTTTTTGTACCAGTCGGCATCTTTGTTGTAGATGTGTCTTGCCGCATTTTGTCCGAACATTAAACTGTTTCTACTAGGCGAACAGATTGGATTCGGTGCATAACCGTTAGTAAACAATACTCCTGATTCAGCCAGTTTATCCATATTGGGAGTTTCAAAAAAATCACTTTTTGATTCAGGAATATCTGGGTCTGCCCTGTGCGAAGTGTGCGTCCAGCCCTGATCATCAGTCAAAATAAAAATGATGTTTGGACTCTTTTTCTCAACTTCTTTCTTTTCTGTTTTAGATGCACACGAACTAAGAATCAATACCACAACCAGAAGTTTTACTATTTTTCTCATAATCTATATTCTTTTAACTCTAATAAAATCCTTTTCTATATTATACTTCATATTTTTTTAACTCTTTTCTCCATCGATAAAGAAGTCCTTTATCGATACCTAATTCTTCTGCAATCTCTTTGGCATTACCCCTTGCATAGGAAAGTTCAACTGCTTTTTGCTTGAACTCCTTGTCATACTTTTTTCGGTTTTGATTCATAATTGTAAGTTAATGCTTTTATAGCTTAACTCACCGTCCAGTCAAATGTAGCACTTCCATGACGGGAGATTCGCTAATGTAATAACTTCAGTAAACAAAAAGAAGGGAAGAAAACTCCCCCCTTCTTTAACTAAACTATGAATAATCGTCTGTTAAACAGATTATTAATATCCTGTGTTTTGGGCAATGTCAGAAGAAGATCTATCCAATTCATGTAACGGAATAGGACGTAAATAATGCTTATCTGTAATTTTATTATGAACACCAGTCCATGGATTCATCCTTTTTGCACGCTCAATTAATGTTCCAGTACGTTTTAGGTCGTACCAACGCATTCCTTCTCCCATTAACTCTCTTGCTCTTTCATCTAATATCATATCTACAGTAATGTTTCCAGTTGTAGCTCGGTAAGAAATTGCGTCTAAAGAAGAGACATCTTCCGGAACTACTGCACACATTGGATCTGTTCCTGCGCCAACGGCTCTGTCTAATACTGCATTGTAGTAATCTGCAGCACCGCCAACTGAGCCACTCGATGCTCCTTTAACAATTGCTTCAGCAGCAATTAAATAGGCTTCGGCAGAGCGGAACAATGCAAAATCGAAAGTACCAAATGCATCTCCATAAGGAATTCCAGGCTCCCAGAATTTCCACATCATTGGTGTTTTATGGTTACCATGGTAAGGACTAATATCAATAATTCCTGTTTCGTCCTGATTAATAACAGCATACAATTTTGTTCCACCAACATCAATACCTTTGTTTGCCAGGTCAGCTGGATCATTCCATGCTCTGAAATAAACCACTGTATCACCTTTTGCAATGTCAATTGTAGTTGCATCGTCAACAATAAACGATGGCACATCCTGCATAGCATAAAGAGCTTCAACAAAATTATGATCGTAACGTGAATCGTTTACCGGATCGAACAGACGATACATAGCAGGATTGGTATGGAATTTATCTAAATGTCTGTTATAATCACTTGTACGTCCCAATCCCCCCGGGATCTCTTCAGCTCCACCACCAAAAATAGAGTGACGGTTGTTTCCCTCCAGTGCATCACCATTAGAAACATCTCCCATGTATGTAAGCACATCATCGCTATATTGAACAGCAAAAACTACTTCAGAATTTTTTGCATCCTGCGAAGGAAAAGTTTCTGTTAATGGATTTTCTGAATGCAATGGGAACAAATTTTTATATGCATTTACCATTGGATAAGCAGCGATAACTTTATCAGCATACTCAACTGCTTTATCAAATTCGGCAGCACTTCCCCCTAATGAATTGTTATAATTCCATCCGCGAGTTAAGTACACTTTAGCCAAAAGGAATTGTGCAGCACCTTTAGTAGCACGACCATAATCAGAAGCAGAAGGAGGCAATGCAGCTTCAGCTTCTGTTAAATCTGTTAAAATTTGAGAATAAACAGTAGCGGCTGCAATTCTTTCAACTTCTTTATCAGAACCCATTGTTTCTTCCAAAGGCATTGGTACATCGCCCCATTGCTGAACAGCATAAAAATAACAAAGCGCACGAAGAAATTTAGCTTCACCAACTCTTATTGCTTTTACACCTTCATCCATGCCTT
>Ga0307989_1001519_pt1 | contig 12294 bp, 13 predicted proteins | sample EllFjometagen185_FD_203164 | JGI IMG/M metagenome (GOLD analysis project Ga0307989, IMG submission 203164) | Marine microbial communities from Ellis Fjord, Antarctic Ocean - #185 | ecosystem: Environmental > Aquatic > Marine > Unclassified | place: Southern Ocean | collected 2014-10-08 | reverse complement strand
AGTGGGGAAAGTCGTCGATATTTACAACAAATTTGCTACCGCGATTTCGGTTTTAACCGATATTAAATTTTTTGGCGGAAGTTTGGAGGATTTAGGTGAAGCGAATGAAACAAGCAATCTCCCAATTTTACGAAAAGATTTTATTGTCGATGAGTACCAGCTGCTAGAAGCGAGGCAGTTTGGTGCAGACGCAGTGCTGCTGATTGCACGAATTTTGAAAATTGAAGAGATTGAAAAACTAATTGCTGAGGCAAAAAAAATAGGTTTGGATTGCTTGGTGGAGATTCACGATGAAACTGATTTGAAAAAAGTTTTACAAACTTCAGCGGAAATTATCGGAATAAATAATCGCAATCTCGACTCTCTGGAAATTGATCTGAATACGACTTTTGAACTGATAGAAAAAATTCCTGCGGAAAAGATTATCGTGAGCGAAAGTGGAATTTGCACACGCGAAGATTTGGAAAAGCTGAGCGGAAAGGTGGATGCCATTTTGATAGGAAGTGCAATTTTGCAAGCTGAGGATGTCGAGAGTAAGTTGATTGAGCTGGTGGGTTAGGGTTCAAAAATCCTGACTGATAATTTGACTTAATCTAGACATTCATAATTTCAAAAATTTATTTACAAATAGCACAATGGCTCCAGAGGTAAAAATTTGCGGAATCACTAACTTCGAAGATGCTGCAGCTGCAGCAAAATTAGGAGCCAACTATCTTGGTTTAAATTTTTTCGCAGAATCTCCACGTGGATTAAATCCCAGCGCAGCAGTAAACCTCGCACTCAAAATCAAAACCGAACTTCCACAAATAAAACTCGTAGGAGTTTTTGTAAACGAAGACCCAAAAAAAATTCAATTACTCGCCGAAACTTGTGAATTAGACATCTTACAACTCCACGGAAAAGAATCACCTGAATTTTGCAAACAATTTAGCCTGCCAACTTGGAGAGCTTTCCGAGTAAAAAATGAAAACTCCTTCGAAGACTTGCAACAATTTTTAGATTTAGACGGAATCGTTTTAGATGCCTTCAGGAAAGGCAAATTTGGCGGAACTGGTCAAACTTTTGACTGGGAGTTGATCCACAAAATTCGTGATGAAATTCCATTTTTCATCCTCGCGGGAGGCATAAATCCAAAAAACGCACTGAAAGCAGCGAAGCAACTGCGACCAAATGTAGTGGATATTTGTAGCGGAGTGGAATTAGATGAGCATCCACGTAAAAAGGATGCAAAAAAGCTTGCAAAATTATTTGAAGAATTGTGTAAATTGAGCTAATATTGTGTCCAACAAATAAAAATTAAAAACTACCATTCGCGAATAAAAGAGTTTTAGAGTCTAAATTTTAAGTTTTAAAATCAAATGTTTAAAATTTAAAGTTTAAAATTTAAAATGAACCCATGGGATTATTCTCCAAAAAATCAACCTTCGTCATCGGAAGCTTAGTCGGAAGTGTTATGGGATTACTTTTCGCGCGCGAAAGTGGGAAGACTTTTCGTGAAAAATTAAAAAAAACAAAAGTCTCACAGCAAAAGTTTGAAGTGCTTTTTCGAGAATATCTAAAAGTAGGCAAATCCGCCATCGCAGAAGCACAAGACAGTGAAATGATGAAAGAGCTCATAAAAGGCGGGCGAGAAGTCCTCGCAGAATTAAAAAAAAGAGTGGAAGTAGAAGGCGGTAGCGCCGTGAAATTTGCACAAAAGAAAGCCGCCGAGGTTTTGAAGGAAATGGAAGAACAGGCAAACGGAATCAAGAAAGAGGCGAAAAAAAAGGCAGTCGTTGCAAAAAAAGTAATTTTGAAAAAAGGGAAAAAAATAGTCAAAAAAAGACTACCTAAAAAAAATCGTAAAATTTCCAAGAAAAAATAATGAAATTCCGATTACCTCTACTTCTCGTATTTACCTTCGCCCTAATTTCAAGCGCTTCTGCGACAGTAAGTACAGTCTCGGGAGATGTTTTTTCGAGCGTAGCGAAAGAGAAATTAATTCGTGCGCAAATTTGGTTTAATGGCGATCTTTATTCCCACACCGATCTCGACGGAAGATTTGAAATTCTCGGAGCAACAGCCGGTGACGTTATTCGAGTAAAAAAAGTAAACTATATCGGAACTTCAACAGTCATAGAGAGTGAAAACAATGAGTTTGAGTTTCAGCTTGCACCAATTTGGAAACTAGAATCTGCACACCAAATTTACGAAGACGTGTCCGAATACGCTTGGTACGAACCAGCAATAAGGAAGCTCTACGAAGCTCAAGCTCTCACAGCTACAGAGAAGCAGTTATTCAAACCAAATGAAAATCTCACCCGTGGCGAGCTAGCAGTTTTAGGTGTGAAAGTCGCAGGATTTCTTCCGAAACCTATTGGGGAAAGTAGTTTTTGTGATGTAAAAACGGAAGACGACTTTGCTCCAACTGTGGAGTTCATGTTCTCTCACGGCTGGCTTTCCGGATATCCCTCAGGTAAATGCGACAAAGGGAGAGTGTTCAAGCCGCATCTTTTGGCGAATCGTGCAGAAGCAACAAAGATGGCCTTGATCGTATTTCAGGATTTAGTGAATAAGCAGGTAGAAAAAAATGTTTGTCTCCCCTCTGGATTTACAGATGTCCCCGATGACGCTTGGTTTGTGGAGTTCGTAGACAAGGCAAATTGTTTAGGCTTTGTGAATGGCTATTCTGATGGAAGCTTCCGACCAGCAAACTCAATCAATCGCGCAGAAATTGCAGTAATCCTCGCAAATGCACTTGAGAGTTTATTTTAAGATTTCAAGATTTGATATTTTGTAAATCGCTTGATTAGATCGCGGTTGTTTGAGGTACTTGGAAAAACTGTTGTGAAAAAAACCAAATTTGCTAATCTGACAATCAATGCCAAATCTGCCAAGTCTTCAATCCTAAACAGTTCAGTCAATCAAATTACTTAAAACATTAAAAATTAGAATCTTTAAAATTGTTTTAAAGCTTGTCCTCGTAAAAACGGGGATTTAAAATTTAGAATTAGCAAACCTACTCAAAAATCAACCATAAACCGCCTTCCATGAATCTAAAACTTTCCAAAAGAATCGCCACACTCCCGCCCTATCCCTTCGCTGAATTAGAAAAAATCATCAGTGAATTAAAAAATTCTGGAGTCAAGCCGATCGACTTCGGTGTCGGCGACCCCGTCGATCCAACACCCGAATTTATCCGCGAAGCCACAAAGAAGTCTGTCGATGCGAATGCCAGCTCAGGCTACCCAAGCTACATCGGCAGTGAAAATTTCCGAGAAGCTGTCACCAAATGGTTTGCCAAAAGATTCAGTGTCGAGCTAAATCCATCCACAGAAATCACAAGCTCCATCGGCTCAAAAGAAGCGATTTTCAATTTTCCACTCGCCTTCATTGATCAAGGTGATATCGTCCTAATCCCAACACCGGGCTATCCACCTTACGCACGTGGAACAGAGTTTGCTGGAGGCGAAGCCTATTTTTTACCCCTTTTGCCAGAGAATAATTTTCTACCCGAGCTTGATAAAATTCCATCGGAAATTCTAAAGCGAGCGAAAATTTTGTGGCTCAACTATCCCAACTCCCCGACTGGACGAAATGCACCAGACGAGTTTTTTGAAAAAGCCGTAAAATTTTGCCAAGAGAATGAAATTATTTTGGCGTCCGATTTAGCTTATTCTGAAATTTATTTTGACGAAAAACCAAAATCGATTCTGGAATTTGCACGAGAAAATGTGATTGAATTTCACTCGCTCTCGAAGCGCAGTCGAATGACAGGCTACCGTGTCGGATTCGTCGTCGGCGATTCGAGAATTGTGGAAGCCTTTAAAAAAGTAAAAACAAATATTGACTCGGGCACACCAAATTTTTTGCAAGATGCTGCGATCACAGCGCTAGAAGACGAATCACATGTCACAGAGTCCATCACAGAATACCGCGAAAAACGCGATATCCTGATCGATGCGCTCGAATCAATCGGACTAGAAAAAGCTCAAAGCGACGCGACTTTTTACATTTGGCAAAAAGTGCCAACTGGAATGTCCAGTGAAGAATTCGCGAAAAAATTACTCGCGCCAGAAATAGCAATCGTCGCGACTCCAGGTAGCTGGATCTCTGACAAAACAGCGGACGACAAAAATCCTGGCGAAGGATTCGTTCGTTTCGCACTAGTCCCGACTGTCGCACAAGTTCGCGAAGCTGCAGAAAGAATTAGAAGTAATTTGAAATTTTGAAAAACATGTTTAAAATGAAAACATGCTTACTGCAAGTAAATCAATTTCACGAAAAAAAGAAGGGGAAATCGTTGTTTCTGCTGCCTATTTGAGAAAACTTGAGAAAATTAAACAAAGATATGAAGAAGCTCAGCTCGTAGAAGAACTACAGGCAGAAGCTGCAAAATTTGAAAGATTAGATAGATTAGGAAAACTAAATCTCCCTAGCATCGATAAACTTCTTGGACTAAAAAATGCCTGATATTCTTCTCTCTCCTCGTTTTCAGCGAAGTTTTTCTAGGCTTCCTGAAAATATTCGTAGTTTAGCTAAGAAAAAAATTCAACTATTCAAAGAAAATCCAAGAAACAACAATTTACGTTTTCATAAATTGAAAGGTGGCTTAAGCTGCTATCACTCTTTTTCGGTAAGTCAGTCTTACCGAATTATTACCAGAATAACATCTAGCGGAAAAGTGATTTTGACAGACATCGGAAATCACTCTCTTTACGGATAAAATTGGCTAATTCACTTCACGCCAGAGATAGCAGTCGTAGCGGATCTCTGGTCAAATATTAAGCCCTAGTTCGTTTCGCACTCGTCCCGACTGTCGCACAAGTTCGCGAGGCAGCAGAAAGAATTCGAAGTAATTTGAAAATATGAATCTCCAAAAATTAAGTTCATCAGAAATTGTCGCAAAGCTGACAGAGAACGAATCGCGACAATTTACCGAAGCAGCACACGCCGAAATGATGCGCCGTTTCATCACGACGAGCGAGCAAAATTCGCGCCGAATTTTTTGGCTGACGACAGCAATCGTCGGGCTAACCGCCATTAATCTCGCGATCACAATTTTAAATTTTTGGAAATTTTGAATCGCTTTTTCATTCCACCAAACTCGATCGTCGATGAAAATTTCATCTTGCGAAATCCCGCCACCGTTTTTCAAATTCGCAAAGTTTTGCGAATGAAGGTGGGTGAAAAAATAGTTTTACTCGATAACTCTAGCTTTGAATTTACTGCAGAAATTTTAGAAATTTCCCGACACGAAATTAGTTTGAAGATTTTAGAAAAAGAAAAAAACCTCGCAGAACCAGATCTGAAAATTAATCTTTTTCAAGCACTGCCAAGCTCGATTGCAAAGTTTGAAGAGATCTTGCAACACGCAACAGAAGTCGGCATCGCGAGCTTTTTCCCGATAATCACGGAACGTAGTGAGACACACAAATTGCGAAATATGGAACGACTTCAGAAAATTTTGACCGAAGCCGCAGAGCAATCCGAACGTGGTCGAATTCCCGAGCTCGCTGAGCCGGTGAAATTTGGCAAAATTTGGGACGAACCGCCAGCAGGATTAAATCTCATCGCCGACTCTTTTTCTACCGAACCGCTCTTGCGAAAATTTTTTCCAGAAATTCGTGAGTTCGGAGCAACAAATATTTTTGTCGGACCGGAGGGTGGATTTAGCGAAAAAGAAATCGAAACCGCACGAAAGTTTGGAACAAAATCATTTTCACTTGGCCGAAGAATTTTGCGAACCGAGACAGCAGGAGTCGCCATCGCGAGTGCAATTTTTTTCGGGTAAAATTCAGAGGTGCAAGATACGAAAAAAATCACGATTGGCATCATCGGTGGACGCGGAATTCTCGGAAAAATTTTTCGAGCGAACTTCGAGAATGCTGGTTTTGAAGTTTTAGTTTCTGGCCGAAAACCGGACGGTCGCAAAATTTTGTCAACGAACGAATTAATCCGAAAATCCGACATCATAATTGTCTCCGTTTTTTTGAAATCGACGGAAAAAATCCTGAAAGAAATTGTCCCAAAAATGCGCAAGAATCAGCTTCTTGTTGATTTCACAAGCGTGAAAGAAATGCCTTTAAAAATAATGCGAAACGCAAAATCCGAAGTCGTCGGTCTGCATCCGATGTTTGGCGAAGTTGAAAGTCTGCAAGGCAAAAATATTTTCGCAGTCGTCGAGCGAAGCGGTAAAAATTGGAAAATTTTGCAGGCAACTTTCAAGAATTTCGGCTTGCGAATTCATAAAATCTCAGCCGCGAAACACGACGAGCTCGCCGCGATTCACCAATCATCCACTCACCTCCTCTCGCTAGCGCTCGCCGAAATTTTGCGAAAATCGAAAATCCCACCAGTCAAAATTTTCGAAATCGCATCACCAAGCGCACAACTTTTTCTGCTCACGACTGGTCGAATGTTGGCGCAAGACCTCGAAATGTACACCGACATTTCACTTGCGAACTCGAAAGCGGCGGCGAAAATTCGCGAACTTGCGACAATTTTGGATGAACTTGCCGAATCGCTCGAAACGAAGAATCGCGCAAAATTGCTCGCAAAATTCGAAGCGACGGCGAAATTTTTTGGCAAATGGGGAGATTTTGCGAATACCGAAAGCAGCAATATTTTCGAAAATTTAACCACGCCGACTGAACCACGAAAAGTCGAGATGAAGAAAATGCCGAAAAATGCAGTCGCGATTTTGGGCAAAAATACTCAAACCGAACTCGCCGCGATGGAATTTTTGGCGCGTCGAAAATTAAAAAATCCACTCGCATCATTCACGACCAACGGTGAAGTTTTTGCAGCAATCGCACAAGAAAAAGCCAAATTTGGAATTATCCCAATTGAAAATTCAAGCGTCGGTCTCATCCGTGAGACACTTTTGAATCTTTTTGAGGCAGCGGGAAAAATCAAAATCCTTGCGGAATTCGAACGTAAAATTGAACACTCTCTTCTTTCGCGCGAAATGAAAATCAGTGAGATTAAAAAAGTCTTCGCCCATCCACAAGCCGCCGCCCAGTCTGCAAAATTTCTGGCGAAAAATTTACCAAACGCGGAAATCATCACAGTCGAAAATGCTGGTCGTGCACTTGAGCTCGCCCACAATTCACGAAATGCAGCCGCAATCACCTCCGCCGAATTTGCGGAAAATAAGACTGAAGTTTTGGCGCGAGGAATCGAGGACTCGAAAGAAAACAAAACTCGTTTTGTGCTAATCGCAAAAAATACTCCAAGATCTAAGACTCAAAAGCCAAAGTCCAAAACCGCAATCGCATTCTTTTTCCGAGAAAATCGACCGGGGCAGCTCGCCTCCGCGCTCGAGATTTTTGCCAAGAACCGAATCAATCTTGCTCGCCTAGAAAGCATCCCGACAACTAAAAAACAAGGTGAATTTTTCTTTTTTGTCGAGGCAGAACACGCGAAAAATTTAGCAATCGCAATTACCAGTTTGCGAAAAATCTCAAATGTTGTCGAACTCGGTAACTATTGAAAAATTTGCGAAGAGAAATTTTTCCATTATAATCTCGACACATTCGGGCTTCTGCGGCATTCGAAAATCGATGCGGCGGTCGGAACCTACCTGTCAACAGACAGGTAATTTAACCCCCTTCAAAATGAAAAGAGAAGCTAAAAAGAAAGTTTTCGGCGATCACGGGAGACATCCCAAAGACACTGGAAGCCCAGAAGTACAAGTCGCAATCACCACTCACCGCATTACTGAGCTCACCGAGCATCTCAAAATCCACAAGAAAGACGAACACTCTCGACGCGGTCTTTTGATGTTGGTCGGAAAACGAAGAAAGCTTTTGAATTACCTCAAGACCAGAAAAAAGAAAGTTTACGAAGAGATGATAAAAAAACTTGGATTGAGGAAATAGAGGTGTCAATTAACAGTTGCCAGTCAACAGTTAGCTGTTTTTAGATTGAAATACTTTTTAAATCTTAATTTTGAAAGGTTTCAAGCTTTAGCTCATTCAAACATTCTAAATTGTTTTAAAATTAGAAATTTAAAATTTAAAATTTTTTATCAACCTAATCGCAGAGCTCCAACCTCTTCATTTCTACACGTTTATAGCGTAAAATGAGTGAAATTAACTGTTTAACTTTTTTAACTTGTCTGAAGACAATACCCAATCCGAAGAAAATGAGGACGAAAAAGAAGCCCCCTCCGATGATTCTGAAAGCTCAGAGAAATCTGAAGACATAGAAAATTCTGAAGAAGATGGCATCAAGGCTCCAGATGATGGGGTCTCAACTCGCGAAGTAGTCGAGGAAATGCAAAAAAGTTACCTCGAATACGCGATGAGCGTGATTGTTTCGCGTGCCTTGCCCGACGTTAGAGACGGACTGAAGCCAGTGCACCGCCGAATTCTTTTTGTCATGCATGAGATGGGGCTGAGACCCAGCGCAAAATTCAAAAAAAGTGCGAACGTCGTCGGTGAAGTCCTAGGTAAATATCACCCACACGGTGATGCTTCCGTTTATGGTGCGATGGTGCGCATGGCACAGGACTTTGCGATGCGCTATCAGCTCGTAAACGGACAAGGTAACTTCGGTTCAATCGACGGAGACTCAGCAGCAGCCTATCGATACACCGAAGCGAAGATGCAGAAAATTACGGAGGATCTACTCGCAGACATTGACAAAGAAACTGTTGATTGGCGTGATAATTACGATGCCAGTCGCAAAGAACCAACCGTGCTACCGACACGTCTGCCAGTTTTGCTTTTGAATGGAACAGTCGGAATCGCCGTCGGAATGGCGACAAACATCCCACCGCACAACCTTGGGGAATTAATCGACGGAATAATTCATCTCATAGAAAATCCTGAATGTGAAATAAGTGATTTGATGAATTTTATCAAGGGCCCAGACTTCCCAACTGGAGGAATTATTTATAATAAAAAAGGGATTTTAGAAGCTTATTCTACTGGCAAAGGCAGTATTCCCTGTCGTGGAGTAGCGAGAATCGAGGAAGGTCGCGCTGGCAAACCCAATATTATTATCACAGAAATTCCTTACCAAGTGAATAAAGCCAATCTCGTAATTAAAATTGCGGATTTGGTGAAAAATAAAAAACTCGTCGGCATCACCGACATTCGTGACGAATCTACGCGTGACGGAATTCGCGTTGTAATTGATCTGAAAAAAGATAGTTATCCAAATAAGATCCTAAACCAGCTCTACAAACTCACTGAACTGCAAGGCAACTTCAACGTAAATATGATCGCGCTCACCGATCGCGGTCTACAGCCACATCTTTTGAACCTGAAACAAGTTCTCGAATATTTCGTAGAACACCGTGTCGAAGTAGTGACACGAAGAACAGAATACGATTTAAGAGTCGCCAAAGATCGAGCTCATATTTTGGAGGGATTGAAATTGGCGCTGGACAATATCGATAAAGTTATTGCGACAATTCGAAAGTCCAAAACTCGAGAAGAAGCTCACACAGCTTTAATGCAGCAATTTAAGCTTTCTGAACTTCAAGCAAAAGCAATTTTGGAAATGCGATTGCAAGCTTTGGCTGGATTGGAACGAGAGAAAATCGAGGATGAACTGAAGGAAAAATACAAACTGATTAAATATCTCGAAGACCTGCTCGCAAGCAAAACTAAGCTGATGGAAGTGATCAAAAATGAACTCGCTGAAATCAAAGAAAAATACGCAGACGAAAGAAAAACCAAAGTCTTAGCCCGCGGGATTGGAGAATTTAGTGCCAAAGACACGATTCCAAACGAAGAGATGATCATCATGCTAACAACGGAAAATTATTTGAAGCGAGTGGCGCCAAATTCTTTCCGAGCGCAGAAACGCGGAGGCAAAGGCGTGATCGGACTGACGACGAAAGAAGAGGATGAAGTAAGCATCATTCGCCATGCGAAAAATCATGATGATGTGATGTTCTTTACAAATACGGGCAGAGTATTTCGCTTGCCAGTTTATGAGATCCCTCAGGCCTCACGACAGGCGAAAGGCACTGCGATTGCTAATCTCATTCAAACTCAAAATGGAGAATACATCACGGCCATGCGTGTCGTCCACGAGGAAAGCGAAAACACTAAGAATTTCCTCTTTTTCTGCACAAAGTTAGGGACTGTGAAAAAAACTGCGATGGAGGATTTTGGAAATGTGAGAAAAAATGGTTTGATCGCAATCAAGCTGAATTCTGGAGACGAGCTAAAGTGGGTGAAAAGTAGCAACGGAAAAAGTGAAATCATGATTGTTTCTTACGAAGGAAAATGTTGTCGCTTCAATGAAAAAGATGTGCGACCGATAGGCAGAAGTGCAGCCGGTGTGCGAGGAATCAAGCTCGGTGCGAATGACCACGTGGTAGAAATGGACGTGGTGAAAGATCCAGGAAAAGAACGCCTGCTAACTATTTGTGAAAAAGGACTCGGTAAAGCAACGCTAATCTCAGAATACCGCGCGACTCATCGTGGTGCCGGAGGAGTGAAAACTGTGAACGTAACGGCAAAAACTGGCAAAGTGGTTGGCGCGAAAGTTTTGCAGCCAAACATGAATGCAGATCTCCTGCTAATCTCGAAACGCGGTCAGACAATTCGAATGGATGTGAAGAGCATCCCTACCCGTGGCAGAAACACTCAGGGAGTGATCCTGATGCGTGTGAAGAATGATTCGGTGGCTTCGGTAAGTTTGCTGGAAAGAATGCCCGAAGCAATCCAAGTCGCGATGGAAGAGGTCTCGAGCGAGGTCGACAAAGTTTTGAATGGAAGTCTGAAAAGAAGCTGGTGAAAGTTGCGAAGAAGGATGTGGCGGAGCAAGGGAAGGAAAATAAGAGCGAGAAAAATAAAAAGAAATAACTCAAGACGTAGAACTTACAGATTAGGCATAAAAAAATCGTCGAAAAATCCGACTGCAAATCAACAACTGTTTCGCTAAAACAGAAACAAAGGCAATGTCATTGAACTACGACATTATCCTGCTTGTCAGAAGAGAGTCCGCTTTGGCGGACTTTTTTCATGCTACAATTTCCCTAAAATAAGTCATTGTAAATTGAAAATTGAACCTTTCCACCTCGCCCTCATCCTCGACGGCAACCGCCGCTGGGCGCGCCGGCGCGTCCTCCCCAGCGCCCTCGGACACCACCGAGGCGTCGAAAACCTCAAAAAACTTTTGCCAGTTTTTCGCAAAAATAAAATCACTCACCTCACCGTTTACACCCTCTCCAGCGAGAACTTGAAAGAAAGAAAAGCCAGCGAACTAAAAAATCTTTTTGAACTAATCGAGAAATTCGCCACAAATGACAAGATTATTTTTGAGAACGAAGTGCAAATAAACATCTTCGGGGAACTGCAAAAATTCCCCAGCTCGACGAAAAAAAACCTCAACGACCTCGTCCGCAGAACAAAAAAACACCGAAAACTAGTGCTAAATCTCGCCCTCGGTTACGGCAGCCGAGCCGAGATCGTGCGAGCTGCAAATGAATTTGTGAAAAGTGGAAAGCACGCCAGTGAAAAAACTTTTGAAAAAGCGCTTTATTCCGGCAAACAACCCCCGATAGATTTATTGATTCGCACCGGCGGCAAACAGCGCATTTCGAATTTTTTACTCTGGCAACTCGCCTACTCTGAACTTTATTTCACGGAAAAATTCTGGCCAGATTTCGCCGAAAAAGACCTGATCGAAGCACTCTCGTGGTTCAGGAAACAGAAGAGAAATTTTGGAAAGTAGACGAAATTAATTTTAAATTTTAAATTTCGAATCCCCATTTTCACGGGGACAAGCTTTAAAACAATTTTAAATGTTTGAATGAATTAATTGACTGTTACACTTTTAACGCAAAGTAGCATGAATCCAAATCCCTGCTCTGCTTCCATGGATGAACTAAACAACACAAGCTTCACAATTGTACATTGCACATTGAAAATTGAATAAATGAAATCCTTCACCAAGCTCACGAATCTCGCTCGTCGCCTCCGCTCCCCTCGCGGCTGTCCTTGGGATCGCGAGCAGACGATCGCCTCTCTGGCAAAAAGTCTCGAAGAAGAAGCACAGGAAGTCTTGGCAGCGATTCGCAAAAAAGATGACCGAAATCTGGAGGAAGAACTCGGAGATCTGCTTTTCAATATCGTGATGATCACTCAGATCGCGAGTGAGGAGAAAAAATTTAAGATGAGTGGAGTCCTGCGCAAAATCGAGCAAAAAATCATCTCACGTCACTCGTGGGTTTTTGGCAAAGATCGAGCGAAGGTGAAAAATGCGGAAGATGCGGCATAATGGAACTTTTGGGGTGTTAAAAGTTAGGTTTTCAAGCTAGAGTAAGCCATTTACTTAACTTTTTTTAAA